>SMTZ1_10005734_pt1 | contig 14626 bp, 17 predicted proteins | sample DeeMarSWOR136_30_FD_25667 | JGI IMG/M metagenome (IMG submission 25667) | reverse complement strand
AGAAAAATACATGCTATGCTTAGGAATTGAAAGTACAGCGCATACCTTTGGAATTGGTATTGTTGACGACAAAGGCAAAGTTCTTGCAAATGAGCGTTCTTCGCTTTTTACAGAAGAAGGTGGCATACATCCAAGAAAAGCTGCTCAGCATCATTTGTTGTTCTATGACTTTGTCTTAAAGAAAGCCCTGGAAAAAGCAAAAATTAGTTTGAAGGACATTGACTTAATTGCATTTGCACAAGGGCCAGGACTTGGTGCAGCTTTGCGTACTGGTGCTGTTGCTGCCAGGACTTTATCAAGTGCATTAAAAAAACCAATAATTGGGGTTAATCACCCTGTTGCTCATGTTGAGATTGGAAAATTAACTTCAAAATTCAAAGATCCTATTATTTTGTATGTTTCTGGAGCAAATACACAGATTCTTGCTCTTGCAGCTGGCAGATACCGGGTATTTGGAGAAACACTTGACACAGGCGTTGGAAATTTCCTAGACACATTTGGGCGTGTACTTGGACTTGGATTTCCAGCTGGTCCAAAAATAGAACAATTAGCAGCTAAATCAAAAAATTATATTGAACTTCCTTATACAATCAAAGGAATGGATTTTTCATTCTCTGGGATTTTAACAAAACTTGAACAATTAATTAAGACTGGAAAATACAAAAAAGAAGATTTATGTTATTCGACTCAGGAAACTGTATTTGCAATTTTAACAGAAGCAACTGAAAGAGCAATTGCGCACATAAATAAAAATGAAATTCTATTAACAGGCGGAGTTGCTGCAAATACAAGATTGCAAAAGATGCTTGCAACAATGGCGAAAGAGAGAAAAGTAAAATTTGCAGCTGTTCCAAAGGATTTAGCTGGTGATAATGGTGCAATGATTGCCTGGCAGGGAATTTTAGAATATAAAGCTGGAAGAAAGCAAAATATAAAAGATACAAAGATTAATCAGAATTGGAGAACAGATCAGGTGGATGTAATATGGGTTTAATTAAAGATGTGCTTAAACTAACAAAATTAAAAGTAAAACGGGGCCATAAGTGGGCCAAGAAGACAGTAAAGAAAGAATTAAAAAAAGAAAAGAAATTACAAAAGAAATAGCTGTTTGAGTGTAAAAAGTTATTTAAGCTCTTGAAGTTCTGGGTTTCTTATGAGTAATAAAATTGGCCAGATTACCGGTAAGATTTCAACATCTAGTTTTAAGTTTCTCGTATCAGGAGAGGTAAGGAAGTGGGATTATGTTCAAGTCCAGCACAGGGAAGCTGGTCCTGTTTTAGCGCAGGTAAATGAAATTGAAAGGCAGGACTCCAATGCAACTGCTGATTGCAGTATAATTGGCTATAGAACAGAAAGAGGTTTTTTAAGGCGGCCAAGAACACCATTGGAACCCATTGCAGATGTTTTTATTGCTGAAGATGAACTTATTTCCAAAACACTTGGATTAACAAAAGGTGGAATGTACTTGGGTTTGCTTGAGGGAAAATCAAGCATCAAGTCTTTTTTAGATCCTGAGAAATTACTTACAAAACATTTAGCTATTTTAGCTAAATCAGGTGCAGGTAAATCATATGCAGTTGGTGTTTTGCTCGAAGAACTTGCTGACAAAGGCTTTCCAGTAATAGTTATTGATTCGCATGGAGAATATTCTTCAATCAAATACAAAAATAACCACAAAGATGATGGGAAATATTTTGAATTGTATGGTGTTACTCCAAAAGGTTATTCAGAAAAAGTAAAGGAATTTTCAATTAATACACAAATAAATCCAGATACAACTCAGCTCAAATTACCAATACCTAATACTGCATTTGAAATTGTGGAATCTTTGCCTCTGAAATTAAGTAATGCGCAAAAAGGACTTCTATATTCAGCACTTAATGAATTAAAAGATCAAAAAGCTAAATTTGATTTTGATGATATTGTTAATTTTGTTAATTTAACTGAAACAAATGCAAAATGGGGACTGATATCTGCAATTGAGGCTCTGCAGAAAACAGATTTATTTTCTTTGCAGCCAACAGAAGTTAATGAACTGATCAAGCCAGGACAATTAACAATAATTAATTTGAAAGGTGCTTCACCTGATTTGCAGGAAGTTACTTTATCTGCTTTGGCATTAAAGTTGTTTGAGTTCAGAAGGCAGGAAATTTGGTTTAGGTCTTTGTGTTGTTAGTCAAAGACCAGCAAGAATTGATAAGAATGTTTTATCTCAATGCACTTCCCAGATTGTTCTACAAGTCACAAATCCAAATGATCTAAGAGCAATATCAGCTTCTTTTGAAGGCGTACGCGGTGAAACAGAATCTGAAATCAGGAGCTTGCCAATTGGAAAAGCACTTGTAATTGGAGCAGCTGACTGGCCAACATTTGTTGATATTAGGGTTAGAAAATCCAGCCATGGTGGGCGTGCTGAAAGCATTGTTTTTGAGTCTGAAGATGAAGAACTTAACAAATTAATGGAAAAAGGAGAATTGGTCTATGCCTTCAAGCCCCGCTTAAATAAAAAAGACATAGCAATTATGGAAGATAAAAACATTAAAGATGCTAAACTTGTTCTTGCTCCTGTTCTTTGTGTAAATGGCAAAAAAGCAGAAAAAATATTTTACCTTGTTTTTAGTTTGCTGAAATCGCAAGTCCTTTATCTCAATGAAAATATTGGTGCTGTTGATATTCCAATGGCGCTTGCAAAATTATCTCCAATGCAAAAGAAAGTAATGAATGTTATTTCTACATCTCCTAAAACAACACCAGCAGAGGTCATGTTAAAGGCGAATATGACTTTTGGCGAAGCAGAAGGTGTAATAACTTCTCTTACAAAAGCTGGTTTGCTAAAAATGTTTGGAAAAGATCTTTCTCTACCTGACAATATTAAAATATTTGTGCATTTAGACCAGCTATCATTTCCAGAAAAAGCAGATTACATTGATTTGCCAGGGGAAAAATTAAAACAAAGTGTTAATGAAAAAAATATTTTAAATTTCTTAAAAGAACTTGGATTTGAAGTAACAAACCAGAGAACTGGCTGGCTGCCTTGCTGGTTAGCAACTTTTGAAGATAGCTCTACTATAATAAAAGATGCATTAAGTTGGAACCTAAAATTCTAGCAACTATTTATCTCAAAAACTTCGCCACATTTATTGCATTTATATTTCTCTATCAAATACTGCGAATCTTTGAAGGAGCATGGTGTGGAATTTAAAAAAGAAATATTTTGTGAACCACACTGCCGGCACTCCATATCAATAGAATATACGCACATACCTAATATAAAATTTTTGAATTATCTGACCATAATATTTTAAAAACCCTTAGCTACACTTCATTTTTATGGCTACTGTAATTAGTGTGAAGAACCTTAAAAAACAGTTCAAAACCTATAAGCGAGAAGCTGGTACTTTTGAAGCAGTAAAATCTCTTGTGCTCAGAGATTATCGTATTAAGAAAGCTCTAAAAAATGTCAGTATAGAAGTTAAAGAAGGTGAAATCTTAGGGCTTATAGGGCCAAATGGAGCTGGTAAATCTACGCTCATAAAAATTCTTACTGGTGTTTTGTATCCTGACTCAGGTAAAGTTATGTGTATGGGCTTCAATCCGTGGGAAGAAAGGGTAAAATATGTAAAAAACATAGGAGTAATTTTTGGCCCAAGAAAATCACAGCTTTGGTGGGATCTGCCTGCTATTGATACTTTCTTCTTTGTCAAAGAATTATATGAAGTGCCATCAAAGGCGTTTGGAAAGAGAATGGCGCACTTCATTAAGATATTGGATGTGGCGGAAGTTGTTAAACGACCAGTAAGAGATTTATCTCTTGGAGAGAGGATGAAATGTGAATTAATAGCTGCGCTACTGCACAATCCAAAGATAGTGTTCTTGGATGAGCCAACAATTGGTGTTGATTTGATTTCAAAAGACAGGATCAGGGAGTTCATCAAAAAAGTGAATCGGGAACAAAAAACCACTTTCATAATAACTACTCATGATATGTCTGACATTGAGAAATTATGTAAGCGGGTCGCTATAATAAATCATGGAAAAATTGTTTACGACGGCTTGCTTTCAAAGATAAAAGACAAATATATCAAAACAAAAATTCTCCATATAAAATTAAAAGAAAAAGGGAAGATTCCAAAACTAAAAGGGTGCCAACTTGAGAAAATTTCTGATTATGAATTTAAAATAGAAGTAGACCTAAAGAAACAGAAAATACCTGAAGTTACAGAGAAATTGCTTAAACAGCTCAAAATAATCGACGTAACAATCTCTAATCCAGAAATTGATGAAATAATTAAAGAGATTTATAGAAAATGACAAAATTATTGTCTTTTAGTAAAATCAGTTTCAAAGAAGCACTTTCCTATAAATTTGAAGTTTTCCTTTGGATGGTTGCAGTGCCTGTTGGCCTAGCAGTTTATTACTTTCTTTGGAAATCAATTTATTCATATACGGGACAAGAAGTAATTAGGGGCTTTACTTTATCAGAACTATTATCTTATTTTGTATTAATTGAAATTGTTGCGTATATTGTTTGGTCAAATGCAGACCAAAGGCTTGCGAGAAAAGTGTATACTGGTGATTTAGTTGTACCTCTCGTAAGACCAGTAAAGATTTATTTTAATTATTTGTTTCATAGATTTGGCAGATTATTATTTTTTATACCTATTAATACAACAATATTTGCTTTCATTGGTATTTATTTCTTTGACATGAAAGCAGCTAGCTTAGCTCATATCGGATTATTTGTTTTATCAATATTTTTATCTATAATGCTAGTTTATTCATTTGTATTTTTATTAGGAATTAGTGCATTTTGGCTGAAAGATTTCACAGGATTGCATCTAATAAAACAAGGCATCATATGGTTAGTTGGGGGAGGATTAGCACCTTTGGTATTTTTCCCAAAACTTGCACAACAAATACTTGCACTTTTGCCATTTCAATACATGCTTTATGCACCAGCGCAGATATTTTTGGGAAATTTTACAATGACAGAAATATACCAGGTATTAGCCATACAAGTCATCTGGACTGTACTGCTCTGTGTGTTTATACATTTTGCATGGAAAAAAGCTATGCTTAAATTTTCAGGGGTGGGAGCATGAGCTGGTTTAATATATGGAGAGGTTGGGTAAAACTTGAAATTTCCAAATTAATGGCGTATCGATTTAACTTTGTCTTGAAATCAATTGCTATGCTCATTTTTGGTATAGGTGGTCCGCTTATTGCCATGATAATTTATAACATATCTAGCGGAATACCTGGCTGGACTTTTGAAGAATTTCTCTTGATAAATGGTATTTTTATTTTCATAGCGGGATTAAATCATCTTTTATTTGAATCAATGACTTGGAGGATTATTCACAAAGTAAGGGATGGAAGTTTTGATGTACGATTAGTTAAACCAATAAGTGCATTGATATATGCTACCATAACTGGAGTTGAATTAGAAGGTTTATCAAGAACATTTCTTGGAGGAATTATTATTGTATACTCTTTAGTTAAAATGGGGTGGGCTTTTAGTTTAATTAATTTGGTAAGTTTTATATTTCTAATATTTTTAGCAATGATTTTTATGTATTCTATAGATGTTATAACCACTGCCTTGTCATTTTTAGTTGTAAAGTCATATGCGCTCATGGATATTTTTAGAGAATTTACCCACGTTGGAAGATATCCAATAACAATATATGGTACAACTGGAATGATGGCTTTTACATTCCTATTTCCAGTTGGATTAGCTGCTTTTTATCCAGCATCTGCAATACTTGGTAAAATACCAACAATAACAATTTTTTATTTGGCAGCAGTTGCATTTGCATTCTTTGGATTTTCAATATTATTGTGGAAACTTGCAATAAGAAAATATTCTTCTGCAGGTGGATAGAATTAGAAAAGGCCGGTCATGCCGGACTTAACAGCACTTGCTGCCCCAGTAAATGCTCCTTTAATTGCATCTGGGAAAAACCAAAGCGCTATAACTACAATTATTAGAATAAATATAGTCCATCTGTAAACTTTTATTTGATCAATCATCTTTTGCCTCCTATTTTCGTTTTACAAGTGGTTGATATGGTTTTTGTCCTCCTATTTCATCTTTCTTTTTTCTAATAAATCTTTCGAACATTGCTCTTCGGCCTTTTTTGTGCTTTTGCCATCGTTCCCTGTATTTAACTCTGTATTTTTGCAGCAGCATTTCTAATTCTTTTGCTGCCCATGAAACTGCTGTGCCTAGATTAAAATGCGCTTCTTCTGTTGTAAATACTCGACTAGGTATTGCGAGCCGTAATCTTACAGACCACTTTGTTTTTCCTTTTCGCTTTGCTTTGCCTGCTAAACCTTCTTCATAAGGCTTAACATGGACCATCATATAAATAACATCCTTGAAATACACCCGTTTGATCTTGTCATAATTTTCCTGTACAATTTCTTTTAACATTCTGCTTTGAAATGGTTTTAAATTTTTCAAACCAAAATATTGTATTGGCCAATATTCAGGTTCTTTCAGCTGCATAAAAGTCTCTAGAAGATCTCGTGTTGTTATTATTCCAACTGGTTTTTTGTTTTCAGTTATTAGGATATCTGAAATTTTATATTTGTACATCTTTTCAATTGCATCTGGTAAACTTGTTTTTGGTTCTACTGAAATTACTGTACGGCTTGCTTCATCACCAGCATTAGTATCAAGTAAAAATTGCTTGTCAGCAACCCATGCCTTTGAACCTTTGGAATCAAGTGTGGCTTTTTCGTGGCCTCTCATTTTTTCCTTTGGTCTAAGAAGTATCTGTTCTATAATATCTGTAAAAGTTAGCATGGAAATTACTCTACCCCCATTATCAATTATAGGTATCCTTCCAATTCCTTTTTCTTTCATAATTGACAAAACATCACCAAGGCGTGCTTTGTAATTAAAAGCAATAAGGTCCTTGGTCATTATTTCTGAAACTTTTAATTTTCTTAATTCAGGAATATCTTTTATTTTATGTATAAAATCCCTTGACCTAACAATTCCTATAATTTTTTTATATTTTTTGACAATTAAAACACAAGGATATGCATTGTACATCAGTTCAGCAGCTTCAACTAAGGTTGTATCTGGTGAAACAACTGGTGGATGTTTGATAAATTCTTTAATTTTTGATTTTACTGGATCTAGCTTTGTTGTTAAAAGAGAGTTTCTATCAAAAATACCTTTGTATTTTTCTTTCGCAAAAACAACAGCTGTCCTTTCATCTTTTTGCCTTAGTTTCCCAATTACACTAGACAAGCTGTCGTCAGCAGATACTTTGAGAAATTTCTTAATCATCACATCACTAACTGTGGCCATGTTTGTATTATTTCAAAGGTTGTTTATATTCTTTACGCAGGAAAACATTTAAAAAGCCTAATTATGTGGAATCTTTTACTGCTTTGGCAGGAGTTCAATGAACGAGATGAGTTATGGAAAAGAAAGATATCATTGAAGCTATTAAGCAAGCAAAAGCTGCTAAAAAGAAAGGCAAATTTATTCAGACAATAGACATAGCTGTAAATCTAAAAGAACTTGATATTACTAAAGAAGAAGCTAAGATAAATGAGCTTATTCAACTACCACAAGGCAGGGCAAAACCAGCAAAAGTTTGCGCCTTTGTTGGTCCTGAACTTAAAGATCAAGCAACAAAACTATGTTACAAAGTAATTTTATCTGATAATTTCCCAAAATGGACTGAAGCGAGAAAAGGCAAGAAATTGGCAAGGGAATGTGATTTCTTTATTGCTCAGGCAAATATCATGCCTGATGTAGCTAAGACTTTTGGTCGCTATTTGGGTGTACTTGGAAAAATGCCTAATCCTAAAATGGGACAAATTGTTCCGCCAAAAGCAAATCTTGAACCATTAGTAAAGCGATTGAAAAATTCTGTAAATCTAACAATCAAAAAATCACCAGTAATACCTTGCGGTGTTGGAAATGAAAAGATGGGTGACGAGCAGATAGCTGAAAATATCAATGCGGTTCTGGAGAGATTAACGACAAAATTGCCAAGAGGTAAACACAACATAGCATCTGTCATAGTCAAAACAACAATGGGTTCACCAATTAAAATAGGAGAGAAAAGTGGCGAAGAAACAAAATCCTAAGGCAAGAGAAGTTCCTGATTGGAAAAAAGAAGAGGTTAAGAAAATCAGGAAACTTGCAGAAACTTATCCAACAATAGCTATAATAAATTTAGAGAGCCTTCCTACAAAACAACTTCAAGTCATTAAGAAGAAACTCAAAGATAAAATTGTAACAAAAATAACTAAAAAAAGATTCATAAAATATGCTTTTGAAGGTTCATCCCAGGCGAGATTGAAAAATTTTGTAAAACATGTAACTGGTACTCCTGGATTATTATTTTCTAAGTTAGGGGCTTTTGAATTATTTAAGATTTTAAAGGAAAGCAGAAGTTCAGCTCCAATAAAACCTGGACAGATAGCTCCAGAAGATATTTGGATTCCGGCCGGGCCAACACCATTTACACCAGGACCTGTTATTTCAGATTTTGGTAAGTTGGGAGTTAAAACATCTGTTGAAGGCGGTAAGATAGCTGTTAAATCTGATACTCTTGTTGTTAAGAAAGATGCAAAAGCTTCTTTTGAAGCTGCAAGTATTCTTTCCCGTTTAGGAGTTGAGCCAATGAAGATTGGCATTAATTTAACATATGTATTGGAAAACGAGGAAGTATATCCTGCAGAAGTTCTTGATATTGATATGAATACTTACTTAGCAAACTTAAGGAAAGCCTATATGGATGCATTCACATTGTCACTTGAACTTGGAATTATTAACAGTGAAACTGTTATTCATCTTATCAAGAAAGCATTCAATGAAGCTAAAGCTCTTTCAGTTTCTCAAAATATACTTACTTCTGAAACTGCAAAAGAAATCATATCCAAAGTTGAATCTCAAGCAAAAGCTTTGGGAGAATTAATTTCAAAATAGAGGTCAAAAAAAATGGAATACATGTATTGTGCAATGTTATTGCACAAAGCTGGAAAAAAGGTTGACGAAGAAACTATGGAAAAAGTACTAACAGCAGCAGGTGTTACACCTGACAAGGCAAAGATAAAAGCTACAGTAACTGCCTTAGCAGATGTTGACATTGATAAGGTAATCAAAGAAGCTGCTGTTGCTCCTGTTGCAGCTGCTCCAGCTGCTGCACCTGCAGAAGCAAAGCCAGCAAAGAAAGAAGAAAAGCCAGAGGAAAAGAAGAAAACTGAAGAAGAGGCTGCTGCTGGTTTAGGTGCTTTGTTCGGTTAATCTTTTATTTATGGCTAAGGCAAAGAAAGAAAACGTAGATGTAGAACCTAAAGTAGATAAACTTAAACAGGAGATTCGTGAACTGAGTATTAGATTAAAAGATATTGGTGAACAAAAAGAAAAACTTTACAAGGAAAAAAACAATTTTGACAAGGAATTGAATTCTAATATTAAAACTGCAAAAGAGCTTAGGGACAAAAAAACAAAGATTGACGAAGAAATTAAAGGATTAAAAGTAACGCGAGAAAAACTGAATAATGAAATTAAACTAATGTTCGCAAAGTTAGCTGAGCTCAAAAAGAAATTTGGCCTCGACAAACAGCGAGGTAAAAGAGAAAGTTCAGAGGATATTTATAAACAAATAGATGGAATGCAATTTGCTATTCAGACAGAAGTCTTAAGTTTTGACAGAGAAAAGCAATACATGGAACGCATAAAGAAATTAAAACTAAAGCTTAAGGAAATTTCAGGTGAAGAAGCTAAATTTAAAGAGGTTGTTAGCTTTAAAGTTGATTTAAGCAAGAAAAAGCAAGAAGCTGATTCTACGCATAGTAAAATTCAACAACTAGCAAATGAAAGCTCAGAGATATTCAATAAACTTACTGAAAGTTCCAAGACTATATCGGCAATAAAGAAGCAGAAAAATGTTTTACAAAAGAAACTCAAAACCTTTAAGATAGAAATTGATAATTTAAACCTAAAACTCGGGGATTTACTTAAGGACTGGTCTGAAGTAAGTTCAAAAACTGATATCCTACCTGATAAAACAACTGAAATAATGGATAAATTTAAGAAAAAGAAACGCCTTACAACAGAAGACATACTAATGCTTCAACGTAAATCAATTAGAAGATAATAATCAAATGGCCATTGACAAGAAAGCGCTTAGGGCGCAATTCCAGAAAAACTGGAAGAAATATTATGATCTTCCTTTTTTTAAGCAAGAAGGTTTTGTAAGAAAGAAGTGTAAATCTTGCGGTGTTAATTTCTGGACAAAGATAAAAGATAAAACTGTTTGTAATGAAGCTAAATGTTTGGGTGGCTTTACTTTCATTGGCAATACACCTGCAAAAAAAGCCATGGATTACCAGGAAACTTGGGAAGAATTTTCTCGCATTATGACAAAGCAGGGTTACACTGAAATTCCTAGATATCCTGTAATTGCCCGCTGGCGTGATGATACTTGGTTTACAGAAGCTTCAATATATTGCTTCCAGCCTTATGTTGTAACGGGAGAAGTTGCACCGCCTGCAAATCCATTAATTATTCCGCAACCAAGTTTAAGATTCAATGACATTGACAATGTGGGCATTACTAGTTCTCATTATACTTGCCATATTCACATGGGGCAGCATGCTTTTATGCCTATACATAAGTTTGAACCTTCTGAATATTTGAAGCATATCTATGTCTGGCTGACAAAGGGCATGGGAATTCCTGGAAAAGAAATTACTTTCCACGAAGATGTATGGGCTGGTGGAGGTAATTTTGGTCCTTCACTTGAGTTCTTTTCACGCGGACTAGAACTTGGAAATCAGGTTTACATGATGTTCAAAAACACACCAAGTGGTCCAAAACCATTGGACATTAATGTTTTGGATATGGGTGCTGGTCTTGAAAGAGCAGCTTGGTTTACACACGGAACACCAACAAGCTATGAAGTTGCTTTTGATCCAGTTGATGACAAGTTCAGAAAGCAAATTGGATTAAAATACAACAAGAAACTGCTTGCAGAATTTTCAAAATATGCAGGTTTCTTAAATGTAAATGAAGTTAAAGACATTGAAAAAGCTTGGAAAGATGTTGCAAAGAAAATTAACATAGATGTTAATGAACTAAAAAAGACTATCTTGCCGATAAAGGCATTTTATTCTGTTTTAGATCACTCAAGAACTTTATTATTTGCACTTGCAGATGGTGCACTGCCGTCAAATGCAGGTGGCGGATATAATTTAAGGTTCATATTAAGGCGCGCATTAAGGTTTATTGATCAATTTGGCTGGAATATTAAGCTCTCTGATCTGGTCCGTGAACATGTAAGAGCATTTACTGGTGATCGGGCCAGGCAAGTCATAACACATAAAGGAGAAGAATTAATTGAAACTGGACTTCATCCAATGTTCAATAAATTACTAAATAATTTGCCAGATGTAGAGCGAGTACTAGAACATGAACAAAAGAAATATAACGAAACAAAACAAAGAGCAAAGGCTTACTTATCTAATTATCTGAAAAAGAAAAAGAAAATTGGAGTAAATGATTTAATTGAGTTGTATGACAGTCAAGGAATTTTACCAGAAGATATACAAAGCATTGATCCAAAAATAAAGATCCCTTCTGATTTTTATTCAAAAGTTGCTGAGCGGCATGTTGAGAAAAAGAAAGAAGAATACAAAGTTGTTGTAAAAGCTGATTTGAAAGGAATTGCTCCAACTTATGAATTGTTCAGAGAAGCTGAGCAATTAAAGGAATTTGATGCAAAGGTTTTGAAGATAGTTGATAATAGATATGTCATCTTAAGTGAAACTGCATTTTATCCAACAGCTGGCGGTCAGTTACATGATGTTGGAACAATAAATTCACAGTCAGTTGTAAATGTTGAAAGGTGGGGCCCATATGTTGCTCATGAAGTTGAAGATATCAATTTCAAAGAAGGTGATATTGTTATTGGAAAAATTGATTGGACAAGAAGAACAGCAATAACTAGAAACCACACAGCAACGCATATAGTTAATGGTGTTGTAAGAAGGATTCTTGGAAATCATATCTGGCAAGCTGGAAGTGAGGTCAGGCCTGAAAAAGCAAGATTAGATGTAACGCATTTTGCAAATTTAACTCCAGATGAACTGCGAAGAATTGAACTTTTAGCAAACCAAGTCGTATTATCTGATCTGCCTGTTAACAAATTCACAATGCCTCGGGGTGAAGCAGAGAAAAGATATGGTTTTAGATTATACCAAGGTGGTGCTGTTCCAGGTGCTGAACTAAGAATAATAGAAACACCTGGGTTTGATATTGAAGCTTGCGGCGGAATACATGTTAATAAAACAAGCCAGGTTGGATTCATTAAATTATTAGGAACAAAGAAAATCCAAGACGGTGTAATAAGATTAGAATTTTGTTCAGGAAACTGCGCAATAGAAGAAGTTCAAAAACAACTTGATTATTTGAATGAATCTGCTAACATATTTAGTGTGCAACCAGAGCATTTACCTAAAACAGCTAAAAGATTTTTTGATGAATGGAAAGAACAGAGAAAACAAATTAAAAAATTAAAGAAATAATATGGCTGAAGAATCTTTAGATGATATAGTTGAGGATTCGGATGTGAAGTCTCCAAATAAATCAGAAGAAAAGTTTTATTTTGGGTATTATGATTCTGGGGCATATAAGAAAGGTTTCTGGTATAAATTTGAAAAAACATTTATGTTAGGTGTGGCTCCTCTAGTATATGGTACTGCTGTTGGTACATCATTTTATACAGGCAATGATAGTTTAGGTATTTGTTTATTATTACACGGGGGTTGGCTTGCTCCTTTTTATGCAATATATGCGTTTCTTGTAGCAAGTGACTAAGACTCAACAATAGATTTTTATGATTTTAAGTGTTAATTATAATCATGTCTTTTCCGAAAGAGCATATAACGAAAACTGATGAGTGTGTAGAATATAAATTGTCATATGAAATGTTTGACAGTTGGCGAGAATTACAGCAATTTTATAATTTGCTAAGCGGTCCTTATTCCAAACATAAACTTGTCGAACCGAGTGAATCTAAAATTCCACGAGATGAATATTTGACTACGAGATATGGAAAAGATTTTGTACCTCAAAAAAGCATCAAAGTAGAAGTATACGGCATTGGTCTGTCTGTTATGGTAATCAAATTAGTAAGTAGTGAAGCAACGTATAGAGTTCCTGTTCCATATAGATTAGATGAAATAAATATTATTATAAGACCTCCAAATTCTGAGCTTGAAGCTAAAGTCGAAAAAATATATAAAAAAATTAAGAAAACGGAATAATTATTTCTTCTTTTCTTTCTTAGGTTTTTCTTCTTCTTTAGCTTCTTCAGCAGGTTCTTCTGTTGGTACAGCTGCGGCTGCTGCTTCTGCTGCCTTAGCTGCTTTTGCTTTTTCAGCTTCTTTAGCTAGTTCTTTTGACCTTGCTTGAATTTCTTTTAATTTTTCTGGGGCTACTTCTGTTTTTCCTTCTTTTATTTCCTTGTCATATTTGCCCTCATCAACTTCTTTGATAACTTCTCTTGCATCCTTGCCTTCTACTTCAAAGCCAAGTGATACGCAAGTCCCAAGAACTTCTTTAACCTGGTTCTTTAAGTCAGCACCAAGTAAATTATCAGATTTTGTTTTAGCAACTTTGATTATTTGCTCAATTGCAAGATTAGCAACTTTCATTGGTGCTCCTGTTCCTTTAGCAACACCTGCTTCTGCTTTTAGCAAAGCTGATGCAGGAGGAGTACCAATTTTTATTTCAACTGTTTTGTCCTCTGTGTCAATAATAACTTTAACAGGAACCTGCATTCCTTTCATTGCTGATGTTTTTTCATTTATTGCATCAACAACTTTGTTAATAGGAATTCCCATTGGCCCTAATGCAGGACCTAGTGGAGGTCCGCCAGATGCAGCGCCTCCTTTTACTAATAATGAAATTGTTTCTTTTTTTCCCATTTTATGCTTCCTTTTTTTCTTCAGCTTCCTTTTTTCCAATTACTTTTACTGAATCTAATCCAATTGTAATTGGAATTGGAACAGCTGCTTCAAGTAATTCTAAAACTACTTGAGCTTTTGCAATATCAATTCTTGTAACTTTTGCTTTTTCACCTTTGAAAGGGCCAGCAATAATGCTGACAATGTCTCCTTTGTGAATATCAATTGATTCTGGCTTGAATTCAATTAAGTGCTCAATTTCTTCATACTTTGTTGGTGTTCTCAAAACACCACGAACATATGGAACGCCATATGCAACTTGTTTTACAATATCAGCACTAATTGCTTCAACCAAAATATAACCTGTCATGCCATGAGGAAAAAGTAAGCTATGTATGCCTTGTGTTTTCTTTGCATTTGATGCAAGAAAATCCATTACTTGGCCTTCTCTTCCTATTGCTGTTCTGACTACAAATAATGCCATATTACACCATGTAAAGTAATTGTACAATCATGTGTATCAGGAATCCGATTGCACCTACAACAAGTATTCCAATTCCAGATGCCTTAACAATTGCCTTGAATTCAGGAGTTGTTGGTTTCCTTGTAATCTTAAGAACTCTGCCATACTCCTTTAATTTTAATTTAAGTTTATTTGGCCATTCCTTTGGCTTAAATTTAG
>SMTZ1_10005270_pt1 | contig 14626 bp, 15 predicted proteins | sample DeeMarSWOR136_30_FD_25667 | JGI IMG/M metagenome (IMG submission 25667) | reverse complement strand
TATTTAATATTTTATCACTTTGCTCTAGTACCTCTCTAACCTTCCTTGGTAACTCTTTCAGTTGGGATATATATTTTGATAATTCATCAGCACCTAGTTTATTTTTTAACATAGCGAGTTTAAATGCAATCAATAATAAAATAAGAATTTGTGATGTGAATGTTTTGGTTGCAGCAACACCTATTTCTGGTCCAGACTGTGTTAATATATATGCATCAGATATTCTAATTGCAGTACTTCCCATAACATTTGTTATGACAATTGTTCTGCATCCTGCATTTTTTGCTTCCCTTAATGCACCCAAGGTATCAGCAGTTTCTCCTGATTGAGTCACACCTATTATTAAGGATTTCTCATTTTTTGTTCCAAAATATCTATATTCAGAAGCTAACTCCACAAAAACAGGGATATCAGTTAATTGCTCTATTATATATTTACCAACAAGTCCTGAGTAATAAGATGTTCCACATGCATAATTTAGCAAATCTTCTACTTTTTCATGTAATTTTATTGTTCTATCAATTTCTGATACCCTTCCTAAAAGAGCCCGATGAATAGTATCTGGTTGTTCAAAAATTTCTTTTAACATAAAATGTGGAAAACCAGATTTCTCAGCATCCTTTAAATCCCACTCAATAATTTCCTCCTTTTTTGTTACCTCTTTTTTGTTTTCATTGAAAATCTTAATTGAGGTTTTCGAAAGAACACATATTTCACCATCATCAAGATATTTAACTCTATTAGTATATTTCAACAGAGCAGAGACATCAGATGCTAGAAAATTTTCATTATCACCTACCCCAATTACAAGGGGGCTTTCTTTTCTTGCACCAATAAGTGTATCAGGTTCTTCCTTGCAAACTACTGCAATGGCATATGAGCCTTTTAGTTTTTTAATCGTAGAAAAAACTGCATTTTTAAGATCGCCTTTGTAATTTTCATTAATTAATTGTGCAATAACCTCAGAATCTGTTTGAGAACAAAATTTAACACCTTTTTTTTCTAGATCTTCTTTTAACTTTTTAAAATTATCAATTATTCCATTATGAATTACAGCAATTTTTTTATCGCTACTTAACTGAGGATGAGCATTTTCTTTTGTAACTCTTCCATGTGTTGCCCATCTAGTATGGCCAATGCCAATTTCTCCATCAAAAGAGGGGATTTCTTTTTCTAATTTTGAAATCTCCCCAACATCTTTGAATATCTGTAATTCTTTACCAATTATTCCTATCCCCGCAGAATCATATCCTCTATATTCAAGTCTTTTTAAACCATCGATAAGCACTTTTTTTGCTTCTCTGAATCCATTATATCCAATTATTCCACACACGTTACATCACATTTGTATTACTAGGTAAATTATCCATAATTCTTTTTAATGATGCAATTTTACATCTTCTACCAATTATCTTACCTGGTTCCACAACTACATTGCTTCCAATATTACAATCCTCTCCTATCATTGCACCAATTTTTTCTAATTTTTTAAACTCTCCTTCAATTTCAATTGTTGAATATCCATCTAAATTTGAAAAATTATTTTCAATTCTACACCCTCTACCAATAACTGAATTTTTAATTAAAGAACCTGATCCGATGCGGACATCATTCATTATAACTGTATTTCCAACTTGACAAAATGGTTGAACAATAGAATTATCACCAATTGTTGTAGAAGGAAATATACATACATTTGGTCCTATCTCACAACCTTCACCTATAATTACTGGACCTACAATATAGCATCCTGAATAAATTGTAGTATCTCTTCCAATAGATACATCGTTTTTTATTGTTACTCCTTTTTCAATAATTCCACCAACTGATGAGGGAGTTATTTGAATCATAGTTTCATTCAAATGAATTAGATCCCATGGATAAACTATATCTCTCCATAAATCTGCAATTATTGTATTGATTTTCTCACCTTTGTCAACAACTAATTGTATTGTTGAAGATAAATCATAAATACCATCAGATGCTAATTCACCGATTTTATCAAATATTTTTTTTGGTAGTTTGTAAATACCTGTTGAGATAAACTTACCTATTTCTTCTTTAGGTTTTTCAACGATTTCTTTGAGCTTTTCTTTTTCAATAAAAACAGCACCATATTTTGATGGATTTGGATGCTCCTTAATTAATATTGTATATTTTGAATCATCTTTTATTAATTTTGAAATACTTCTATTATCAATTATATTATCTCCAGATAACACAATAAATGTTTCATTTATGTGATCCTTAGCATGTAGCAATGCATGTGCAGTTCCTAACTGCTTTTCTTGAACAACATAGTTGATTTTAGCACCTTTGTAGTTTTTGAAATACTCCATTATTACTTCTTTTTTATAGCCTACAACTATAATAATATCATTTATTCCATTATTTTTAACAGCATCAATTACATATTCCAAAACAGGTTTATTTGCTACAGGTAACATTACCTTTGGAATAGTCTCAGTGAAAGGTCTTAGTCTCTTACCCTCGCCAGCTGCAAGAATTACTGCTTTCATTCAAATCGCCTTCTAAATGTAAGCTTTATTCGCATATTTTACATTTACTAAGAAAATATTTGATTGTGACATAAAATATTAAACGATTCGCAACTTTACATATAAAAATTTGAGGTAATTTTATTGAAAAAATACGTGATTTTCAAAGATGATGATGTTGGAAAAGATTTTCAGGGTTTGAAAAGATGGATAGATATTGTGTTAAAAAATAATGCAAAAGCAGCTATTGGAGTTATTGGGAAATATATGAAGGATAAGGAATTGACCCAGTTTTTAAATTCACTTGAAAAAGATAGGATCGAAATATTTTGCCATGGATTTTCTCATAGTCGCTTACCATTTTTACTTATAAAAATCTGGAGAAAAAATAGGTTACTTCCGGTAGAATTTGATAGAAATTCAAAAAGCCATAATTTTAGTTTAAAAAAATATAGAAAAGCTGAGGGTAAATATTTGAAAAGTAGAGCTATATGTTTTGGTCCTCCGGGTAATATTTGGAATGACAGTATTATAGATCCTCTGTTAAAAAATGAATTTAAGTTGATGTTTTCATGGAAAAAAGCAAAACATGATCTGTTTACGATTCCTCTAACTGATAATTTCAAGCAGAGTTCATTAAAAGAATTTGTTAATATCTATAATAAGAATAAGGAAAAAAGAATATATACCTTACAATTTCATCATGCTAATCTATTTGATGAGCAGTTCGGGCTAATGAACGAGGTTATTGATTTTTTAAAAAACAAAGAAGAAAGAATCTTTATAACACCATCTGAACTTTTAAAGGTAAGTAAAAATGACAAGGAGATTTTAGATCTAATTTCCCCTTTAAGTTAATGTATTAATTTACAAATAATAATGAATATTTACATTTCTCTGCTAGTTTTCTTTTTAGGTGTTTAACAGGTAAACCCAAAATACCCTTTTTCTTCTGTTCCCTACCCACAATTATTAGATTAGGATTTATTTTTTCTGCTGCTTTTAATGTTGCTTTTTCTAAACTACCTTTTACTAATTCGATGTTAATTCCTTTATTTTTCATTTCATTTACAAAATTTTGGCCATTAAAAAGAAGAGCTTTTTCTGGCTTCTTGTTAGATCTTTTTCCATTTTTATCAACTTGTACACTATCCTCATTATCTACAATATATAACATATTTAAAGACCAACCAAGTAACTCTGAAAGCTTCATACTAATATTAGGAACTTTTTGATTAGGAGCTAAATTAGAACAAACCGAAAGTATAGAATTACCTTCACTTTTAGATTGAATCCATATAGGGATATCTAACTCATCTAAAAGTCGGTAATTTAAAAAGCATTCTTTTTCAAAACCCATCATTATCAAATCATAATCTTTTTTTAAAGTTTCACTTTTAACAACCTTGCTGAATTCTCCTTCAATTATTTTCTCTTCAAGAGGTATTTGTTTTCTTTTAAGAAAATAATTTGCATCATCAAAAACAATATTATCAGCAGCAAGTTTATGTTCTCTAATGATCTCCTTTTTTGTTTCTGCTATTTCATGAGGGGTTCTATAGCCATTTGAGAGTTTGTCTGTCTGATTTAATACTTTTTCTTCAATTATATAGATTAGATTAATTGTGCTTTTAAATTTCTCGGCAAGAAATGCAGTCCTTTCTATTACTTCTTTTGAGTAATATTCCGACGATATCGGGACTAGAATATTTTTAAACATGATGCTTTCTCAACCACTCCCTTCATACATTTCTATAACTTAAATCTTTCATATACCTAAATAACCCATCCAATAAACAGTTGCCACTATGAAAATCACAACTATACATGCAACATTGGCTATACTACCAGCCTTGAAGAGATCTCTAGTTGAAAAATAACCCGAAGAATAGGTAATAGCATTGCCTGGTGTTGCTATTACTAACATAAAGGCAAAACCAGCACTTAGAGCAATAATCATTGCTGCCAATAACGAGCTTACCCCTTTTATCTCAGTAGCAATTGCAATACCTATCGGTAGCAATATAGCAACAGCACCTATATTTGACATAATATTTGTTAGTAAAATTGTTAAAATAATTATCACTAATACAACAATAAAAGGATTTATACCAACTGTACTAAAAAGAGTATTTACTATCCATGTCCCTGCTCCTGTTTTTTGTATACCTATTCCTAGTGTTATTGCTCCACCATACAGTAAAATAATTCCCCATGGAACACGTTTTTCAACATCATTCCAGTTAATAGTTCTTGTTATGAATAAAAGGATACTTCCAAGAATAGCAATAACACCTAGTCCAAAGTATTGATGAGAAGATAAGAAAATCCAAAGTAAAATTGTGATTATTAAAATTATAAAAACAATGGTTTCCTTTTTACTCATTTTTCCAGCTTTAATTACTTGATTTTTTATCTCCTTTTTTGCTTCAGATATGTCCTTTATTTCAATAGGAAAAGAAAATAGCAAAATAAGCCAAACAAGTGGTAGAGAAATAAATACAACAGGCATGGAATAAATCATCCAATCAAAAAAGGTAACATTTATTGGATCAGCCAGATCTGAAAGTAATCCAATGGTTAATGGATTACGAGCACCACCAATAAGTGTTCCTATACTTCCAATAGAACATCCATAAGCAACACATAGCATACTGACTTTTCCAAAATTGCTTTGTCTAGGTGTAATTTTCATTGCAATTAAGATAGAAACAACAATTGGTAAAAACAATGCAGCAACACCATGTGCAGGCATAGCAAAGGACAAAAATGCACATGATGACATGATGCCGAATGTAAATATTCTAGGACTTTTTTCAAACTTACTAAGAAATCTTAATGCTATTCTTCTATGAAGGCCATGTTTTTCAATTGCTCCAGTGATAATAAATGCTCCAACTAGAAAAAAAATTGCTTGATTACCAAAAGATGAAAAAACTTCATTTGGAGATAGGACATGCATTATTGGTTGTATTATCATAATTAAAAGTCCAGTAACTGCAAGTGGTATCGGTTCAGTAATCCACAATATTGCAGCCATTAGTAAAATTCCAATCATTACTTTGCCATTATGAGTTAAACCATCAGGCGTTGGAATAAAATAAAAAATTGCAAGTATTAAAAAGGCAATGACAATGAAAATGATATTATTATATTTTGAAATCGTGAATTTTCCATTAGAACGTTTAATTTTATTCATTTTTTCTTCTATTGTGATAAATTTTTAGATCAACAGCATCAATCATTTCTTGTAGGTTATCATCTGGTAAATTTAGAAAGTTTAGTATTTTAATAATATTGTCCTTCGGATGCTTTAAAATATTATTATAGTTTACAAATAAAACATCAATATCCTTTCTTAATAAAATTTCATTTTTTATCAAATTATCTAATTTAATGATATTGATTCTTGTTTCCTCTCTATTAAAATCCTTTTTCCCTATCATTTTTTCGATAGAATCTAATGTTTCTTCAATATCTCTTTCAGTATAGATAATTTTATACTCTCCGGGTGGAATAAATTTAAGACCATATGCTGTGATTTTAATGAAATTTCCTTTATACTTATGAATTGGGAAATCTTTGTTCATAAGTTTGTTAATTATTTTCCCGCCTTCCAATTCATAATAACCTTTTATGTTATGATTATCTGCAGGACGGGAATTGTTAAAAGCAATTGGTATGTAACCTGCCCTAAGTATTTGCATCAGCATTGATGTACCAGAACGTTCTTGACCAGATATAATATAGTTCACATTTTCATCTAATTTCATTGTAATCATTTTAGATTTCTATGATTTTAAATTCATTTAATTTTTCCATAACTTTATCTACACTTTCTTCAATGGTTTCTTTATCAGTATCTAGAATAACTTCGGGATTCTCAGGTTCTTCATAAGGAGCATTTATTCCTGTGAAATCTTTAATAACTCCATCTCTTGCTTTTTTGTATAATCCTTTAGGATCTCTTTTTTCGCAGGTATCAAGAGACGCCCTGCAAAAAACTTCTATAAATCGACCAGGTCCAACCAATTCTCTACAGAAATTTCTAAATTTCTTATATGGTGAAATAAATGCTGTAATAGTTATTAAACCGGCATCTGCAAATAGTTTTGCAACTTCAGATATTCTTCTTATGTTCTCGTTTCTATCTTCTGGTGAAAAACCTAAGTCTTTGTTTAATCCATGTCTTATGTTATCTCCATCAAGAACGTACGCCAGTTTTCCCATGCTATATAACTTATATGCCAGCTCATTTGCTATAGTTGATTTTCCGCTTCCAGATAGACCTGTTGTCCATATTACAACTCCTTTTTGTTTTAATAGTGATTCTCTTTCTTCTCTTATTACTTTATGACTATGCCATGTAACATTTGTTGCTTTTTGTTCCTTCATTTTTCTATCACCTCTATCATTTACTTTAAAAAATCCAATAATTCTTGTACGAATGAGTCCGTTTTATTTTTTGGGACTATTGCACCAAGAACCTCTTTTTTACCTCCGCATTTAAAACCTAGTGATTTTCCTCGTTGAATCATAGGTTCTGCATTTTTACTACCTCTCATATAAATCTGATCATTATCATTAAAAAAACCTGAGTTGATGACAACAGTGTTCTTTCCAGTTTCCCAGGCAACTTTTCGTGTAATTGTTGAAATAATATTATATGGAGTGTTAATTTTTTTTAATATTACTCCTTTAATTTCGTCTGATGGTTTTTCTAATATTTTTGTTATCTCTTCATTTAATTTTTGAAGGTTTTCATTCCAAGTTTTATTGTTTAATATATAATCAGCAGAGTCGTTAGCCAGAAGAAGGTGTGGTGCTTTTTCAACTGCATTTTTATCACCTAATTTATAATTCGAATCCATTAGATAGGTCATTTTTAGCATGTCTTTAAATTCTAGATTATTATTATCGCAAAAATCTGTGATTTTTTTGTAAAAATCTTTATTGTTTTTGATTTTTTGTTCATGATCCCCGACTATACCTAGTATAGCAAATAGATTTAAATTATTACCAAGAAAATCATTAATAATCCAGCTTGCAGAAGGGTATTTATCAGGATTTTCACCTTTTATAACTGGATTTTGATGGAATACTTTTTCAATAACCTTTCCCAGATGATGATCAAATATCATTACTTTTGATTTTTCAGCAAATCTTAAAATATTTTTTTCTGGTAGGGACATATCCGCTACAATTATAAAATCAAATTTTAAATATTCTTCTAACTCCTCTTCAGTAAGATAATAATTACCAAGTTTGGGAGTCTTGTTAACAATATCTTTTCCAGAGAGATGTTCTAACAGAAGTTTTGCCGAGCATATTCCATCTGTGTCCCAATGATGTATTAAAAGACCTCTTCCTTTTAAATCATTTAACATTTTATTGACTCCTCTTTTATTCGACAAATGGTTTATCAAATTTTAAAATCGTTTTAGCTACTTCTTTACGCATCATATCTTCAGATGGAATTTGTCCATTTCTAAGCAATTCCCTAATTTTTTTTCCGCTAAAATTTATATGATACTTTTGATCATGTGGACAAATTTTTTCATTTACAACGCTACCGCATTTTGTACATCTGGAAAATGACCTGAAGAAAAGAGGAATTATTCCAAGATCTGGGAATTCTGTGAATATTTCATGTGCATCATAAGGACCATAATAATTGCCTACTCCTGCATGATCTCTTCCTACGATAAAATGTGTACAACCGAAATTTTTACGAATAATAGCATGATGAATTGCTTCTCTTGGGCCAGCATATTTCATTGAAGTTCGGAGAATAGACATTACTAATCGCTCTTTTAGATAATAGTGCTTCATTAGTGTTTCATATGAAGCTAAAATTACTTCGTCCTTAAAATCGCCTGTTTTTTTCTTACCTATGATGGGATTGATAAATATACCATCTACGAAAGTTAAGGCTGTTTTTTGAACATATTCATGACCAATATGTGGAGGATTTCGAGTTTGAAAAGCTACTATTTCTCGCCAGCCTTTTTCTTTAAATAGGATTCTTGTTTCCTTTGGTGTGAGATTATATTTGTCAAATTCTCTAACTTTGTTCTCGATTAACTGAATTTTTCCACCAATTAGTTTTTCTTTCATATTATATATATTAGCGACTCCAGGATGATTTATGTCATTTGTTTTATATACAGCCTGTGCAATTGATTTTTTATTATAAGATTGAATTTCCTCTACATCTAAGAGTGATGAAACTCCAGTGTTTTTATTTGTAAGTAAAATTGTATCTCCTTCTTGAATTTCTTTAATTTCATCTTTGTCAAAATCAAGTAAAATAGGTATTGTCCAAGGTGTATCGTTTTCTAACCGTTTTTCCTTTAATATATTGGTAAGATCATTTTTACAAAGAAATCCCTTAAGTGGTGAAAAAATTCCGTTTGCTATATTGAGTATATCTTCTGAGAGGTTGGTGCTTATGTCAAATCTTGGATAATCATTTACATCAATATTTTTTTTCTTGATGTGTCTATTAACTAATTCTCCGCCATGTGGTCTTATCATGTTTTATTCCTCACTCTAAATATCCAAGTGCTCGTAGTCTTTCCTTGACTTTTTCTTCATCTTCTTTTGTGAATGCTTCTTCAGTTTCTTCTCTGTCACTTGATATAATTTCTCTGAGTACATATGTTACGTACGACGACAGGGATGTAAATCCAGTTCCTTTTATTCTATCCTTTATTTTTTTTGCTAAAGGAGTTGGTATTGATATTGTTGTGTAATTTTTACTTTCTTTTTCCATATCATCACCTAATTATATATAACTATATTTCATTATATGTAATTATGGGTTAATAAAGATTTCGTATATAAAATTTATTAAAAAAGAAATATTAGAGATACTATAACTATTTGAAATTTAGGTGAAAGATTGAAAATTTCAGATATTAAAATAGCAGTTCTAAGAATAGAAGGAACAAATTGCGAACAAGAGTCTCTTGATGCATTTAAGAGATTGGGAGCATCTCCTGAGTTTGTTCATTTAAAGCAATTATTAAACATTGATTGTAACAAAAATGAAAAACGTAAGATTTCTCAGTATCACTGTCTCATGATTCCTGGTGGATTTTCTGCTGGTGACTACATAAGAGCTGGTGCAATATTTGCAGCAAGGATTAAAAGTAAGTTAAACAAGGATTTAATTGAATTTGTTAAACAAGAGTATCCAATACTGGGTATATGTAATGGATTCCAGGTACTCATAGAGCTCGGCTTGTTACCTGGAATTGATAGTATTATCAGCTTTCTTCCAGATGCCTGTCTTAATATCAATGATTCTAATAGATTTGAATGTAGACCTACATTGCTCAAGCACGAAAATAAAGGAAAATGCATTTTTACCTCAAAAATTCCAAAAAATGATATTAGATTGATTCCAAGTGCCCATGCAGAAGGAAAACTATTATTTCCGCTTGACAAGCAAAAGGATTATCTAAAAAAATTAGAAAAAAATGATCAGATTGTTTTTAGGTATGTTAATCCTAATGGAAATTATGCAGGTTACCCTTGGAACCCAAATGGTTCGATCTCAAATATAGCTGGTATATGTAATCATATTGGTAATGTATTTGGTATGATGCCTCATCCTGAAAGAACATTTTATAAACATCAACATCCAGATTGGACAACTACCGTGCTTAAAAGTAATTTAGGTGACGGAAAAGCAGTTTTTGAATCTGTGTTAGATTATATTTGTAAAAGGTTCTGATATGCCAAGTGTTGCTACCTCTTTATTGATGAATAGTGAAGGAAAAATACTAATTTTAAAAAGAAGTAATAAGGTTAAAACATACAAAGGTCTATGGGGCGGTATTGCAGGATATGTTGAAGAAAAAGAAGAGCCGTATGAAACCGCAATTAAGGAGATAAAAGAAGAGGTTGGTATTAAAAAGAAAGATATTAGTCTTATTAAACAGTTGAATCCTATCGAGTTTACTGATTATTATGAGCAAAAAAGATATGATTGGAAAATATTTGTTTTCTTATTTAAGATCAGAAAAAAAAGTAAAATAATAATAGATTGGGAACATTCAGAATATCGGTGGATACCACCTTTAGAAATTATTAAATATAAAACAGTTCCACATCTAAAAGATGTTGTTTTCAAGCTATTGTTATAAGAAATTTGGCTGGGGAAGAGTTATAGGTATTGAGGAGAGATGTGGAAAATTAGGATAAGAATTCCATATAATATTATGAATAGATATTAATTATTATTAAATATTTTAAATTATATTAACAATTCTTACTGATTACTATCTAATTTAATAAGTACATCTTCAATCTTGGAAAATGAACCATCAATTGAACCTGATATATCTATAATGTACCAATTTCTAACAAGATGTATAGCTTTTTTTCTTACATTTTCAAACTCCTCAAGAGTTTCAAACATCTCTTTTTCCTTGCGTTTTTCAACGCGTTTAAGCAACACTTCAGGAGAAGCATCTAAAAAAAACATGTACTCTGATGTTGGAACAAAATTTTCAAAAAAATTATATGCAATTTCTGCTAGTCTTTTAGGAAGATAGGCAGTTCCAACAAGATAACGAACCATGATAAGTGTATCGATATCTTTTTTCCGATAATATTTTTTTATTGAACGGAGTACATCCATCATATAATAAATTGAAGCTTTGAGTTTGTTTATTTTTCCTTTACCCATTAATGCCTTTTTTGCTTTTCTTCCAAAAAAATTATCAGATTCAGGATGAGAACGAATAATGACTTTTTTACCTAATTCTTCATATCTTTTTTTAATCAAACGAGCCTGGGTGTCCTTTCCAACTCCATCAAGTCCATCAATAATTATAAGCTGCATAATCTCACATTAGAATCATTATCCAGTAAAGAAAAACTGCTACAAAAGGAACAGAGAGATTGTCAAAACCTCTAGGAGTTAAACCTTCTACTAAAGTTATAACAAGTGCAATAAAAACAAGAATTAAAACCAGGTAAGATGTAACAAAAATTCTGTAGTATAATATAGCAACCACCATTGTTGTAAAAGTAAATATAAACATTACAATAGAGCCAACATAGCTTTTTTCATCGCCAAAAATTTTGTATTTTTTCTTACCATATTTAAGACCGATTAAGGATGCAAAGCCATCACCATAGGACATTGCAAGAATACCTATAGCAATTACAACCATATTATCAAAAAACAAATACGCTAATACGGTCCAAGTAATGGAGTAATATACCAATCCCATACCATGTCCTGCTGCTGAAGTTTTTCCACGGATTGATTTAATAGGAGTATAAGGACTCATAAGAAATGTAAATAATATGAACGGACCTGCAGCAACAAATGCCATGATTTCCCTAGTTTCAAAAATTGGTAAAATAAAAGCAATATTTCCTACCATAATATGAAGGATTTTTCGACTAAACTCTGGATATTTTTCAAGAAGTTTTTCAGTTATTATGAGAAGAATTGCAACATATATATAAACAAATGCGACACCTGCAAAATCATTTTGAAACACACTATTATCCTCCAATGGCTAATAAAAGAATAGGTATCAAAAAAGCAAGAAGACCAATGAAAATTGCATATAATGTAAACCTTCTATAGAGTTTTAAATTTGGTTTCTTCTTGAAAATTAACTGGAAAGATGTGCTTAAAAGCATCGTATCAGTTATAAAAACAAGTATTAGATATGGATAGTTTAGGTAATAAATATCAAATTTTTCTATGAAAAAAGGAAGGAAACTTAAAACAATAGCAATTAAAAAGAAAAAGGCAGCAATAATATTAGAAATTCGACTACCTACATATTTTGGAAAAGATCTAACTCCTGTTTTGCTATCTCCTATAAAATCCATAACATCCTTCATTATTTCTCTACCTGAACCAGTTAAAAATGCGATTAATGCAACAATATAAATTGCAGGATCAATTTCAAAAAATAGTGTATTATCTGCTATTACTGCTGCTCCTCCAAAAATAAAAGGTATTGCCATTACATATGCTATATAGAAATTTCCAAGTAACTTTATCTTCTTCATTTTAGCATCATAGATTACTGCAAGAAGAGCAGTAATTAGTGCAATAATAAAACAGGATATATTAACAAAAAACGAACAAATGATTCCTAATGGAAATAAAATAAAAAAGAGGTATAATGCTGATTTTGGTGATAGATCTCCTCTAACAAGAGGTCTGTCGGTTCTCTTATTTTTCTTATCAATTTCTAAATCAAAGTAATCATTTAAGGCAAAGGTACTTGCTTCAAGAAACAAAGCTGTAAAAAAAGTAAATAAAAACTTATCAAAAGGGGGAAATCCTTCGCCCTTTAAGGCTATCAATGAACCTATTAGTATTGCAATAGCAATCATTACTCCATGCTCTAATCTTAGGAGTTCCCAGATTGCTTTGATTTTTTTCATGCGCATCAAAATATTATTGTTTATTATAAACTTTTGATAAAAAATAAATAAAGCATTACATCTAAGGCTCAATTATTATTTTGATAGAATTTTTTGCTTGGGCTGTTAATTTGAAACCTTTTGCGGCTTTATTTAAAGGAAATCTATGGGTAATTAAATCTGCAACTTTTACTTTTTTAGTTCTTAATAAATCTATTGCTTCTTTGATATCTCGAGGGGCACCTGCATATGTTGAAACCATTTTCACCTGTTTATTCCACAAATCAAACAATGGAAATGGAATTTCAACACCTGGTTTGGTAGGAGCAAAAAATAAAATTGTTCCACCTGCTGCTACTGAGTCCAATGATTGCCTTGCTGCAGATGGTACTCCAACGCATAATATAACAAGATTTGCAAGATTTCCAGTGTTATGTTTTTTTACTTGTTCAGCAACATTTTCTTTGGCATGAATTACGATATTTGCACCTGATCCCTTAGCTTTTGCAAGTTTAATATTCAAAAGTCCTGCCACTCCACTTCCAATAACTAATACATTTTGCCCTGGCTTTATTCCTGCAATTCTCATACCTCGAACAACGCATGCCAATGGTTCAATAAATGTTCCATCTGTATAGGATATTTCTTTAGGTAGAACAAATACACCGCTATCGATATTAATTTCTGGGACTCTTAGAAACTCTGCAAATCCTCCAGGATCAAAATTTGTAGAATGTAGAGTATCACAGATAGTATGCTGATCATTTTGACAAAAACTACAATTATTACATGGTACATGATGTGAGACAAAAACTCTATCTCCAACTTTGAATTTTTTTACATTTTTTCCAACTTTTACAATGTCTCCAGACATTTCATGGCCAAGGACTCTTGGAGCCTTTTTTAACCTGTACCATTCCATCACATCGCTACCACAGATTCCACATGCCTGAACTTTTACGAGGAGATCATTATCACCTATCCTTGGAATTGACATTTCTTCGATTCTTACATCGTTGTTGTTGTAGTACATTGCCACTTTCATTTTTTCCATATGACACCCTAAATGCAGAAACTTTAATTATTTATTATAAGTTCCTAAAGAAAATAAACAGGTGTTGCAGATTTAGCAATATTACATTGATCTGAGTCTTCTAATTCTTTCATCTATCGGTGGATGTGTAGCCCATATTGAATTAACTGACACGCTTTTGAAAGGATTTGCTATATATAGTGGTGCAACAGTTTTTGATCCTTTAGGTTTTTCTCTTGGATGATCTTCCTTGATTCTTTCCAAAGCTTTTGCAAGCCCTTCAGGATTTCTGGTTAAATAGGCACCATTTGAGTCTGCAAGATATTCTCTTTTTCTAGATATTGCAAGATATGTAAGTCTTGAAAAAATTGGTGCAAGTATTACAAAAATTATTGCCAAAACAATAATAATTGCATTGCCTTCACCTTTTCTACCTCTTGCTCCACCCCCCCAAAAAAGAGACCAAAATACTAGTTCAGATATTAGAGCAATTGCACCAACCACCGCTATTGTAACTGTCATTATTAAAATATCATTGTTTTTAATATGGCTCATCTCATGAGCCATTACACCTTCTAGCTCATCAGGTTTTAGTTTCCTGAGTGCTCCAGTGGTGGTACATATGACTGCTTCTTCTGGTTTTTTCCCAGTTGCAAAGGCATTTATATTGTCAGAATCTTGAACATAG
>SMTZ1_10004121_pt1 | contig 14626 bp, 11 predicted proteins | sample DeeMarSWOR136_30_FD_25667 | JGI IMG/M metagenome (IMG submission 25667) | reverse complement strand
GCTTCGCCAGGCGAGAAACTCCAGGAACCACTCCACTTATTATTCTCATAGTAACACTATTATAGTGTCACCTATCTATCTGAACGAGCTCAGTTGGAGGTGAAGGGATTTATCGTTTAGCAATTGCTAGTCACCAATTCTGGGGCGGTAAGGACTAGACTCACCACCCGGTCTATGCCACTCAAATCTGGAGCGACTTCCACCCTAGCCAAAGGGAAAAGGCTATGCAAGAGTGTAATTACCGCCTGTCTTTGTCGCTGCCCAATCTCTAGAAGCAGGCAGCCTTCGGGGCGTAGCTTACTACTTACCTGACTGCATAGCTGGCGTATCCTCTCCAGCCCATCTGGACCCCCATTTAGCGCTAGCTGCGGCTCAAAGCTTGCCGAACGCATTTGTGATAGTTCCGACTCCTTAACATAAGGGAGATTGGCTATTATGAGGTCAACAGGCTCAGGCAGGGGGTTGAGCATATTGCCCTGTAAAAGGCAAATTCTATTTATTACGCCGTGTTTTTTGCAATTAAATAAAGCCACCCTGAGGGCGGGGGCTGATACATCGGTAGCATAAATTTTAACTTGGGGCAAGTTTAGCGCCAGGCTAATGGCAATAGCACCACAGCCGGTACCTATTTCAGCTATAGCGGATACAGCGTGATTTTGGGTCAGGTTTAGAGACTTTTCTACCAGTAGCTCACTTTCCGGTCGGGGGATAAGGACACTGGAGTTAACATAGAAATCAAGTCCATAAAACTCGCGATGTCCGGTAATATAGGCTGTGGGCTCACCACTAAGGCGGCGTTTAACCAGATTCCAGAAGTTTTCTTCCTGTTCAGAGCCTAGTTTGCGGTTAAGGTCTATATAGAGCTGAACCCGGCTTATTCCTAGTACATGCATTAGAAGTAGCTCGCACTCCAAGGGAGCGTCTTCAGTGTTATTGGCAGTAAGGATTCCCCGAGCACGAGTAAGCGCCTGTTTCAGGGTCACGCCAGTTGCTCCTCCAGTCGCTTTGCCCGGTCACTGGTGGCTAGGGTATCGATAAGTTGGTCAAGCTCTCCTTCCAGGATTCGAGGTAGGTTGTGAAGGTTAAGGCTGATACGGTGGTCGGAAACCCTGTCTTGAGGGAAATTGTAGGTTCGTATCTTTTCAGACCGGTCGCCGGTACCTACCTGTGAACGGCGCTGTGTGGTTATTTCCCGCTCCTGTTTGCGCTGCTCTATATCTAGGAGTCGGGCTCGAAGCACTGACATTGCCTTTGTCTTGTTTCTTAGTTGTGAGCGTTCGTCCTGGCAGGTGACCACTATCCCAGTGGGTACATGGGTAATGCGGACCGCAGTGGCTACCTTATTTACGTTCTGCCCTCCGGCACCGCGACTGTGGAAGATGTCAGTCTCGAGGTCATCAGGATTGATAGATACTTCCACCTCGTCGGCTTTGGGCAGGACAGCCACAGTGGCTGTCGAAGTATGAATTCTACCTGAGGATTCGGTTGTAGGCACTCGCTGCACCCGGTGAACTCCACTTTCATACTTTAGCCTGCTGAAAGCCCCCCTACCTTCTATTTCAAATATGATTTCTTTGAAGCCGCCTATGCCACTTTCATTGCTATCAATAATGTCTATGTCCCAGCCCTTAGATTGAGCATACCGTGAATACATACGGAAGAGGTCGGCAGCAAACAGCCCAGCCTCATCGCCACCGGCTCCTGCCCTGATTTCTATAATGATGCCCTTTTCATCATTAGCATCCTTAGGCAACAGGGCAAGCCTCAGTTCTTGAAGTAAACGGTCTTGCTTTGAAGTAAGGCTTTCTATTTCCTGCTTAACTAATGCCATCATGTCTTTGTCCAGCCCGTCATTTAGCATCGCCCTTGTCTCTTCCAGCTCCTTGGAATTTGCTTTGTACTGCCTGTACTTTGTTACCAAGCTCTCAATGCCAGCTCTTTCCTGAGCCAGCACTTGCAATTGCTTCGGGTCGGAGGCTACCTCAGGCGTGGCTATTTGCTCATCTAGCTCCTGATAACGCCTATCTATCTGTTCCAGTCTGTCCCACATAGTTAATCTGCACCTCGTTAGGAAAATTATAACATGGGCATAGCTCACACTCAAACAATTTGGAGATAACAGAGAAATGCGGCTAAGGATGGGAGGCTATGTATTTCCTCCCACTACTTTATCTGGCCAGATTTTGCTGCCCGGTTCCAATTTGCTGCCGCTGACCACGGTTACATTGCTACCCAGGACTGAGTCCTCTATAGTGCTATTGGCATTGAGGTTGCAGTTGTCGGCTACAATGGACTTTTTCAACTTAACATGATGCCCTAGTCGGGTATTCTGCCAGAGGATGGACTCCTCAATCACACAATCGTCTAGAATTATGCAGCCAGAACCAATAACTACAGGTCCTTTTAGCTTAACCTTTTGTCCGATGGTGCAGTCACTACCTATAACTATCGGTTCCTTTATCTGAGTTGTTGGGTGGATATAGCTTTGCCCTCCAATCACTATCTCCTCACCTGAGGCAAGCTCATACTGGCTACTTTTGCCATTGAGCAAATCATGATGCAACCGAAGGTATTTTTCTGGGATGCCTATGTCAATCCAGTAGGTAGAAGAGGGGTAAGCATAAACTGCCTCCCCATGGGCCAAAAGCTGAGGAAACGTTTCTCGCTCAATACTAACTTTAGTTTGGGCTGGTATTTGAGCCAGGACTTCGGGCGCAAGGACGTAAGTGCCGGCATTTATCATATTGGTTGTTACCTGATTCCGGCTAGGTTTCTCCAGAAAGCGGGTAACCCTGCCCTGGGCATCGGTTTCTACTAGCCCGTAGCTTGTGGGGTCATCCACAGGGGTAAGGGCAATAGTTGCCTTTGCTTTTCTTTCCAGGTGGAAGGCTAGCATAGCCGTAATATCCAAGTCAGTGAAGATGTCACCATTTAGTACCAGGAAGATCTCCGATAAATGTTTTTCCGCATTTTTTACTGCCCCTGCCGTTCCCAGAAGAGTATCTTCTATTATATAGCTAAGTTTGACTCCAAACTGGCTGCCATCACCAAAGTAGCTTTCAATAGACGGAGAAAGATGACTCTGAGCCAGGATTATATCTTTGACCTGATGCTCACTGAGGTGGCGAATGACATATTCTAGAAATGGTGTATTTAGCACGGGAACCATAGCTTTGGGTATATTGCAGGTGAGCGGGAGTAGTCTGGTTGCCTCACCACCTATCAAGATAACTGCTTTCATTAATCGTTCCTCAATTACTGAGTATGTAGAAGGTACATTTTAAATTTTACCACAATCTTACTGTTTAGGTAACGGTCTTATCATCATAGTACTTTTTGGCTACTGTTTAATCTAGCAAAAGACAAAGGGGTGCAGAAGCGCTTGACAAGTAATGTTTACCTGATTATAATGAATAAAAATCCACTCCTCGTTTTTTCCCACCATTAATAAAACCTAGTGCAAAGTTGCTTTTTAGATTGAACCCATAGAGTTTGGTTTTTTCCACATGTCAAAGTATATCTTTGTTACCGGTGGCGTTGTTAGTTCAGTAGGCAAGGGTATCACTGTAGCCTCTATTGGCACCATTCTGAAGAGTCGTCAAATCACCGTGTCAGTTCAGAAACTAGACCCTTATCTCAATGTTGACCCGGGAACAATGTCGCCCTATCAGCATGGTGAGGTATTTGTCACTCAAGATGGTGCTGAGACCGACCTTGATTTAGGTAACTACGAGCGCTTTATTGACGTTAACCTTACTGCTGAGTCCAACGTTACCTCAGGGCAAATCTATAGCGCGGTTATTGCCAAGGAGAGACGGGGCGATTTCCTGGGTGGCACTATCCAGGTGGTACCCCATGTTACCACCGAGATAAAGGAGCGATTTGAGCAATTAGCTCAGAAATCCCAGGCTGAGGTGGTTATTATAGAAGTAGGCGGCACAGTAGGTGATATTGAGGGACAACCTTTCCTTGAAGCCATTCGACAGATGCGAAATGATGTCGGGCGGGGTAATGTGCTCTATGTCCATGTCACTCTCCTTCCCTATCTCACTTCCACCCAGGAGTTGAAGACCAAGCCGACTCAGCACAGTGTTAATGAGTTACGCCGTATTGGTATTCAGCCTGACATTATTATATGTCGCAGTGACCAGCCCATCTCGGAAGGGATAAGGGATAAAATATCCCTTTTCTGTGATGTCGAACGGGAAGCTGTAATTTCACTGCCTACAGTGTCTACTATCTATGAGGTACCATTGATCCTGGAGGAGTCAGGATTGGGGCAATTAGTTGTGGACAAGCTTGGCCTTACGGCTCGCCTGGCAGATTTAAGCCAATGGCAGGAATTGGTCACACGCCTCAAGACACCCCGTGAGCCAGTTAATATCGCTCTGGTGGGCAAATATGTGGAATTAAAGGATGCCTACTTCTCAGTTCGTGAGGCGCTACAACATGCCGCCCTGTATCATACTAGGGATGTTAATCTCATTTGGGTTCATTCCGAGGACTTGGAAGGAGATAGCAGCGAGGCTCCACTGCACACAGCCCAGGGTATTATAGTCCCCGGTGGCTTTGGTATTAGGGGGATAGAAGGCATGATAAAGGCAGCTAACTATGCGCGGAACAATGAAATCCCCTACCTAGGGCTATGTCTTGGGATGCATGTTATGGTAATTGAGTTTGCTCGCTATGTCCTGGGCTCGACTGAGGCAAACTCTACCGAGTTTGATGTCTCTACGCCTTACCCTGTTATTGACCTTCTTCCCGAACAGAAAGAAACAGAGAATATGGGCGGCACTATGCGCTTGGGTAATTACCCTTGTCAACTGGTTCAGGACAGCCTTGCCGCTAAGGCCTATGGGCAGAGTTTGGTTTACGAGCGTCATAGACACCGCTTTGAATTTAATAATCAATTTCGCACCCAGCTACAAGAAGCAGGGATGGTTTATAGTGGGCTATCCCCTGACGGCAAATTGGTGGAACTCTGCGAGTTAGCCAATCACCCATGGATGGCCAGCTGCCAGTTCCATCCTGAATTTGGCTCTCGCCCTAGCCGCCCCCATCCCCTGTTTCGCGATTTTATTGATGTGGCTAAGAATATATTACGCGAAGGGGCTCAACCCCCATTACCCCTCTCCCCTTAGTTTATGATAAAATACACCCGCCCAATAGGAGATTATTCAAAAAAATGCCTGTAGAGAAAAATCTTCCCCTTTGAGGGGAAACAAGGGTGAGAGGTAGAAAGAGAGAATAGATGCGCATTTTCTTAGATACCGCCAATATTGACGAAATCAGGCAAGCTGCCAAGCTGGGCGTTATTAGTGGTGTTACCACTAATCCAAGCCTGGTATCTAAGGAGGCAACGGCTGATTATGAAAAGGTGGTTAAGACTATTTGCTCTATAATCCCGGGGTCTGTTTCTGCCGAAGTGCTAGCCGAAGACGCTGAATCAATGATTAAAGAAGCCCGAATTAAAGCCTCTTGGGCACCTAATGTAACCATTAAGATCCCAGCCACTGCCGATGGGCTGGAGGCAACGTCAGTCTTGGCTAGGGATAATATAAAGGTAAACTTTACCCTGTGCTTCTCGCTAAATCAGGCTATTCTCGGAGCATTGGCTGGGGCTACCTATATTAGCCCCTTTGTTGGCAGACTGGACGATATTGGTCATGATGGTATGCAGGTAGTCAAGGACATCGTTGATATATTCAAATACTACCAACTATCTACTCAGGTGATTGCTGCCAGTATCCGTCACCCTCAGCACGTAAGTGCTGCTGCCAAGGCAGGAGCTCACATTGCCACCATTCCCTATAAGGTATTGATGCAGATGATACGCCATCCTCTTACTGATATCGGTGTCACTCGTTTCCTTTCTGATTGGCAACGTGTCTCACAGGGATAGAAAACTAAAAAACGATAAACTATAACCGGATTAGACGGGCTCTAATCTCCGATTTCTAAAGAAGAATAATGTCATGTTGACGAAGTCCTCTCCTTATCAAGAGGGGAGACTCAAAGGGGGTGAGGTTAAAAATGAATTTTACCGAACTAGAAACCAAAAGCAAGGAGGAGTTAATTGAGCTAGCTAAGGAGATGGGCATCTCCAACTATACTGGCCTCAAGAAGCAAGACATCATCATGCATCTACTTGAGGCGTATACCAAGCAGCAGGGCAATATCTTCTGCGGCGGCATCCTAGATATTATGGGTGACGGCTATGGCTTTCTTAGGCAAAGTACACTGCTGCCCAGTTCCACTGATGTCTATGTCTCCCAGTCCCAGATTCGTCGTTTCAGTCTGCGCACCGGGGATATGGTCACCGGCCAGGGTAGACCACCCAAAAATAGCGAGAAATATTATAGCCTACTCCGGGTAGAGGCAATTAATGATATCAACCCAGAGCTAGCTAAAAAACGAGCCCCTTTCAGTTCGCTTACCCCCGTCTTTCCTGACAAATTAATTAACCTGGAGACCTCACCACATGACTTGTCTACCCGCCTGCTTAACCTCATTGCCCCTATTGGCCGAGGGCAACGGGGCTTAATTGTATCGCCACCCAAAGCGGGAAAGACACTCCTGCTCAAATCTATAGCCAATGCCACCACTAACTACAGTGATATTCACTTGATAGTGTGCCTTATTGGTGAGCGACCGGAGGAGGTTACTGATATGGAACGCTCGGTCAAGGGAGAGGTGATAAGCGCTACTTTTGACGAGATGGTGGAAAATCAAACTCGTGTCGCCGAGCTAGCCCTAGAGAGAGCCAAGCGGATTGTAGAAACTGGCAAGGATGTAGTTATCCTTCTTGATGGTATTACCCGGCTTACTCGTGCTTATAACCTGGCTATGCCTTCCAGCGGTCGCACCCTATCTGGTGGTATTGACCCCTCCGCTCTCCACCCAGCCAAGCGCTTCTTTGGTGCTGCCCGCAATACAGTTGAAGGTGGTAGCCTGACTATCATTGCCACCTGCCTCATTGATACCGGCAGCCGTATGGATGACCTTATCTATGAGGAGTTTAAGGGAACGGGTAATATGGAGCTTCATCTCGACCGTCGATTATCTGAACGCCGAATCTTTCCAGCTATAAATATTCCGCGCAGTGGCACCAGGCGGGAAGAGCTACTTCTAGATGAAGATACCGTAAAGCAAGTATGGCTATTACGACGCATGGTAGCCATGATTGCCGATGATGCTACCAACTTCACTGAGGCCACGGAGCGGGTCCTCGACCGCCTGCACAAGACAAAAACCAACGCCGAGTTCCTAGACAGCCTGAATCGAGAAACGTAGGCTTACAGACTGGCAAGGTTACTGACCAGTAACTAATGTCCCCTATCTATTAGGTGAGATTCCTTCAATTTACCCTAATAAACACCTCACTTTCCTTTTAGCGGCAACTTCTAGTAGAATAGTGCCGTGAAAGACAGCCCAACTCCTATCAGGCAACAATACCTCAGGATTAAGCGGAAGTATCCCCAAGCTATTGTTTTCTTTCGCCTAGGTGATTTCTACGAGACCTTTGATGAGGATGCTAAGCTTGCTTCCCGGGAACTAGAGATTATCCTGACCTCCAGGGAAATGGGCAAGGGGCATCGGGTACCTATGGCTGGCATCCCCTACCATGCCCTGGATAACTATCTGGCTAGACTAATCAGCAGAGGCTACAAGGTTGCTATCTGTGAGCAGGTAACTAAACCGGGTGAGACCAGGGGTTTAGTCCAGCGTGATGTGGTTAGGGTAGTGACGCCGGGTACTGTCGTTGAGCCTGGCCTTCTTGACAGCAAGGCAAATAATTATTTAGTTAGCCTGGTTTTAGGCGACGATGAGGTGGGTATAGCCTATGTTGATATAACAACCAGCGAATTTGCTACTACTCAGGTTGCATCTCAGCGGGCTGTTCCCGAATTGGAACGACTTAGACCCTCGGAGATTATTACGGTAGAAGGCGCCGAATTATCCGGCTTAAGTCTATCGGCTCCAGTAACTCGCCTTGAGAACTACTGGTTTGAGCTGGAGATAGCCCGTCAAACAGTGCTTGACCATTTTGGCGTAGCTACCCTTGACGGCTATGGCTGTGCCCGTCTCCCTCTGGCGGTAAGAGCTGCTGGCGCTATCATCCACTATATCCAGGAAACGCAGAAGGGTGTCCTGGGGCAACTGATACGACTGTCTACCTATTCAACCGATTCATTTATGGCGCTGGATGTCCAGACCCAGAGAAACCTGGAACTTTTCCATAGTAGTCGCTTTGGAGCCATTTGTGGCTCGCTCCTATCAGTCATTGACCTGACCAAAACAGCCATCGGGAGCAGATTATTAAAGCGGTGGCTGGGGCAGCCTTTACTTGACATAAAAGAACTGGTTAAGCGACAGGATGCCGTCGACTGGTTCTATGACAATACCCTGGCTCGTACCCAGACTATCTCGTTGCTGGGCAAGGTAGCTGACCTTGAACGGTTGATTAACCGGGTAAGGAGTAACATTGCTACCCCTCGTGAGCTGGTCACACTACGGCGCAGCCTGGAGGTTATCCCCCAGTTTATAGAGATAATTAAGGCTGGCAAGAGCAATAGTTCAATTGCCTGGCTTAAAAACAAACTCAAGCCTCGTCAGGATGTGGTTGAGTTGATTTCAGAGAGTATAGAGGAGCAGCCACCGCCCAGTCTGGGTGAAGGCGATGTGGTGAAGCCGGGCCTTTCTGAAGAGCTGGATAGCCTTCGTCTGGCGTCTAGAAATGCCAAGCAATATCTGGCTAATCTGGAGCGCCAGGAGCGGGAGAAAACCGGCATCAAATCGCTAAAGGTGGGCTTTAATAAGGTCTTTGGTTATTATATTGAGGTATCCAAATCTAACCTGGCTCAGGTGCCCCAGACTTACATTAGAAAGCAAACGCTGGTCAACGGCGAGCGTTTCTTTACCCCGGAACTGAAGGAGTATGAGTCGCTGATTTTGAATGCTCAGGACAGAATTACTGAGCTTGAGGCTGATATCTTTCATCGGATATGCCGTCAGGTAGCCACCGCCAGCGAACGTATTTTAGCGGTGGCAGATGCCCTGGCTAATGTAGATGTCTTCTCCAGCCTGGCTGAGGTAGCCGTGAGCTATAGCTATGTTCGTCCCGAGTTGACCACGGGTAATGAGATAATTATTAAGGAAGGGCGCCACCCGGTAGTAGAAAGAAGTCTGGTTGATAGCAACTTTATCCCCAATGATACCCAACTATCCAATGATGATGCTCAGCTTATCGTTCTCACCGGTCCCAATATGTCGGGTAAGTCGACCTACCTGAGACAGGTAGCACTAATTGTGCTCCTAGCCCAGATTGGCAGCTTTGTTCCAGCCGCCTCAGCTACCATCGGATTGGTTGACCGTATCTTTACCCGAATTGGGGCCAGGGAAGACCTGGCAGCGGGTCAGTCCACTTTCATGGTGGAGATGGTAGAGACAGCCAATATTCTGAATAATGCTACGCCACGCTCGTTAATTATCCTTGATGAGATTGGGCGGGGCACCAGCACCTATGACGGTCTTTCCATTGCCAGGGCAGTGGCTGAGTATATCCATAGCCATCCCGGGCTGGGGGCAAAGACCCTGTTTGCTACCCATTATCATGAGATGGTGGAGCTGGCTGGTTTCCTGCCCCGGGTGAAGAACTTCAATGTAGCCGTAGCCGAGGAGGGTGGCGAGGTTACCTTCTTATATAAAATTGTGCCCGGTGGCGTTGATAAAAGCTACGGTATCCACGTGGCTCAACTGGCCGGGCTGCCTAAATCAGTGGTGCACCGTGCCCGGGAGGTATTGCAGGAGCTGGAAGGGGATAGCCAACAGCAGACAGAGGCGGTAAAAACTCGCCGACGTAAGAAAAAAGAAGCGGTACAGCAATTGTCATTCTTCGGGCAGAAACCACCGGTTCTGGAAGAACTGGAGAAGCTGGATATTGAGTCCCTGACCCCACTTGAAGCCCTGACCAAGCTCTACGAACTGCAAAAGAAGGCAGGGGAGGGGTTAGGGAGACGGCTAACTCACTTCTTACTCAATGGTTATTAGATATTTAAAACGTTGGAGCAGACTCGCTAAAGCCATCCTCTACATATGTCCAAATTGAGGTTATGAGTTTAACCGCTTTAAGCCCAATTAAGCAGAAGCGTGACGAAAATTTGGAGTCAAGGTGAAAAGAGGTTTCCCCTTTAGCTATTATGTTTTGCATAATTACTTCACACGTATCTTCTACGTAACGAGAAAGTTCGACTAGAGTAACTCCAAGTTGCATGCGTATAGATAGAAAAGGCTGCAATAAGAAGACTTCGTCACGCAATTTTTTGTTAATCATATTCAGGAAATTTCTCAAAGTAATGAGGTCTTCAAGCGTATAGATTGACGTTATGCAATTCTTACGTGAGAACTCTTCTGTAAAACGCAATGCTTTATCCTTGCTCATACCTCGTGATTGAGCAGTATCAGAGGAATTAGCATCTCTTTCAAAGGGAGCACTAAACTCCTTTAACTGGAGGTTAGTTGTGAGCCAAGGAATGAAATCTGCTATGGTGTCGGGGACGTCTGTTGTATCACCAGTAGCTTCTTGAAGAATAAGATAGCGTTCTTTCCCAAATGAAATAAACAGACAAGCGTGTGTAATTAAAGCAGAAAGAACACTAAGTCCACCTTCTATATATGATTGCCACATTATTTTATAGGTGGCTTGTTCAGCTAATCGCTGTTGCTGTTGATATTTTAAGTATCTTTCTACGATGAATATAGCTGCGAGAATGCCGCCCAATAGGCCTATAAGGCCAGCAGCGAGACTTATTAAAAATGATTGCGCAGAAAACAAAATACCTAAGACTAAAAATGTTATGAGAAGAAAAGCAGTAATAAAGATGAGATTTCTCGGCTTAACGCCTAATATTTTCATAAAACTATCAACTTATTCGAATCTAATTTATATTATTATGCTACATACAGCCCATTTATCAAAGGCAGTTTGAATTGACTCTGCCCCTTCAAAAATAATTTTCCTCTTTTTTCGCTGGTGATATTCATAAAATATGGTATTAACAAAAGGCAATTATTGTGCTAATATGTGGACTCCTGTCACTAAACGAGGCAGAGGCGAAGAATGTTTCCTGGTGAAATGATAATATTGTTAGCGATTGCAATGACCAGGGGCTCCGGTAAAGGGCTACTAACTCACCCGATGGATGTTACCAGTGAATACATCGGCTATTTATACAACTCACTGGTTAAACGCGGCTACCTGACAACGAATGGTCAAAAAGGGTATCAGCTTACGACGAAGGGCAGTGAGGCACTTTTTGAGTTCCTGCGTGAAAATAGAGCTAAGGTCAAAATCACGATAGGAACATTGCAAAAACTAGGCATTGAGGTTAGCCAGGATATTGACAAACTGGAAACGGTTGGCCAAAAGCTAAACAAACTGGAAAAGGAGGCAATTAAGGTCAAGTAGAAGAGCCAAACGCTAACTATCAGCTGTCTCCACAAAATAGCTCCGCATGATAGTTAGATGGTAACCACCTCCTTTCCCAACGGGGGAGCTATGCACTAACCCCCTCAGTTCAGTAACGCATAGCTCCCCTACCCCTTATACTACTATCAGCAAGCCCCTGCCATGCAGGTAAATCTATGCCTGATTAGCCGTTTTGACGACGTAGTTTCTCAGCGTGCCTATTGGCTCTATCTTTACCTCTACCGTATCACCAGAATACATTGGACCAATGCCACTCGGTGTTCCGGTAGCAATAATATCCCCCGGCAGCAGGGTCATCACGTGGGATATAAAGTTTATCAGTTCGGGGATGGAATAGATAAGGTCGCTGGTATTGCCCTGCTGTTTGAGTTTTCCATTTAAGTATGTTTCGAGGGTAACATTTCCCGGGTCAAGTTCGGTCTCAATACAGGGTCCCACAGCAGCAAAGGTATCAAAACTCTTAGCTCTGGTCCACTGCTTATCCTTCTGTTGCAGGTCACGGGCGGTAACATCATTAAAGCAGGTATAGCCCAACACGTAGTCCAGAGCATCCTTTATTGATGCTCGCCACACTGGTTTCTTTATTACCACTCCCAACTCGCCCTCATAGTCAACTCTATGCGAGGCAGCGGGATAAATGATATTATCCTCATGTCCTATCACTGCTGTTGATGGTTTGAGGAAAACCAGGGGAGCATTGGGCAGGGGGGCACCAAGTTCTTTAGCGTGTTGACGGTAGTTAAGGCCTAAAGCCACTATCTTGGAGGGGGTACAGGGGGATAGCAGTTTTAACCCGCTTAGCTGGTAATAGTGACCAGAGGGTGTTAAGTGCTGGTAAGGTTTGCCCTCTAGAGCTTGGATAGTTTCTCCATCCAATATGCCATATCCAACCTTATTACCAATGGAAAAACGCACAATCTTCATAAACTGGCATTTAGTTTACCTAATATTGATTGCAGATTGCAAGTTTGATGATAGAATGGTGAACGCACACTGTTGACGGCCAGGCAAGATAGTGCTAGAATTCCCACACTATATCTGGCAACTGACTAAGCAGGGTGGCACCGCGGAAGTAAATCTTCTGCCCCTCGGGGGAAGGTTTTTTTAGTAAGAGGGTATCAATATGTTTACTATATTGTGGAGGTGGTCCCCTTTGGGGCTAAGCAGAAAGATAACACTTATAGGCTAAAAAATATAAGGAGGACAAAAAGTGGAGAGAACAAAGTTTACCCTTGATGAAAACGAAATACCTACCCATTGGTATAATATCCAGGCTGATTTGCCAGAGCCCATGGCACCGGTTCTTCACCCTGGCACAGGCAAACCGGTAACCCCAGATGACTTGGCGCCTCTATTTCCTATGGAATTAATCAAGCAAGAGGTAAGCACCGAGCGCTGGATTGAAATCCCTGAAGAGGTGAGGGATGTCTATAAGCTGTGGAGACCAACAACCCTATTTCGAGCACACAGATTAGAGAAAGCTCTGGACACACCAGCCAGGATTTTTTACAAATATGAGGGATCAAGCCCTCCTGGCAGCCACAAGCCAAACACGGCTGTAGCCCAGGCCTACTATAATAAAATGGAAGGTGTCAAGCGCATAACTACTGAGACTGGTGCTGGGCAATGGGGAAGTGCCCTGTCTTTTGGCTGTATCACCTTTGGGCTGGAGTGCAAGGTCTATATGGTTGCTATTAGCTATCACCAAAAACCCTACCGCCGTGTTATGATGGAGACCTGGGGGGCAAAGTGTGTCCCCAGTCCCAGTCCCGATACCAAGACAGGGCGAGATATGCTGGCTAAAGACCCTGATTGTCCCGGCAGTCTGGGATTAGCCATCAGTGAGGCAGTCGAGGATGCTGCTTCCCGAGACGACACCCACTATTCCTTGGGCAGTGTGCTTAACCATGTCCTGCTTCATCAAACTGTCAATGGGTTAGAAGCTAAAAAACTAGTGGAGGAGGCAGATGCCTACCCTGATATTATTGTTGGCTGCATCGGCGGTGGCTCAAACTTCGCCGGCTTATTTTTACCCTTTGTCAAGGACAAAATTGATGGAACGAAGCCAGACCTGCGCATTATCAATGTAGAACCAACAAGCTGTCCCACCCTGACCAAGGGACCATACGCCTATGACTTTGGCGATTCGGCTGGGATGACTCCCCTGTTCCTAATGTACACTCTAGGTCATGGCTTTATCCCACCACCGGTCCATGCCGGGGGCTTACGCTATCATGGAATGGCACCCATCATATGCCACCTTCACAAGCTAGGCTTGGTTGAAGCTAGAGCTGAGCACCAGCTGGCTACCTTCAAGGCTGGGGTAACCTTTGCTCGCACTGAGGGTATTATCAGCGCCCCTGAACCAAACCACGCCATTAAGGTAGTTATTGACGAAGCTCTCAAGTGCCGGGAATCTGGTAAGTCAAAAACTATACTGCTGGCTCATAGTGGACACGGGCATGTTGATATGGCTGCCTACGATGCTTACCTGTCCGGCAAACTCCAAAACTACGAGTATTCTGAGGAAAAGGTTAAGGAGGCGTTGGCTCAACTGCCTAAAGTACCCACGGCGTAGGCCAACATGAGCATAACAGGATAAGGGGCTGGGTATCACCCTAGCCCCTTCTTTCTTTATTATTTCGGTACTAACTTTAATTAAAACTTAACAATTGTGTTAAATTGCACATTTGGCTATATTGAGGTAGGTATGGAATGAACTCAATCATTGTCTTCCACATGGGCAAGTAGGGGTGCTTGCTGAGAACTTCAAGGTCAGTTAGTTCAGCAGGTGTCTTTACATATCTGGGCATAACTCCCAGACTTCGCCCACCTAGAGACCAGCGCAAGAACCTACGGATGGTAATTTCTTTCAAGTCAGTGTTAGAGTAGAGGGCAGTAACTACGCTCCTTCGAATCATGTGTATCCCACCCCATCTGGGTATGTGCACTCTTTTACTTGCTTGCCGGATTTCATGTCTCAAAGTCTCTAACACAGAAAGGTATCCCTCAAGGGCAATCCTGTAATTCTCAGGCAGAGATAGTGAGTATAAGAATGCCATCCCCTCCTTGCCGAATAAATCGCTGTATCCATGGCTTATGTTGTTCTTAGCTAAGATGGTATGGATCTTATTCTTT
>SMTZ1_10004757_pt1 | contig 14627 bp, 14 predicted proteins | sample DeeMarSWOR136_30_FD_25667 | JGI IMG/M metagenome (IMG submission 25667) | reverse complement strand
CATCAGGCGGGCAAGTTTCTCAAAGGGCTTCATGTTCTCGGAGTACCCCAGTCCTCTCATCATACCCCGCCACAGCGCCTCGCCTCCCCCTAGCCGCCGTTCCTCGCCCTCAAGGAGCTCTGCCCTCAGTCTGAACCTTTCTTCACCGGCGCGCCGCAGCAATTCAGCCAGCCTTTCGCCGTCGTTGTCTCTCCTGTTCACAGCACAGCGAAGACGCCGGAACGTCAGCAGCTGCCAGTCACATGGCAAACTCAGAACCGGGACTGACACGTCGTTCCGTAGCACTGTAGCCACTCCCTCCTTATCCCACGCCACCACGTGAAGAATCACTCCATCATACTCAGGATCAGCGTGGTGGCCATGCCCATACCAGTCGCCAGACCTCACGTGACATTCCACATCCCCCTTGACGATGTTGCACCGATTCAAGACGACAACGGCGTCCCGATAGTCGGGGCCACGACCCCCGTTGGCTCTTCCGGGATACAGGACCCTCAGCCGCTCACCTCCCACCGTGGTCAACTCCCTGCCCACCATGCGCTCCCACTGAGCGGCCACCAGCGCTTCCGGGATCAGTATCCGTTTACGTGTAGCGACCGCCAAAATTTTTTCCTCCTTTCCCGCAACAACACCTACGGGAGAGCTCGGAGTCATCCGCCTCAACCCGGTTCATCAACCTCCTTCCTGCTTCCATACCGAAACCCGCTCCGCTCGGCAACAATGCTGAGCAGAGTGTCAGAGGTGCCGCGAGGTTGATACATACCCGTCTCCCACTCGCTGACCGTCTGCTGTCGTATCCCCAGGTCTTCGGCCATCTTCTCCTGAGTCAGCCCCAGGTGCTGCCTCAGGGCCCGGATCTTCTCGCTGTTCCATCGACGCCTCTTTCGCCCGCCCATTACTCCAAGTTATACACGTAACAGTGTAAGAAATCAAGCGTCTCAACACAACCACCCGATTTGTTGCATCGGATTCCCTGTGCTATAATGATTAGCAGTCTTAGCGGCTGAGTGCTAAAATAGTCGTAGCAAAGGAGGTAACATGGCTAAGATCAATCCTCTGGGGGACAGAGTGGTGATAAAACCCACCCCCAAAGAAGAGATGAGCAAAGGAGGGATCGTCCTGCCCGACACGGCCAAGGAGAAACCCCAGGAAGGCGAGATCATTGCAGTGGGGCCGGGGAAACTGTCCGACGATGGCAAGCGTCTGGTCATGGAGGTCAAGGTCGGGGACAAGGTGGTCTATTCCAAGTACGCCGGCACCGAGTTCAAGCTGGATGACGAAGAAGTCGTTATCCTGCGTGAGAGCGACATCCTGGCAAAGCGAAGCTGATAATAAGGAGGCAAAGAGATGGCAAAACAACTTCTTTTCGGCGAAGAAGCAAGAAAGGCACTGAAGATAGGTATAGATACCTTAGCCGATGCAATTAGAGTGACTCTGGGACCGCGCGGGCGCCCTGTGGCACTGGACAAGAAGTTCGGGGCTCCCACGGTCATCAACGATGGTGTTTCCATCGCCAAAGAGATCGAGCTTCCTGACCCCTTCCAGAATATGGGAGCGCAGCTCGTCAAGGAGGCATCGACCAAAACCAACGACCAGTGCGGCGATGGCACCAGCACCTCTGTTATCCTCGCCCAGTCTATCGTTAGCGAAGGTTTCAAGAACATCGCCGCTGGCGCTGACTCCCAGATGCTCAAGCACGGCGTCGAACGTGGGGTACGGGTCGTGGTTGACGAACTCAAGAAAATGTCCATTCCCGTGAAGGGCAAAGAACAGGTAGCTCAAGTGGCTGCCCTGTCAGCTGTGGACCAGGAGATTGGCGATCTGATTTCCGAGGTGATGGAGAAGGTCGGCAAGGATGGCGTCATCACTGTCGAAGAGGGCAAGGGACTGCAATTCGAGACTGAGTTCGTCGAGGGCATGAAATTCGACCGCGGTTACATCAGTCCCTACTTCATCACCAACGCTGAGCAGATGAGAGTGGAGTTGGAGGACCCTTACATCCTCATCACTGACAAGAAGGTTTCCGCTTTGAACGACATCCTTCCCGCCTTGGAGAAAATCGTTCAGACCTCTAAGAATATCGTCATTGTCGCTGAGGATGTGGAGGGAGAACCCCTGGCCACCCTGGTGGTCAATAAGCTGAGGGGCACCCTCAGCCCTCTGGCAGTCAAAGCGCCTGGATTCGGCGATAGGCGCAAGGCCATGCTCCAGGACATAGCTGTCCTTACCGGAGGCAACGTCATATCTGAGGAGGTCGGCAGGAAACTGGACTCGGTGACCGTCGAGGATCTGGGCCGGGCCAGGAGGATCGTTGCCGACAAGGACAACACTACTATTGTGGAAGGCAAGGGTAAGTCCGAGGAGATCGAAGGTCGCATCAAGCAGATCCGGTCCGAAATCGATATCAGCACCTCCGACTACGACAAGGAGAAGCTGCAGGAGCGGTTGGCCAAGCTGGCTGGCGGTGTGGCCGTCATCAAGGTTGGCGCCGGTACTGAAGTGGAGTTGAAGGAGAAGAAGCATCGCGTGGAGGATGCCCTTTCAGCCACTCGCGCTGCCGTCGAAGAGGGGATCCTCCCCGGTGGCGGCGTTTCCCTGTTGAATTCCATCGCAGCCTTGAACAAAGTCGAGGCCACCGGGGACGAAGCTACTGGCATAGCCATACTGAAGCGGGCTCTGGAGGAGCCACTTCGCTGCATTGCTGCAAATAGCGGCAGAGAGGCTTCAGTGGTGGTCAACAAGGTGAAGGAGAACGCTCCTGGCATAGGCTACGACGCCCTCAAGGACGAAATGGATGTCAACATGGTGGAAAGGGGTATAGTGGACCCGCTCAAGGTCACCAGGTCAGCCCTCCAGAACGGTGCCAGCATTGCCAACATGATCCTCACCACCGAATCACTGGTAACCGACATACCTGAGAAGGAGAAGGTGCCGCCCATGCCACCGGGTGGATACCCTGACTACTAGTACAGCCAGGTAAGCCTGGATAGCTGAACACGGGGAAGCTGCCTCTCAAGGCGGCTTCCTCTTTTTTCACCTTGCAGACGGGCTGCCCTAGAGCCTCAGTATCTCCGCCGTGGGTCCGTCTTCGACCGGGCCTACCACGGCCAACTTGAGCTTGCGCCTCGACAGGAGGCTGCCGGCCACCTGTCCTAGCTCGTCAACAGTGATGGCATCAATTATCGAGAGTACCTCATCCATGTCCAGTATTCGTCCCATCAGCAACTCCTGGCTACCCAGCCACAAAGCCATTTGCTGACTGTCCTCCAGTCGGAGCTGCAGCCTGCCCTTCGACATCTCCTTGGCTCTCCCCAGCTCATCGGGACTGACCTCTCGCTTCAGCTTGGATAGCTCCGCCAGAATCGCTTCAATGGCCACTTCCAGCTTCTCAGGATCAACACCGGCGTAGGTCACAAAAGACCCTGAGTGCAGGAAGTACTCCGCGTAGCTGTGTATGTCGTAGGCCAGACCTCTCTTCTCCCGAATCTCCGTGAACAAGCGGCTGCTCATGCCTCCGCCAAGCACCACGTTGAGCAGGCCAAGAACGTAACGTTGCGGATGAAAACGCGAAAGTCCCCGCACGCCAAGACAGATATGCGCCTGCTCACCTTCCTTGTATTCCGTACGCACCCTGGGTTCCCTTTGCCTGTCATCGCTCACATACCCGCCCGTCGCCTCGACGGCGGACCATCCACCCAGCAACCGCCTGATTTGAGCTACCGCTCGCTCATGTCGAATGCCGCCGGCAACACTGACCACGGCGTTGTTGGCCCCATAGCGCCCTGACACATAGCTCACTACATCCTCCCGCCTAATCTTCGACACGGTCTCCCTGGTTCCCGCAACCTCCCATCCCAGGGGCTGCCCCGGCCACAGCAGCTCATCCATCACCACACCCACCCTTTGCTGCGGAAGATCCCGGTTCATGTTGATTTCCTCAATGACAACCTGCCGCTCCTTCTCCATCTCCTCCCCGTCAAATAGAGAGTCCAGCAACAGGTCCGACAGAACATCGGCAGCTATTTCAAAATGGTCACCGGCTGTCTTGCACCAGAAGACGGTCACTTCCTTATCTGTGCTGGCGTTAATCATGCCGCCAACGCCCTCAATATCCTGGCTTATCTCCCTGGCCGTTGGCCGCCGTCGCGTCCCCTTGAAAAACAGGTGCTCCGCGAAGTGGGATACCCCTGCCTCCCGCTCCTGTTCATAGCAGGAGCCGGCACCCACCAGGATAGCCAGCCCCACCGAGCGGCTGTGGGGCATCGTGCTGGTGATGACCCGCAGGCCGTTATCCAGCACTGTCCTCTCGTACATGACCGACAATTCTATCTTGATTGCTCCTCCTCGTCAATGCTATTATGGGCCATCAGTCACTGCTATCCTCGAGCAGAGAAGCCGCTGCGGAGGAGGGGTGCATCGCCCTCAATGGAAACACTCAGAAAGACCAAGACCATCTGCACCATAGGACCGGCAAGCGATTCAGTTCAGACCATGGAGAAGCTTGCCCTGGCCGGCATGAATGTGGCCCGTCTCAACTTCTCCCATGGCACCCATCAGCAACACGCAGCACGCATTCAGTCCATTCGTCGCCTTTCCTCACAGCTGGACCTGCCCCTGGCCATTATGCAGGACCTGCCCGGGCCCAAGATCAGGACCGGCAGCTTGAGGGATGGCAAGGTGCTTTTAAGGGACAACCAGGACTTCATCCTCACCACCAGGGATGTAGAGGGCGATGAGCACCGGGTCTCCGTGAGCCTCTCCACATTGCCTGCGGATGTTGCTGCCGGTGACGCCATATTCCTCAACGACGGCTCTATCAAACTGGAGGTTATGAGCACCACCAGCAGCGAGATTAGGTGCAGGGTAATTGCCGGTGGAATGCTCACTCCCAAGAGAGGCGTCAACATACCCGGCGTGACGGTCAGCGTCTCCTCCGTCACCGATGAGGACTTCAGACACTTGCTCTTCGGCCTGGAACACGAGGTTGATTTCGTTGCCCTTTCCTTTATTGCACAGGCCTCCGATGTCCTCAGGACAAGAGAGTTCATGCGGGCAAAAGGAGCAGATGTACCGCTTATCGCCAAAATCGAAAGGCGCGAGGCCGTGGACAATATTGATGCCATAATTGCGGCAGCAGACGGCATTATGGTGGCCCGCGGGGACCTCGGGGTTGAAGTGTCCTTGAGGAGAGTCCCCTTGCTGCAGAAGGAAATCATCGCCAAGTGCAACCGCGTCGGCAGGCCTGTCATTGTAGCCACTCAGATGCTCGAGTCCATGATGCACTCGCCTTTCCCTACCCGGGCTGAGGTAAGTGATGTGGCCAACGCCATCCTCGACGGCGCAGATGCTGTCATGCTGTCAGGGGAAACGGCCGCCGGCGAATACCCCGAGGAAGCTGCCTCGATGATGGCCGCAATTGCGGCCGAAGCCGCAACTGCCCTGCCCTTTCATCACATCCTCTCCGAGAAGATGGAGACGGTTGTTCCCCAGGCCGACGATGCTATCAGCTACGCCGCCTGCAGCATAGCTGAACAGCTTGGCGCGGCGGCCATCCTGGCCTTCACCACCTCTGGAAGCACCGCCCAACGGGTGGCCAAGTACCGCCCCCAGGCACCCATCCTGGCCATCACCCCCAGCGAGGTCGTCAGCAGACGCCTGGCTCTCTTATGGGGGGTCTATCCCTACCACGTCATAGAATACACTTCCGTAGAGCAGGCTTTCGATGAGGGAGTGAAGTTGGCTCTCCAACTGGGAATGGCCAAGAGCGGCGACCTTCTGGTAATGACCGCCGGCGTTCCCCTCCGGATCCCCGGAACCACCAACATGGTCAAAGTCCAGGAGATAGAGTAGTGCCAACGACAACGTTCGGCCCGGTTCCATCAAGGCGCCTGGGCCGCAGCCTGGGAATCAACAACATCCCACCCAAAATCTGCTCCTACTCCTGTGTCTACTGCCAGGTCGGCAGAACGCTGGACCTCCAGATCAGACGGCAGGCATTCCGCAGGGTAGAGGATATCGTCCGCCAGGTTGAGCGCAGAATCGAACGAGCACAGGACCACGGCGAGAGACTGGACTACCTCGCCTTTGTCCCTGACGGAGAACCAAGCCTCGACCTCAACTTAAGCAGGGAGATCGACTTGCTGAGGCCACTGGGCGTAAGGATTGCGGTTATCTCCAATGCCTCCCTGCTATGGCAGTCACCGGTGCGGGCAGCCCTGGACAAGGCTGACTGGGTCTCCCTGAAGATCGATGCCTTAAGCGAGGATCTGTGGCATCGAATCAACAGGCCACACGGATCTCTAGACTTCCGCAAAATATTGAAGGGTATGACGGAATTCTCGAATTCCTTCTCAGGCGAGCTGGCCGTGGAAACCATGCTCATCCGGGACCTCAACGATAGCCCGGACGAACTTCAACGCATCGCCGATTTCACTGCTGGGGTGAAACCCGCCAAGAGCTATCTGTCCGTGCCGACCAGGCCGCCGGCTGAGCACTGGGTGACACCGGCAGGCGAACATGCCCTGAACATGGCACACCAACTCCTCAGCGAAAGACACATCGACGCCGAGTACCTCATCGGCTATGAGGGGAACGCTTTCGCCTTCACCGGGGACGTCCAGGAGGACCTGCTCAGTATTACCTCGGTTCACCCCATGAGAGAAGACGCGGTCAGTGAGCTTCTCAGCAGGGCCCGCTCAGACTGGAATCTGGTCAGCAGCCTGCTGGGCGATGGCAAGCTGATCGAGGTAACATACGAAGGGAACAGGTTCTACACCAGGAAGCCGTTGCCGACGACAAGACCAGCACCGTGAACACTCTGACATCGCAGCCAAATCCGGGAGCAGACCCGCAAATCTGCAGGAGGTGACACAGCATTGCCAAGGAGCTTGATAACCGGCGGCCTGGGACTCATCGGGACCTGCCTCGCCAGGCGTTTGCTTCAGGATGGCGAAGAGGTGGTGCTCTTCGACATGCAGGCCACGTCGAAGCTAGTCGAGGATATCCGAAGTAAGGTGAAGATAGTCCAGGGTGACCTGGCAAACTGGGCGCAGGTTGCCGATGCAGTCAGCAGCAGTGGGGCGGACGCCATCTATCACCTGGGGGCTTTGCTCACCCCAGCTTGTGAAACCAGCCCTCAGGCAGCCTATGCGGTGAACCTCAACGGCACCTTCCACATCCTCGAGGCCGCCCGCCTGTTCAACATCGGCAGCGTCCTATTCACCAGCAGCATCGCCACATACGGGGCTACGGCGCCGTCCGTCGTCAATGAAGACACCGTGCAGAGACCCACCACGATGTACGGACTGACGAAGATCGCTGCTGAGCGCCTCGGCGACTTCTATCATCGCAGGTTCGGGCTCAACTTCCGTTGCGTCAGATACCCTCTCGTCGTCGGCCCGGGTCATACCGTCGGCATCAGCCGCTACGCTCGGCAGATGATCCAGGAGCCCGCTCTCGGCCGCCCCTATCAGGCCTACGTCGATGAGTCGGTACGTTTGCCACTCATATACCTGAAAGATGCCGCTTGGGCTTTGGTCTGCCTCAAGCGCGCCAACGACGCAGGCCTCAAAAGGCGCGTCTACAACCTGGGAGGCTACTACATCACGGCAGGAGAGCAGGCGGACGCCGTCAGAAAGCACCTACCCCAGGCTAAGATAGAGTTCTGTCCCGACCAAGCAGCCATCAAGGTACTCAGTGACATGTTCAGAAATATGGATGATACCAGGGCCCGCCAGGAATGGGGCTTCAGCCTGCAATACAGCGTAGACGAGTACGTAGCCGACTTCATATCCGAAGTCCAGTCCAACACGCCCCTCTACGAGTAGGCCAATGCCTCGAGCCTGGCCGCTTGCCCAGTTTGCTCGAGTCCTCCCTGTGGGGTAGCATGTGCACCAGCAGAGAACCAGACAAAGGAGCTAGTGGAACAATGCAGAAGAAAGGCGTACTCGACTTCCAGAGGATGAAGCAAGAGGGTCAGAAGGTCACATGGCTTACCGCCTACGATTACCCCACCGCCCAGTTCGAAGAGCAGGCCGGGATAGACATGATCCTGGTGGGGGATTCCATGGGCAACTGCGTCTACGGCTATGCCTCGGGCACCATCCCTGTCACCATGGACCAGTGCATCGTGCATACCGAGGCGGTCCGCCGCGGGGCCATCAACACCTTCGTGATGGGCGACATGCCCTTCGGCTCTTATCAGACCACTCCTGAAGATGCCGTCAGAAATGCCACCAGGTTCTACAAGGAAGCCGGTGTTGATGCCGTTAAGCTGGAGGGAGGCCGCCGTGTGACCGCGATGATACGGTCGATTGTCGACGCCGGCATGGTTGTCTGCGGCCATATCGGCCTGACGCCCCAGAGTACCGGACAGTTCGGCGGATACAAGGCTCAAGGCCGAACCGCCGAAAGCGCCCTCGAGATGATCAAGGATGCCAGAGCTGTCCGGGAGGCCGGTGCCGCCTTCCTGCTATTGGAGGCGGTGACTCCCGAAGTGGGCCAGCTCATAACAGAAGACCTCGATATTCCGGTGTACAGCATCGGCGCCGGCCCCCACTGCGACGGCCAGCTTCTCATCGTCAGCGATGTTCTGGGGCTCTGGGAAGCCTTCAAGCCCAAGTTCGTCAAGAGATACGCCAACATGGCTCAAGAATCGGTCCAGGCTATCCAGTCCTACGCGGCGGACGTCAGAGCCGGACGATTCCCCGAGGACATCCACTGCTACAAGATGATTGAAGGTGAATCGGAGAAGCTGAAGGCTCTGCTCGAATGAGGCAGCGTGCACCCCACCCTCATCTGCTCTCGACCAGCAATTGCCCTTTGCGGACACGAACCACAGAAAGCTGAATATCCGCAACATAGAATACTGCGAGTAGAGGAGGTATCGTATGCTAGTACGAAAATACGAAGACGTCGAGCCCATCCAGTACGGGGAAGGAATCCAGAAACGGGTGGTCTTTGGAGAGAAAGAGGGAGCGCCCACCTTCGTCATGCGCGTCCTGGACGTTTCGCCCGGCAAGGCCAGTTCCCATCACAGCCACGACTGGGAGCATGAGGGCTTGATACTGGCCGGCCAGGGAGCGCTGATGGGCGACGAGGGAGAGACCCCCATAAAGGCCGGCGACGCTTTCTTCATCCCCTCCAACCAGAAGCACTGCTTCGCCAACAAGGGTCAGAGCAGTCTCCGCTTTGTCTGCGTAGTGCCCCTTCGGGGCGAGGATACCAAATAGGCGACAGCCAACCTCCCATCTGAACCCACCACCCTGCGGGCGCGCCATCCTCCGGATAGCCAGATATCCCGTACCGATGCCCCAGCTTCACTGTGTTGACTCGGGCGACCGTCCACTGGCCGTCGGCCACGTGATACACTACCCGCGACAACCGGGGCCGTCTTGAGCCGACTACGTCTTTTCATCAACATCTCCCTGGTTGACTTCTCGGCCAGGCTCAGCTATAACATCGCCCGGACGCCCCTCCTGCCGCTCTTTGCCCTCGCCCTCGGAGCTTCGCCCACCCTGATAGGTGTCATAGTCGGTGCCTCCACTATCACTGGTATTTTCCTCAAGGCCCCGGCGGGCGCAATGTCCGACTTCATCGGCAGAAGGAAGATGCTACTTATCGGCGCCTGCGTCTTTGCCTTCATGCCCTTCAGCTATACCGTCGTCACCGTAGCCTGGGTACTCGTCCTCATAAGGATCGCCCACGGGACGGCTACTTCCATCTACGGCCCGGTGGCCAACGCCATGGTCGCCGAGATCGCCGACAAAGAGAAGGGCAGCTATCTATCCCTGTTCGCCGTGATCAAAATTGGCACCAATGCCATCGGAGGCCTGGCCGGGGGCTGGCTGCTGTATGTACTTTCCAGGGGCGGCGACTACACCATCGGCAACTTCCACACTGCCTATGCCATATGCGGTGCCCTGGGCATCATAGCCCTGTTCTTGGCTATGTTCCTGCTGCCCAGGGTAGAGCAGTATTCGGAGCACAGGAAGCTGGCCGATGCCTGGCAGAAGGTTCGCCACGGCCTGGAGGCCACTGTCAAGAACCGCGCCGTACTGATGACCTCTTCAATGGAGTCGTTCCAAAACATGACCATGGGCGCAGGCATGGCCTTTCTGCCCATACTCGTCGTGCAGGAATACCATCTGTCCGTCCTCCAGGCGGGCCTTCTATGGTCGGTGATAACCGCTACCTCGGTGGTACTGAAGCCGGCAATGGGCTACATATCCGACAGAATGCAGCGCTGGAAGCTCATCTCTCTGGGAATGTTGCTCTGCGCTCTCTCCTTCGTCGGCTTCGTCTCCACCTCCAGTTACTCCTACCTCCTGCTCATCGCCGCGCTCTTCGGCTGGGCAGAGGCCATTGTGACTTCATCGACCCTCTCCTACGTGGCCGAGCTGGCCTCGAAGAGAAACCTCGGCGCTAGCCTCGGCGTCTTCGGCACCATTGCCGATACCGGGCAGGCTGCGGGTTCCATCGTTGTCGGTGCTCTGCTGGGATGTCTGAGCTACGCGTCCACCTTCTCTGTGGTATCCGTGGTCATTCTTATGTGGACGGCGGCCTATGTCATCCTCCGCTTGAAGGAGTCCAGGCCCCACCCCGAGCCACCCGGGGAGAACCATCGGTAGTCCCCCCTCCTGACACCTGCCAGCCACTACACCACCAACCCAGGTCAACGCATGGTACAATTGCGGCAGACAGGTCAGTAGCGTCTACTCGATCCAAACAGCACAAGGACAGGTCGTGTGAGGTAGCTTGGTATGCTCGTTTCCATAGTGGTACCGAGCTACAGGACGGAGAACCGCTCCAGTCTAGTTGGCGCTGTCGACAGCCTGCTGCGCCAAAGCTATGCCAACATCGAGATTTTGGTGGTCGTCCATACAAGCGAGGGCTTGCACCAGGACATAGTCCGAGCCTATGACGGACGGGCTAGGCTGAAGGTGCTTTTCGAGAGGCGAAGCCTGAGAGCCAGCGCAGCTAGAAACATCGGAATCAGAGTTGCCCAAGGAGACGTCCTTGCCTTTCTCGACGATGACGCTGTGGCCGATCAGAAGTGGGTGGAGAACCTGGTTGACAGCTACCAAGAGCTGAAGGCCATGGCGGTTGGGGGAAAGATCTTGCCTCTATGGATTCCCGCCAAACCGGCTTACTTCCCCGATGAGTTGTACTGGCTGGTTGGCGCTACGCACAAGGATTTCGCAGAAGATGCAATAGTGGAAGTCCGAAACGTCTTCGCATCGAACATGAGCTTCAGAAAAGAGGTCTTTGCACAGGTGGGGTTGTTCAATGAGAGTCTCGGGTTCGGTAATCAAGGCAAGTCTTGTCTCCAGGGTGACGAGGCGGAATTCGGCTTGAGGATGACGAGCAAGCTTGGCAAGAGGGTTGTCTATAATCCCCAGGCCGTAGTCTACCACCGAACCCCGGTATCCAAAGCCATGATCGGCCCGCTACTCAAGAGAGCATTCTATCAGGGCTACTCAAAGGCACTGCTGCGAAGGCTAACCTCCCACCCAGATGCTATCGGCGTTGAGAAGTCGTATCTCCGGCATCTCGCACTCGAGCGCATACCACAAAGGATCGGAACACTGTTCACGGGTACCCGTCGAACCGCCGAGGCAAAGCAGCTCCTGGTTCTGGTCTCCTGCGTTGTCGCAGTTGGCCTCGGGTTCATATACGGCTACGTACGGCGAGCACAATGAGTGGTGCGAAGTCAACAATGGCGGCTGAAGCGGATGTCATAGTCGGCGTCCCCATCTGCCGGAGTACCTCGTTTGTTCTGGATGGATTCCTGGCAAACCAGCATGAGGTTCAAACAGCTTACCCCGGGTGCAGGCTGGTGCTGGCGACCGACGAGCCTGATTTTGTTGCAGAGTTGAAGGAACAAATCAGACTGCATTCAGTGAGGGGGGACGTGATTGCCTACGAGACGACAAGACCACACTACGCCCGAAGCCGGTTCTGGGCAGTGGCATGTGGCAGGGAAGCCCTGCGCCAATATGCGCTATCGAGTGGAGGCGAATACTTCTTGTCACTGGATAGTGACATGGTTTATGCGCCGTCTGTCATCGTCACCATGAAGGAAAAGATGAAGCGCCACGACGTTGTCATGAGCGGCTATTCGATGAAGTGGGGAGCATGAGGATTTGGCGCTGGCTGTGTTATGTTCAGTAGAGAGACTCTCCGTAGGATTACGTTCAGGTGCTATGAGTTTCACAACGGGCAGGCTATTCCTGAGGATACGGTGCTCGACATGGACTTGGCCAGATGTGGCGCCAGGGTGAGCAAAGGCATTTTTGTGTCAGCAAGGCACTACAGAAACAGTCAACACTACAAGAGTATCGAGCCCCAGCCAATGGGGTGGTTTCGAGCAATGACCAACAGCGTGTTGCTTAGATATCTGCTTGTCAGAATGAGCATCCTGTGCAAGTACAATATCCCCCTGAAGTTCCACAATATGCTCTATGGAGGCCCTGATGCGAACTGGTACAAGGGGTAGATGGCATCCTGGGGAAGCAGGCCCAGAAAGACAGGTTCGCTTCTCTAGCGACAATCGGCAATTGCTATCAGCAACCCAGGAGGAACACAGCAATGACTAGGAAGACTCTGAGGATCGGGATAGTGGGTTGTGGGGTGGTGGCACGGATACACGTCTCAGCCATCCGCCGGATCAGGCATGCCGAGGTGGTAGCCGTCTGCGATGTGAACCAGGGGCTTGCTGAGGAGATGGCCAGACGGTTCAATATAGGGAGCTACTATGCTGGTTTGCCCGAGCTGCTGTCCGGAGCAAACCTGGACGTTGTTCACGTAACCACGCCACCGCAGACACATCTGAGCGTCTGCACACAGGCAATGCAAGCCGGCTGCCATGTGCTGGTGGAAAAGCCGATGGCATTGACTCTGGATGACGCTGACAAGATGATAGCGACCGCCAGAACCGAGAAGCTGCGCTTGTGCGTCGTCCACAATCTCCAGTTTGCGTCTATGGTACTGAAGGCCAAAGCCATGGTGGAGAAAGGGCTAATTGGCGACATCGTGGGAATGAACATCACCGACTGCGTCCCTCGGGACGGCGACCTGATGCGCAATAAGCAGCACTGGTGCCATAGACTGCCCGGCGGAATATTCGGCGAGATGCTGCCTCATCCTATATATTTGGCTCTCCATTTTCTGGGCAAGCTGGAGACTGCCGCAGTGCATGCGTGGAATATCAGCCGCGACGAGTCTATGGTGGCTGATGAATTGAGGGTCACATTGAAGGGGAAGGATGGCGTAGCCACCATAGCCGCCTCCGTCAACGGGCCGAGTGACGTTCTCGCCGTCGACGTCTTCGGCACCAGGGGGTCCTTGCACCTTCAGAACGGCGTTGTCGTCAGGCGTTGGCCCAGGCACACGGCCCCCGCCTCGCGTGGAAAGGAGAACCTCCTGACGGCCGCTCAATGGCTAGTCGGTACGGCATCGGCTGCTCTACGAGCAGCTCTGGGTCGAGCAGCTCTGGGTCGCTATCACGATGGGCACCACACGGAGATTCAGAGCTTCGTCAACGCCCTGCGTGACGCTACTGAGCCCCCGGTGACTCTGGATGAAGCCCGAGAGGCCACCAGGCTCTACCAGGAAATCACTACCCAGATCGGTTGAATGACACAGTGAAGACCCGCTTCTCCACCTCTGAGGCCCAAGGCAGGAGCTAGCCTGCCAGAGTGACCGCACTATGAGTCTATGCGGAGTTTGCCAGCCTTGGCGAAGTTCTTCTTCTCCATGTCCCGGATGATGACGGTCACCGCCTCAGGCTCTACATCGAAGTTCTTTGTCACCGCCTCGGTGATGTCCTTCACCAGCCCCCTCTTCTGCTCCACAGTCCTCCCCTCCAGAGCATCCACAGTCACGATCGGCATTTCTCTTGTACCCCCTTTGTAGCCTTCTCAACAGCTAGGCCCGTCAGGAACAGGCCTGCACATCAGATCTCCTGCCACGCTTTCCCTTCGCGGTGCCCACTCCCCTCCCACGCACGGGGCCCGAAGCTATCCCCGCCGCAACTGTACGGGTAGCAGGCTAGCGGCAGCGCGAACTCCGTGCCATGCATCCAGAAATAAGTATCTCCCACCAGCCAGTGATACAGATTGGCATACATGTAATAAGGGTGTAGGCTCAGCCCCACACGCCCGGCCCGCCCCCGCTCCCTGCCCAGCAGACGCCTGACCGAGGCAAAAACGCGCCCAGACCATTGGCTGTCACCGCTCACCACAGCCGTGGTGCACCACACCACCACCCTCGCAAGCTGAAGAAGCCGACTACTTCTGACAGGCAGCGGCAGTACGGAGACTGTCACTCCACTGGCCTTCATGCAGGACGTCTTCTTCAGCAAGGTCTCCAAATAACCGCCGACAAATCCGTCCTTGCTCACTTCATCACCACTCTCAGCCCCTATCACCACGCTGACCGCTTTTCTACCAGCCAGACGCTTCTCCATGCAAGCGACAAACGAGCTAGCAACATCCATCTCCGCGTCTGTCGCCCCACCGAACACAGGGCAGCCGGCATCATGAATCACCACCGCCCCAACCACCTTTCTCTCCCCCGCCAACCCAAGCACCTCTCCCAGAAACCGGCGCCTCCTCTCCCCCACCAGG
>SMTZ1_10004119_pt1 | contig 14630 bp, 15 predicted proteins | sample DeeMarSWOR136_30_FD_25667 | JGI IMG/M metagenome (IMG submission 25667) | reverse complement strand
CATCAAAATTATAAAGATCTTATTCTTCCAGCCACAGCCCGCGACACTATGCTTACTACTGGAGGTTTTGGGCCAATTAGATTACTGAAAAATAAGTTTTGTTTAGAGCATGGTGAAACTATGACCAAAGAAGAAAAAATATCCCAAGAATTAGCTTATGATATGGATGAGTATCTAAAGGATCTCATTGCTTATGAGTTAGTTTATACTAAAGGTGATACTGTAGATGGTGCTGTTCCAGTAGGACAAACGGTTGGTTTAATCGATTCAATATTGAGTGTTGATGACATTATTTCAGGTTTTACAAATAAAGCTGAAAAAATATTAAAAAACTTATGTTCAAGAATATTATAAAAAAAAAATATTTTTTTTATTCTTTGACTAAAAAAACGGAACTAAGTTCAATAAATTATAAAAATAAAAAGTATAAGAAGATTTACTCTCCTTCTTTACGTAATTCACGCCTTAAAATTTTTCCAACAATCGATTTTGGTAATTCGGGAACAATTTCAATCATTCTAGGATACTTGTAAGGACTAATATTATTTTGGCACCACTTCATAAGTTCTTTTTCAGAAGTTTTTTCTTTATATTCAGCTTTAAGCGAAATGAAAGCTTTAATTTCTTGTCCTGTTTCTGGATCTGGTACTCCAATTACTCCTACTTCACTAACAGCTTCATGCATATAAATTAAATCCTCCACTTCTCTTGGAAAGACAGCATGACCCTTTCTTTTGATCATATCTCGTTTTCTGTCTTTAATACGTAAATACCCATCTTTATCAATGCATCCAATATCTGAAGTGTAATACCATTCAATGCCTTCAGCATCTTTTCTTAAAGCATATTTGGTATCTTCTTTTCTTCCTAAATATCCTATCATGACTTGTGGTCCTGTACAACATATCTCTCCAATAAATTGCATTTCATCTTCACCACAATTTTCACAACTTTCATTTGGACATTGAGAAAGCATTTTTGTACCAGTTTCAGCATCTACTATTTTAAGTAATGTATCGGAGATAGGAAACCCTACAGTATTCACCTTTTGAAGTGACTTTTTAAATGGATTTAAGGAAATTACTGGAGAACATTCTGACATTCCATAACCTTCAACAATACTCACACCAGTTATATTTTCAAATTCGTTTTTAACCTCCTCAGGTATTGCTGAAGCAGCACTTATGCATGCAACAAGTGAATCTAATTTGCCTTTATATTTACTTGAATTCGGATCCTCATTTATTTTTATATAAAGCGTAGGAACTCCAGGCATATATGTAGCTTTCTCTTTCATCATTATTTTTAAAATATTTGATATTTTTTCTGGGGGGCGTGGTAATAGGATCATTTTCCAGCCTTCTAATACAGAAACCGTCATACCAATATTGCCAAAAGAATGAGCAAGAGGCACTACTAACATCATTCCTCCCTTACCTTTTAACTCATTCATTTCTGGTAGTTGTGTTGAAGCCCAAATATCTGTTTGAAGGGCATTAACTACCATTGAATAGTGAGATGTCATTACACCTTTTGGAACTCCGGTAGTTCCTCCTGTATATATTAAAATACATGTATCTTCTTTAAGATCTATATCTACTTTTGGAACGTTAATTGGCAATCCATTTTTTAATACTTCTTGAAATTTATGGAATATGACATTTCCTTCTTTTTCCGGCCATTCTTTCATCCTTGGAACTTTTCCTAAAGCTGTTCCTAATTTAGCTTTTAATGGTGGCAAATACTCTGCCAGTCCTGTTAAAATTATATGCTTTAATGTTGGCATCTTGCTTAAATCCTTTCCAAGGAGATATTCTTCATATAAATAATCTAATATTACTAATATATTTGCTTTTGAATCATTTACTTGATGGACAATCTCTACAAAACGATTCACAGGAAGTATTGGATTAGAAGTGGCACCAATTCGAACAGCTGCCCAATGGGCAATAAGATATTGGGGAATATTAGGACAATCAATACACACTACACCTCCTTTTTTTATACCAATATTAGTTAATGCAGTAGCAAATTGATCTACAAGAGTATCTAATTCTAGATAGGTCATTCGAAAGCCTTCAAAATATAATGCCTCAGAATCAGGATATTTTAAAGCTGTCCTACTTAAAAGTTCTCCCAAAGGAACTGCATCATATTCAATATGTCTTGGTGTTTCTTTTGGCCATCTTTTATCTATTCCATAAAATTTTATTAGATCTTCTTTACTCATTTCAATATTCATTTTCATTAACACTTGTTTTTTAGAAATATGTGATATTATTCATTTCGATATTATATAAAAGTTTAATAATTAGTAAAGAAAGAAGTAATTATTATATTTCAAAATAGAAATAAACTACTAAATACTCATTTTATATAAATCTTTATCTGGGATATAACTCATCATAATTAAGTCATCTCTGATCTCCCAACCCAGATTGAGATAAAATTTGACGACTTCTTTATTGTATTTTTCAATAAATAAATGAACTTTATGTACCTTCAATTGACGAAATCTAGCATTTAACTCATCCATAATCATTTTTCCATACCCTTTTTTCTGATAGTCCGGATCTACGGCAAGGTGATGGACATATCCTCTTCTTCCGTCAAATCCACCCATAACTACACTTATTAACTTTTGATCTAATTTTCCCACTAAGAAAAGTTGAGGATTTCGCTTTGTCATTTTTTCAATTTCTTCTTTCGTGTCTGTAGATCCTACACTTATTCCTGTTTTTTTCCAAAGTGCTATGATATCATCATAGGAATCCATTGAGAACTGTTCGATCTTCATATGAGATAATTAATTTTTAAGGATTTTGAAGTTTTGTAATTTCAACCAAAGATTAAAAAACATGATTCTTAATTAAAATCTTAAATATATTTTTTGTAGTTAATTTATCTCGTAAAGTAAAAGATAAAAGAATTGATCCTGGAATGGGTTTAGCATTAAATCAAAGAACTTTTGCAGTTATGAAAATTCTGCCCATATCAAGTGAAGAAATAAAAAAAGCAAAAGAATTAATTTTTTTAACAGGATATCACAATCAAAAAGGATAATTAAACTAATTTAATGAGTATTTTGATGATAAATCCTTAATTTGAATACGAATTTTTTTCTTATTTTCTATAATATTTTTAATTTGGTTTGAGATTGCCATTCTTATATTCATATCAGAAGGAATTGGTAAAATAACCTCCATTATTCTATTACCAATGGTTGCAATCGTCCCTTGAACGAATGTAATTGCTTTAATTTGTTGTTGAACAATATTCAAATTTAATAGATATAATAAAAGAAAAGAATCAATGAATTCATTATTTTTTAAAGGCTTTATTTGGAATATATGACTTTGAATTATAATTTTAGTATCCAAGTTTGTTATGTAAGCTGTTTTTCCAATCAGATTTGGACCGCCATCTTTAACTAAAAGAATATCACCTTCCTCAATGTTCTGTTTAAGTTTATATTGTTCATAGACTTCATCACTTGTTTTTTTATATGAATCTAAATTTATCTCCCAGCTATTTAATTCACTCGTTCTTATAAATGGGATATTACCTAAACCATAGACATGTGAGCCAATTTCATCCCCTCGAGGAAGATACCCACCTTTATTAGTATATATTATTTTCTTTTTTGCTAGTTCTTTAATAGTAAGAAGTGCGAATTCCCTATCACTGGCAAGCTTTTTTAAAGTTCTCTCTACTCCAGTATAATAATTTGGAATGAAAATTTTATTCTTAATTTGACTATAGTTAATTTTAAAAATTTTTTGTTCCTTCAAATAATTAAATTCTTCAGCTTCTTTAAGTTTTGAATGTAAATCTAATAGCTCATCATTTAATATTGGATTTCCAGCAGAATCTAACTTTTTGTTTCCATCTTTCTTCACTTTATATAAAGCTTTGCCATCTTTATCATGACCAACATTTTCTACAACTGCGAATTTGATTTCATAATCGCTTGGTATAATTTTTATCTTTTTAAAAAATAAGATACTTGTTTTATTACAAGTATAGGGTTGAAAAGTGTTCTGATCTAGCGAGATTATCCCTAAAATTTTTCCATTAGATGTTAAATATTCCCAAATATAGCGATCTGTTGGATTTCCAAAGATACCTTCAGGTAAAATTATGCCCATTTTCCCATCATCTTTGAGTAGCTGAATACATCTTTCAATAAACAAAACTTGAGGTGATTGTTGTTTGATTATTTTATCTTGCATTTCCCATTTATTATTAGTATTTTTCCAGACATGAGCCAACTGATAATCATTTAAAATCTCCTTATCATCTATAGGAATTTTAACACCGAATGGTGGATTAGTCAAAATTAAATCAAACATATCATTTTGTATTAAATTCTTCGCTGGCAATCTGTAGCTTTTCGGATCTAATGAATCTTCACAGAAAATATTAGATTCCCCACCACTTAAGATTTCAAGATATAATTTGCTTATTTTAGCTAGGAATAAATCTTTGTCAATCCCATAAAGGTTTGATATAAAAGCAATTTTTTTCTCTTCAGAATCTGTTTTTGACAATATATAGTCTTTTACTTCGAGAAGAAACCCCCCATGACCACACGCTGGGTCAAGAATCTTTGAATCTATTTTTGGATCTAAATAATTAACCATAAACTTAATTATATTTGGAGGTGTGAAAAATTGACCACCTTCATCTTTTAAGATTTTGCTAACAAAAATTTCAAATGCATCACTTAAAATATCTTTAGATGACTGAAGTAGTGAAATGTTCTGTAATTCTTTAGCAACTAAATAAACCAATTCTTTAGTTAACGTGATTTGTTCATTTTCATTCATGAATTGTTCATATTTTCTTCTCACATTTTCATTGAAAAATGCTTTAATTCTTTCGTAAAATTGCTTATCAGATTCATTATTTCTTATATAAAATTCTAATTCTTCTTCAGGTTTTTTATTTATTTCATCCACTAATTTACAAAAAATAAGATTTACAATCTGCTTAGAACGTGCTCTTGTATCGGTATCTGTATATTTTAACTTACCATACAAATGCTGATTTATAGAGTGAAATACTTGTTTTAAGTTCGGTGACTTTTTTAAGTCTTTTTTCTTTATTATACCAGATTTCTCCTCTAAAAAATCAGTAATTTGAGCTGGCATCTATTAATTATGAAAAGAATCTTCTTTATAATTCATTTATATTGGATCAATTTATTATTATTTTTTATTAATTGAGAATTAATGTATATAATGTCCTTGAAGAATTTACAATTTGGAGAATATATTGATTTCACAGTAAAAAATCGATTTGGAATTATAACTCTAAATAGGGTTCATAGAGCAAATGCATTTGATATTAATCAATTCGAAAATTTAAAAAAAGCTATTAAATATTGCCAAGAGGAAGAGAAAATTAGAGGATTGATTCTAACTAACAATGGAACTTCTTTTAGTACAGGAGTAGATTTAGGAACTATTGATGGTAGTGATCATATAGCTGTAAAATATCTGGAAGAAACTGCTGCAGAAATTTGTAAATTAATATATAATGGGAAACCGGCAATTTGCGCTATTAATGGAAGAACAATGGGTGAGGGGGTTGTTTTCTCAGTGTGTTGTGATTATCGAATTGCTACTAAAGAAAGTTCTTTTCAAATGCCAGAGATTTTTTCTGGAATCTTTACTGGTACTGGATGTTTAGTTATCTTTTCAAAAATACTTGGAATATCATATACAAAGAAAATGTGTATGTTTGCTGAGAGATTAGGAGCAAAAGTAGCCCTAAAAATGGGATTAATAGATAAAATTGTGAATAAAAAGGAAGATTTAATGAAATCTGCATTTGATAAAGCAAAGTTTCTTTCTACTAAAAATCAAACTGTATTAAATGCAATAAAAATATGTACGAATCATTTAAGCCATAAAGCATACCATGTTGCTTATCATAAAGAAAAAGAAGCTTCATCTTGGTATGAATATCCAAATAAAGTTGAATTTATAGAAAATTTAAAAAAAAAATTTGAATAAGAAAAATTTGGAACTAAAAATGACATCAGAAAATTCGCGATTTGGAGAATTTATTGAATTTTCAATAAAGAAGAAGTTTGGAATTATAAAATTGAATCGGACTCATAGAGGAAATGCGATTACTATTCAAATGGCAAAGGAATTAAAAAAAGCTATTGAATTTTGCCAAAATTCAGAAAAAGTAAGAGGTATTATATTAACTGGAAATGGAACATCTTTTACTACAGGAATGGATATTGATGAAATTGATGGGAGTGATCATGTTGCTGTAAAAGATTATGAAAAAACAGCAGCATCCATTCAAGAATTGTTCTATTATGGAAAACCAGTCATCTGTGCTATTAATGGTAAGGCAATGGGAGATGGTGTTGCATATGCTCTTTGTTCCGATTATAGAGTAGCTGTGAAAGATTGTTATTTTATGATGCCTGAGATAAATCTTGGTGTTTTTCCTGGTACTGGTATAATAGTATTGATGACAAGAGTTATTGGAATTCCTTGGACAAAAAAGATACTTATGTTTGCTGAAAAAATTAGTGTTGAAAAAGCATTAGAAATCGGTTTGATAGATCAAATTGTAGAAAATCAAGAAGAATTATTAAAAAATGCTCTTGATAAAGCAAAATTTCTCTTTACTAAAAACCAAACTGTATTAAATTCAATAAAGTTATGTAGTAATCATTTAGCTGACAAATCTTATAATGATGCGTATCAGTTAGAAAAAATTGGTTCCGCCTGGTATGAGTATGATGACAAAGAGAAATTTATTAAGGATTTTAGAAAAAAACTCTATTAAAAAACTATTTTTTTTCTTATTATTATTGGTTTTTTTCATTAATTTTTAACGAATTTATGTGATGGAAAATTCAAAAAGAAAATTTTAAATTGCATAAGATTAAAATCTAAACCTAGTTTATAAAACATAATTATCTATAGATAATTGACCTAAGATACACTATAATTAAGGAAAACAAAAGAACCTAACAATAAAAAAGAAAATTTTAATCTGACCAGCGATAAGGTGATGTTATTTGCCTAAAAGAGAAGATGATTCAAAAGTTTTTATTGGTAGAAAGAAATCAATGAGTTATGTTATGGCAGCAATGGTTGTATTAAATGAGAAACCTGTGAAATTATTAGCTCGAGGACGCTCTATTTCTCGAGCTGTAGATGTTGCTGAAATATTAATTAATAAGTTTGTAAAGGGAAGCAACTACGGAGAAATCCTAATTGGTACTGAGACAATCACGAATAGAGATGGAACTAATAGTAATGTCTCATCAATTGAGATTGAAATTATTCCACCAAAGAAATAAGGATATGAAAATCTAAAAAAATTCAGGAGAAAATCAGGAGACTTTCTCGTATCTTTTTTTTATTTTATTTTTTAAGCTTTAGCTATTCATTTATAAATTTGTATTCATCAATATCAATTACAGGTTGATATCCGATTTTTTGATAAATACTATTAGAGATAGGATTCATCAAATCTGTAAATAAAAAGCAAAATTTATTGCCTTCCTCTAGAAGTTGTTCGCTAAGTTTTGCTACACATTCGGTTGCATAACCCCTTCTTCTTAATTCTGGTGGTGTGTAAACAAGATTCACTAGATTTCCATTAGGTGTTTTACCGGCTTTTCTTGCCATAGACACTACTTCATTTTTATCCAGTAATAAAAAGATTTTTTCATTTTTAATATCTTCCAAGAGAATTTCCTGAGATCTTCTTATAATAGACTCCTCAGTTTCGGGCAAAGCCTCTAACACGAATTTTTTTGCCCAATTTAATATAAGATTATGATTTTTTTCACTTGCAATAACAAAATCTCTATTCCCTAAAGTTTCTTTAGCCACTTTTTCTAATTTGTATATTCTTTCGTTTGTTATCAACTGAAATTTTTTTTTTGTTTTTTCACACCATTTCTGAGCAAATTTTTCTGCACCCTCTTTAAAACCTAAAACACCAGGTAATTCAGCATTCTTTTGAAAAAGCTCTCCAACTAATATATCAATACATTCTAAATCGTTAGTATGAGATATGAGTTGATTATAAGGAGGAGTTCTTAAAGATACAAGTTTTATTTCTTTATTTTCATTTACGATCGTTAAAACTGGTTTTTCCTTTCCATATCTTTTTGGGTTAATTTTAATGGCGTCAAGAATTGAAAATAGTAAATTGTTTTCAGCTTCCTGTTTAATCAGATATGGAAATGTTAAATCATAAAATTCTTCAATTTCTTCATAAAATTGTACTTTCATATTTTTATTGAAGGTTATTTGATAATATCCTAATTTATTAAATTCTATTAAAAAGTTGGCAAACATATAAATAGACAATTTCAATCATACCATCAATGAAAACCAAAAAACATACAATATTAGTCCTAACTATTTTTTTTATGAGTTGTATTGGGAATTTTAACTTAATTGATACTAATTTAAAACAATTATATGATATAGAATCTCCACTACTTAAAGCCTCTGCAATTACAGGATCTGTAGATTACTTAATCATTACAACTGAGAATTTCGAATCTATACTTGAACCATTAGCTAGATGGAAAACACAGAAAGGCGTAGTTTCGAAAATAGAAATTATTAGTGATATAAATTTAAAATATTCAGGAGCATCCCCTTCTGAAAAAATTAAAAATTGTATCATTGATTATCAAAGTAATAATAATACTCAATGGGTTCTCTTAGCGGGGGATTATGATCATGTGTCAACTAAATATATACTGTGCGATGATGGATATCCCGACGATGGCTATTATGTTTGTTGTGATTCATATTATGGAGATATCGATAATGATTGGTCTTCAAATGATTTCGATTATGACGCTGAGGTTTATATAGGACGATTAACGGCGAATAATCTAATTGAGATGCAGATGCTAGTCCAAAGAGTATTAAATTATGAAAGAAATCCTCCATTAGGCGATTGGATGTCTCATGCAATACTTGCCGCCGCTATCCTTCAATTTGATATAGATTGGGATGGTGATAATGCTGTAGATTATGGAGAATGCGATGAAAATCGATTTAATCATTACATAAATAGCACTTTATTGCCTGATAATTGGACGAGTATTTTTCTTGCTCAAAATCTTGGTATTAAAGGTTCTGATTATTATACTGATGCAGAATTAAATTATGTAAATCTCAAAAGTGCTATTAATCAAGGAGGTAGTATAGGGACAATATTCGCACATGGTAGACCTGAACGAATGAGCGTTGCTGAATGGATTACAGACTATGATGGCGATATGCTTTTTGATTATGATGGAAATCCTTTTAATGAAAGCGGGGCTGCGATCGACGAAAAGATCTGGCACACTCTTTTTGATACAAGTACAGCCGATTTGGTAGAAAATAATAAATTGGGATTATATTATTTAGGCAGTTGTTCTACAGGTACTTTTGACTATACAGAAGATTGTATTGCAGAATATTTTTTAAAAAATGCAGCAATTGGGGTAGTAGCTGGAAGTCATGTTGTTTGGGGCGAAGATCAATGGATTGAACGTACTCAAGGGGGCTGGTTTGTTCAAGGATTAGGGTATCGCTTCTTAGAACAACTTTTTCAATACAATCAACCTGGTAAAGCTTTAGCACTTGCTAAAGCAGATTATGCAGCTGACAGGAATATCTCAGCTGAACCAAGAGAATACCCAGAATGGAGCAATAAAACACTCAAGCAATTTAATTTGCTCGGTGACCCTGAAATTCCAATTTGGTTATCCATTCCTCAACAACTTAACATAAACATTCATCAACCATTTAACCACACTACAAATAAAATGACTCTTAAAGTGACCGCTGATGGAACTCCTGTTCAAGGAGTTACTATCACATATACAGAAAATAATGATCTTGTCTGGAAGGGTGAATCCAACGAAAATGGAATGATAGAGGTACCTTTCTCTCAAATAAAAGAAGGCAACAAAGTTTTTACTGCTAGTAAAAATGGTTTTCTTCCATTTCAAGCAAATTTACCAATTGAGAGTTCAGGTTCAATAACTGGATACGAAGTTTTTGGAATCTCTCTTATTACTCTAAGCTTCATATGTATCATTTCAATTTATCATAAACACTCACAATTAAATAGAAAATTGAATTAAGTATTTATTTTTTTAAATTTTCTCCTTTACTTTCTCAATATTTCTCTGAAAAATTTCAAATTGCTCTGATTTTACCTTATTTTTAGTGACATCTTTTATTAGACTTATAAATTCTTTAATTAAGGGATGTTGGAGTACCACACACTTCTGGTTCAAAGTATTCACATCTAAAATTAACGCAGAATCTAATTTTTCACCCATCCCCAAAACATCCTTAAAAATCAATTCATTATCCTCTGTATATGATAAAATTAAAATATCTTCCGCTATTTGAGAACCATCAGTTTCATTTATTACTTTAAATTCACACATTATTAATTTTTCACTTCTGCAATTATTAAAAAACTACATTTTCTAGCTTAAACTTAATAAAAACAATTTTTTTAAATTGTCTTTAATAATTCTAAGTATAACAATTATTTTAAAAGTTACAGCTAAAAATAAAAACAGAGAAAATTGAGTAAAATGGCACGTCCATATCAAAAAGCAAACATTCCTGGCCCTGAAATGGGCACTTCTGTTTCAGATCCAATTGTAATGGCAAATTTACTTAAAACTCCTAAGAAGAAAGTACTTATTATTGGTGCAGAATCGTTAAATTGGAAACTCGATGAGAAAAAGGTTGCTGATTATTTAATAGATATAGCAAATAAAATTGATTGTTACGTAGTCAGCACTGGTCATACGTACAGTTATGTAAAGGATAGAATCAAAAATGGAAAACTATATGATATGTCATTGATTAACATCACAAATCGATTATGTGATAAAGAATGGACTGGTTTAGATGGAGAAGGACAATATTCAATGGCAATTTTCGGCGGACACTTAGTATTCTATGTCTCTCAAGCACTATCTCGCATCAAAAACTTTACAAACTGGGTAAAAACGATTGAATTGGATAAATATTCTCATCCAAATGCCAGATTTAGTTTACCAAACTTAAGTGATAAAGATTGGAAATTATTTTTAGAAAATTTGATTGAAAAATTATAAAAAATATTAACATGAAAATAAGAGGAGATATATAATATGAGTTTTTCAGATATGCCAGTAGATGTTGGTCCCGTCTACGAAGGAGAGCGTATTAGAGGTAATCAAATGTATGTTGAGCTTGGCGGACCTAAAATTGAAAAGCACTTTGAGCTTGTGCGAGTCAAACCAGAGAAGGAAATTGAGGATGGGAAGGTTAAGATCATAGGACCTGATCTCAAAGACATGGAGGAAGGTTCCAGATATCCTATAGGGATTTTAGTGGAGGTATCGGGTCCTGAACTTGAAGAAGATCTAGAGGCAGTTTTTGAACGCAGAGTTCATGAATTTTGCAATTTTGTAAATGGAATAATGCATTTGAACCAACGCTACACCAATTGGATGCGTATTTCCAAGAGTGCTTTTGAGAAAGGGTTTAATACATTTCAGATGCTAGGAACAATTCTGATCAGATTATACAAAGCTGAATTACCCATCATTAAAAAAGCTCAAGTTACTATCTATACAGATCCAAAAAAAATTGCTGAGCCCTATGACTTTGCTTTAGAGATCTACAATAAGAGAGATGAAAGAGCTCGAAGCATCAATGATGAGGACGTTGATACTTTTTACGGCTGTGTATTATGCCAATCATTTGCCCCTACTCATGCCTGTTGTATCACGCCAAATCGAATGAGTTTATGTGGTTCTATATCATGGTTTGATGCAAGAGCAGCAGCTAGAGTAGATCCGAAAGGGCCTCTTTTCGAAGTTCCTATGGGAGAGTGTTTAAATGAATTAGCAGGTGAATTTTCTGGAGTTAATGCAATGATAAAAAAACGATCACTGGGAGAAATCGATAGAATTTATCTATACTCTGGAATGGAATATCCTCATACCTCATGCGGTTGCTTTGAAGCGATTGATTTCTTTATTCCCGAGACTGGGGCAGGTCATGGAATTATTGATAGAAGTTTTGATGGTGTAGCTATTAACGGTCTTCCTTTTAGTGCTATGGCCAATCAGACGGGCGGGGGAAAGCAGATGCCCGGATTTAATGGTATAAGCATACAGTATATTATATCACCTAAATACCAAAAATATGATGGAATAAATTCAGGTTTAAAAAGTGGAATCTACACAATTGTATGGATGGGAAAAACCGTCAAGGATCGTGTAGCGGAATTTCTCCCACCAGATCTAGTAGACAAAATAGCAACAGAAGAAGATGTTTCTGATTTGAGTCAATTACCAGCATGGTTAGAAAAGGTTGGGCATCCAATTACAGAAACTGAGGAATTCAAGGCTGCTGTGAGTGGTATAGAAGAGGAAGAAGAAGGGGAAGAAGAAGGTGCTATGGTACCTATGGGAACTGTTGGTATGACGATCCCTGGCGTTGGTGGTGCTGGTGGATTTAAAATAATTCTAAAAAATTGTAAGATTCACGCAGAATCTATAATTATCAAAAAGATTGAGACAAAGCGAAAAAGAAAGGAATAAATTTTTTTCTATTTTTTATTTTTTTTCATCATTAAAGTAATAAAGTAAATATTCATTTACATAAGCGTAAAACTTATTTTTCATTACTTTACTTGAAAGTAATGAATATCTGCTAATTGATCCATAATATTCACCTTTTATAAAATTGTAAGTATTAATTTAGTTTTCAATTATTAAAATGTTTTTAGATAAATCACAAAACCTTCGACATAATTTTTTTTTAACATTATTGTCGTGCTATCGCGACGGAAAAATTATGGAAAACCTCATATTTAAATATGAAAATTTTGTCGTGTATAAGTGGTATTCTTATAAGAATATAGTCTAATTATGATTTGGTTTAATTTACATCATTCTTTAATATGTTGATTCGAGAAGCTGGTATACTCTTCCATGGAATTCCCATTATATTCACTAGCTATCATAGGGCTAGTAAGAGCAAAACAAATTTAGTTTGTTCAAGTGGTTTAATGAGTGGACTATTGAGCTTTGCCGAATGTTTGATGGAACCAGTAGAATATTTTGAAAGCGATAAATATACCATAGTTTTCAAAAAAGGTATAATAAAAGACTTTTTTAGGGATTTACAGGAAATTGTAGCCTTCATAGTTTTGGATAAAGATTATAGGCTTGAGAAATATCTAAGCAGAACAGTTTTACCTTTATTAGAAAAATTATTACAGAAATTTATATCTCAATTTAATGGCTCTAATTTGACGAAAGTTGGTCAATTCGAACCCTTTAGACAAACAATTAATAAAATTTTCGGAAGTGGTACACAAACTCTTGAAGAAAAAGTATTTTCTTTACTGAGTTAACAGAAAATCATACAATTTTAATAGATTTTTCAAACTCATTAAGGATAAAATAATTCTCTTATTTTATTAGCAAGTGGCTTAATATCATCAAGACATATAGGTTTTACAAAATGATTACTTTTATTAGGATAATAAGCAAAGATAACAGAATCGAATAATGTCCAATTTATATTATTAAAACCTATGTCATAGCCTACTATTTTAAATCCCTTATCAATAGCTAGAGCCATGGAAGATATTCCATTTTTTGTTGTAGGGATTTTCCATAAGATAATTCTCCACTTATTGTACACTTGAAGTAAGTAGTTTAATGACTTTTCCTTTATATAACCATAAAAATTAACTCGTCCTTCATAGAAATCTTTAGAGACTCCATAAAGTTCATAGTTTTTGTTCTTATTACATCTGTCTAAAATTAAAATGTCCTCATTCATATTATTAGACATTTTTTTTACGTAGTTATAAAAAAAGATTACGTCTTCATCATCTAATAAATAAACTGTTCTATCTCTTTTTTTCCATAAGTTTTTAAAAATAATTGAATACAGAATAGCAGGTTCTTCCTGTAAAGGTGGTACTGGAGTGTTATCATCAATACTAAAATGCCTTTTATCTCCATAATTGATGTAAGAAGGGATTAGACCATATGGAACTGCTCGTGCATGTTGAAACATTTTTTGTGCACCAATCTTTAATCCTCTCACCTCAGAATCGACTCTTAAAACATTTTTGAATTGTGGCATTTTTGTTACAGTTATTAGCCCTGCTGCTCCTATTTTTGCGGTAATTCCTTGTCCCTGGAACTTTTTCTTTACAACAGCTTGGCTAGCATGAGCAATATATCTTTTTTTTTTTAGTAAGCCAGCACCCGCAATTTCCTTATTTTCTATTAATTCACCGACAAACCAAAAATTATATTGATTTGAAAGTTCTTTCCTTAGATAATCAATATCATATATTAGAGGATAAGCATAATTATATTGATAAATTTCTTTAAAAATCTTTAAAATAACTTCGGCATCTTGAGGGATTCCAAATCTTAAACCATATTCATCTCCATGCTTCGAGACAAATTTTTGAAAATAATAGTCCTTTTCTTGATATAGTAATGGTTTTTTAATTATCGTGTGAGTCATTATTCCCCAAGATAAAGAGTAAAATGCTAATTATTAGTTCTCAAAAGAACTTATAAAGTTTTC
>SMTZ1_10004116_pt1 | contig 14633 bp, 12 predicted proteins | sample DeeMarSWOR136_30_FD_25667 | JGI IMG/M metagenome (IMG submission 25667) | reverse complement strand
AAAGGGAATAAAAAAGGATTGCTTCTCCCTCAGGTTCCCGTAGAAAATAACTGGTCCAGGGAAATGTTTCTCAAGCAGGCATGCTTGAAAGCCGGGCTTCCGCAGGATGCTTGGAAATCCGGAGCAGGTATTTATATATTCGAAGCTATTATATTCCAGTGATAAAAAATGCCTCTTTACGAATATAAATGTTTAACATGCGGCTCTTCGCTTGAAGTCCTCCAGAAAGTCAATGAACCGCGGTTAGAAAAATGCCCTAAATGTGGAGGTCTGCTAAGGAAAGTCCTCTCGCCTCCAGCCCTTCAGTTTAAAGGCAGCGGCTGGTATATCACTGATTATGCTCAAAGCAAAAAGCCAAAAGAAGAAGGCAAAGTCAAAAAGAAACCCAAAAGTGAAAAACCTGCTGCCGCCAAGAAAAAAGAGGAGCCTTCTTCCTCTTCATCTGAATAGACAAACTATCCTTCCATCCCAAGGCAACAATCTTAAACCAGGGCATAAACGGGAAAAGCTTCTTTCTCCACAATAAAACCGGATTCTCTTCCTCTTCCTTATTTAATTTTTACCCCGCGATTAATAAGTCTGAGATGCTAACTTCGTGCCGCGCTCTTTTGACAATAGGGCGCTTTGGGAATAAAATTTAGGAGATGAAAATAGTCGTTCGAGCACCCAACTGGATAGGAGACTCTATCCTTGCTGTTCCTGCCGCTTATAGTCTAAGTAGAAACTTTCCTCAAGCTCAAATATGGGTTGCTGCCAAAGATTGGGTAAAAGAACTATTTGTCTATCACGATTTTATAAAGGGTGTCATCCCTCTTGCAGATGATGATGGCTTTAAAAACCTGAAGGATTCCATACGAAAAATAAAGAGCTTCCAATTTGATATCGGAATCCTTCTGACCAACTCTTTCTCTTCAGCTCTTCTATTCTATCTTGGCAAGATCCCTGAAAGATGGGGATACAATACAGATGGCCGCAGGGTGCTTCTCACCAGGGGAGTGGCGCTAAAGAAAGGGGAAGACAGTTCCCACCAGTTAAATTACTATCTGGACCTTATCTCAGGCTTGGGTTTGAAAACCTCCCCTCCAAAGATATCTCTGCCCATAACTCAAGAAGAAATGGGAAAGTCTAAGGAGATGCTCCTTTCCTTAAATATTGATTTAAATAAGCCTCTTGTCATCCTCAACCCCGGTGCCTCTTATGGCCCTTCGAAAAGATGGCACGCTGAAAACTACGCAAAGCTTGCCATTTTATTACAGGACAAAAAAAAGGCAGAAATTCTCATTACTGGCTCCAAAGATGAGACCGAGCTGGTTGAATCCATAGCCTCTTTCATGACAAAAAAACCTTTTAACCTGACAGGAAAAACAAACCTGCGACTACTTGCGGGTTTGATCAGCAACGCAGATCTGTTTATCACCAATGACTCGGGCCCGATGCACATAGCGAACGCCCTTAAGATACCAGTTATAGCTATATTCGGACCGACTAATCCCAGCTTTACGGGCCCTTTCCAGCAACCTGCCGCTGTAATCAAGAAAGATGTTCCATGCTGGCCATGCAGCTACAGAGAATGCCCGTTTGATCACCAATGCATGATAAGCATTGATGCCGAAGAAGTCTTCGAGGTATGCCAGAAATTCTTATGATGAAAAAAAGAGCTGTCTTTCTCGACAGAGACGGGACAATCAATAAGGATGTGGGGTATCCCAGCTCTTTCAGCATGATAGAAATTTTTCCTTACAGCTTCGAGGCAATAAAGAAAATAAACGACGCTGGACTTTTAGCCGTTATTGTATCTAACCAATCAGGAGTCGGGCGGGGACTAATTGTTGAGAAAAACCTTCTGGATATTCATCAGAAATTACAAGCTACGTTTGCTAAACGTGGCGCTAACTTTGACGGTGTCTATTACTGTCCTCATTACCGTCTTTCCTCGATCCCTCGGTACAGAAAAAATTGCCGGTGCCGCAAGCCAAACCCGGGGATGGGGCTTCAAGCTGCCGAAGATCTCAATATTGATATGAATAATTCTTATATGGTGGGAGACAAGGTGGAAGATATCCTTTTTGGCCGCAACATTCAAGCCAAGCCTATACTCCTCCTCACGGGCTTTGGTCAAGAAGCGCTGCCTAAGCTTAAAAAAAAGCGGATAGCGCCTGCTTATGTAGCAGCGAACCTGCTTGATGCTGTAAACTGGATACTAAAGCAGGAAAATAAAATGACCTGATTGGAAGGGGCGCTATCCTTTGGTGAACCAAAATATTGGACAATGATCAGATTTGATGACATCTTAGAAAAGGTTTCTTCATCTTACAGCGAGAAAGACACTACTCTCCTTCAGAAAGCTTATATCTTTGCGGCCCAGGCTCACAAGGGCCAAACCAGGCGCTCCGGAGAGCCCTATTTGAGTCATTCACTAGAAGTTGCAAGCATGCTTGCAGACATGAAATTAGATAAAACAACTTTAGCTGCCGGTCTCCTCCATGATGTTTTAGAGGACACCGATGTGACTGCCGTAGAGCTTCAGCAAGCTTTCGGCCAAGAGATAGCTCATCTGGTAGAAGGGGCCACTAAAATCAGCCGCGTTCAGGAATCATCGCCTGAAACAAGACAGGCGGAAAGCATCCGGAAAATCATCTTGGCTATGATTGATGATTTAAGAGTCATTTTTATCAAATTAGCTGATAGGATTCACAACCTAAAAACTTTAAAATTTTTGCCTGAGGAGAAACAAAAAAAGATTGCCAAGGAAACTCTGGAGATATATGCCCCTATTGCCAACCGATTGGGCATGGGACGAATAAAAGCAGAATTGGAAGAACTTTCTTTTCGTTACGTAGATCCAGACGATTATTTCCAAGTGGCATCTCTTATTGATCCCAAAAGAGAAGCGGCCGAAAAAGAGCTCAAGAAAACTAAACGGGCGCTTGAAAGCCTAATGAAAGCTAATCATATTCCAGCAAAAATATCCTATCGAATAAAAAGACTCTACAGCGTCCATAATAAAATGGTAAGACAAAATACTGAATTCGACCAGGTTTATGATTTTATGGCCCTGAGGCTAATCACTAACACTGTTAAGAATTGCTATTCTGCCCTGGGAATGATTCACCAGAAATGGCCTCATCTTCCCCATCGATTCCGAGATTTCATCGCCATGCCAAAGCCTAATCTTTATCAATCACTACACACAACAATCATCCCTGAGAAAAAACGTACAGTCGAAATTCAAATCCGGACACATGACATGCATAATCTAGCTGAAAACGGAATCGCCGCCCACTGGAAATATAAGGAAACAGATACCCGCCACATCATGAAAGAAGACAAAAGGCTGCATTGGCTGAGGGAGATGGTTGACCTTTACAAAGAGCAAAAGAGCCCCCGAGAATTCTTGAAAAGCCTGAAAACGGACCTCATTCCTGAAGAGGTTTATGTTTTCACGCCTAAGGGGAAAGTCGTAACCTTACCCCTTGGTGCATCTGCCCTGGATTTCGCCTTTAAGATTCATTCTGAAATAGGGCTGCACTGCGCAGGAGCAAGGATTAACGCCAGGGTTGAACCTCTGAAGACCATCTTGAAGACTGGAGATATTGTGGAGATTTTAACCTCGCCTGAAAAAACTCCTAGTCGAGATTGGCTGAATATAGCCTTTACCTCTACAGCCCGACACAACATAAAACGCTGGCTAAACTTACAGGATAAAATTAAAAATACTGCTCTCGGGAAAAAATTGTGGGAAAAAGAAATCAAGCATTATAAGATCCCCGCATATTTTTTAAAAGAAGAAAACCTCCTCAAGAGCCTCTCTTCTGTAGCAAACGTGAGGCTTAAAAAGATGGAAGATTTTTATGCTTATGTTGGATTTGGGAAAATAGTGCTTGAAAAAAAATTTATGGAAAAGCTCCTCCCTATAGAAAAAATCGAAAAGAAAAAGGATACCTTCCTGAAAAAAGTTGTTACAAAAGTAGCCAAGAAGCCAAAACCAGTCGTAAAGGCTACGGGTGTCCATTTGGCCAAATGCTGTTCTCCTATCATGGGCGAACCTATCATAGGATACATCACATCAGGCAAGGGAATAACAGTCCACTCGCTGCGTTGCCCTCTTGTTGAAAGAGAAGTTCTGGATGACCAGCGCATGGTTGAGGTCTCCTGGGAGGACACTCCAAAAGGCACCTTTAAAGGAAAGCTTTTGATAAAGGCTGAAGATTCTCCTGGAGTCTTGGCCAAACTCGCCTCTGCTATTTCTCATTCAGATGGAAATATCACCAAAGCTGAAGTGACAACTTCCCACGACAAGAAAGCTCAAATTAAGCTCGTCCTTATTATTCGAGACATAAAACATCTTGAAGCAATGATGAAAAAGCTTTCAGGTATAAAAGAGATTTCTTCTGTGGAAAGAATCTGAAAGAATGGGAGGCGTATGATTCCCCCCGAACTAATCCTCGGAGGGTGGTGAAGGAGTTGAATCGAGAGGGGCTTCTTTGGGGACCGCCCCCTTCGTTATTGTCCCCTTTGTTACTTTCCCTGAACGAAGACACCTGGTGCAAACCCATATTCGCCTGACTCCTGAATCAGTCTTAGCTTTGACGTGCTGCAAATTCGGTCTCCATTTTTTCTTGGAAGCTTTATGGGAATGACTCACGCTATGTCCAAAAAAAGGTCCTTTTCCACAAATCTCGCAAACTTTTGGCATTTTCGTTCTCTTAAAAATACTTTTTATACCATATCTTAGGCAAAAATCCAAAGAAATTTTTAAATTTACGCTACGCCCTTAATCAGCCTAAGTTCCGTCTTAGCTTAAAGGCCTCCAGAGTATTCCTCATAAGCATGGCCACTGTCAGCGGTCCGACTCCCCCTGGTACTGGAGTCAAAAACTCGGCTTTATCGATAACGTGAGGATGGACATCACCTATAAGCGTATAGCCCTTCTCCTTGAGGTCATTCTGCCGTTTTTCATCCTGCCCAAACATTTCTTCTACTTTAGCCTTATCTGTAAGGTTATTCATCCCCACGTCCACAACAACGGCGCCCTGTTTTACAAATTCCGGAGTTATGAATGCTGCGCGGCCTATGGCCCCGACAAGAATGTCTGCCTCTGATGTTACCTGAGGCAGGCTTTCCGTTTTAGAATGGCAGATAGTCACGGTTCCGTTTTCATTGGTAATCATAGCAGCTAAAGGTTTGCCTACAATCCTACTTCTGCCTACAATAACCACCCTTTTCCCTGCAATCTGTATCTCCCTAGATTTCAAAAGCTCTATAATACCCAGCGGCGTACACGGCTTTAATCCTTCCTGATTCATCATCAAATTGCCTAAGTTAAAAGGATGAAATCCATCCACATCCTTTTCTGGGGGGATACAGGCAATTATCTCGGGAGCTATGAACGGTGATGGCAAAGGAAGCTGGACAAGGATACCATCTACATCTTCCCTGGAGTTTAACTCCTCGATCTTAGCTTTTAAGAGAGATACTTCTATATCTCCAGGAAGAAAAAGAATTTCTGACCGGATGCCCAACCTTTCGCAGTTTCTCTCCTTGGTTCGCAAATAAATCTTAGATGCCCTGTTTTCTCCTACCAATATTCCTACCAGCCCTGGAACTTCCTTCCTCTTCTTAGAGTATTGAGCCACTTCATTTTTTACTTCTTCTTTTATTTTTTTGGCCAAGGTTTTCCCTTCAAGCCAGTTACCCATGTCTTCCTCCTCTGTTCATTTCTCACTCATTATACAATTGTCATTTTTTTGTGACAACAGGAATTCTTTCCTCTCTGGTATTTTACTCTATAATTTGGTATGAAATTTGCATGTTTGGGAGTCAGGCTCTATTGCAAAGAATGCCATAAGGGCAAGAGTGCCGAAAGAGACCTCTTGCCGAAGAAAAGTCCTGGCCCGCTATTATCTTGACGGAGGATTGAAAAAGCAGTAAGTTAGTTAATGTAGGCTATACATGCATAAAAAATTTACATTTTATCTTATTATTCTCCTGTTTTTCGTAATCTCTTTATCGAGCTGTGCCAGGCAGCTTATGGATAACCAGCTGTTATTCGGTGTCCAAGCTGCAAGGCGGGAACTATGGGATGAGGCTATTTTTCGCTGGAAAAAGGTCGTTCTATCCGACCCAAATTCTGCTGCGGCCCACAACAACTTAGCCGTCGCCTACGAACAAAAAGGTCTTTGGGAAGAAGCAGGGAAAGAATATGAGATCGCCTTAAAGATAAACCCTGGAAATGCCCATATAAAAGCCAATTACCAGAACTTTAAGAGAAATAATGAGCCTTTAGACAAAGACAAAAAAGATGAAAAAAATTAAAATAGCCCTCTTATCTGCAATCTTATTCTGTTTCTCCTGCGCCTCAAACGACTACTGGAAATTAAGGATTGAAGTTCCTGGCAAAACTTCGTTCGACCTAGATCAATATAAGGAAGTTGTTATCACCAATTTTTTGATAAAGGAAGAAACCAAAGATTTTAATCTCAATCATGAGATCGTAGATTATTTTTCCTTCGAGATCGGCCAGAATTTCAACGGCAAGGTTTCCAAAGAAGAAATTACCTTTGAAGAAGAGCCGTTTAAAAATGAAGCCTTCTGGAAAAATTTATTGCCCGCTCAGAAAGATGCTATCCTTTTCACCGGAGGCGCTGAATACACTGAAGAAATCCGAAAAGCCATTTTGCAAGAAAAGAGAGATCGTTTTGAAGACCCCTTTATTTCAAAAAAAAAGGGCCTGGCGGAGCGAAGATTTTACACCCTTAACATTGACCTCTACATTATTGATGCCAAAACAGGAAAGACTCTGTATACGAGAAACTTTAAAGAATCCAAAGGCTATCAAAATCCCAAACAGACAGCAGCTTTTGCTTTCTTTGACCTAATCCAGAGAGTGAAGGCAAAGTTTTTGCGCAACATTCTTGGTGAAGCGAGCGTCCAAGAAAGATATCTCATCTACGATTAATAAAGGAGAGATACCATGAAACATTACTTAAAATACATCCTTTTTGTCTTTTTCATCATTTTCTGGGCATCAGCGAGTTCTGCTCAGACTATCTATTTTCCATACTACGGAAAAAATAAAGTCCTGTATGAAAAATTTAACTGGAGCTCTTACAAGACCGAACACTTCAACATTTACTATTACACAGGTAGCATTCGAGTTTTAAAAACCCTTGCAGAAATGGCTGAAAGTGCCTACCAAAGAATAAGCACTGAGCTCAAACATCCGCTCTCTGTTCCTGTTCCTCTCATTTATTACAGAACATCTACGGATTTTGAGCAGACAAATCTTTTCCAGCTGCCTGCAGGAGTCCTGGGAGTCGCAGAGCCAATTCTTTATCGTATCGCTATTCAGGGAGATATGACTCTTGATGAAATTCAGGATCTCATTGAGCACGAATTAACCCATATTTTCCAGTATGACCTCCTCTACGGAGGCCCGGGCGGGGGAATTTATGCTATGAGTCAACCTCCGCTTTGGATTATTGAAGGGCTTGCCGAGTATAATTCTGAGACCTGGTCTTCCTGGTCCACATTGATTGTTAGAGACGCTGTCCTCAACGACCGCATCCCCGAGCTCACAGCATCAGGGAATCTCTACTCACGCCATCCTTTACCTCGCCAGCCCGCTTATGACTTCGGCCATGCTATTTATGATTTCATCGAGTCTATACACGGGAAAAACGGGATAAGGGAGTTCTGGCACTCTTTGAAGCGCTCTCCTCTTATAGGAAGGAGAAATCCCGTGAGAAGAGCCTTCGGCATGAAGTATAAAGAGTTTAATCACGAATTTAAAAAATATCTTCGCGCGAGATACAAGGATTTTCTATTAAGGGAAAATCCAGAAGATTACAGCATCCCTCTTGGCCCTGAATTCCCGCTGAATCCTTATTATTTTTCTCTCTCCCATGCAGTTTCTCCTTCAGGGGATATAGTTGCCGTCATAACTCAAAACGTTAAAGACTATGATATCGATATCGTTCTCATCTCAACCAAGGACGGGTCAGTAGTTAAAAACATAACAAAAGGGTACACTCTCAAATACGAGAACATAAAATTCGAAATTGATCCTTCTAAGGGAAAAGACCTAGCCTGGTCCTCTGATGGAGACAGGATAGCGTTTTTTGCTCGCGTCGGACAAAAACATTCCCTGTTTATACTCAACGCCCTAACAGGAAAAATCCTGAGAAAGGTCAAGATCCCTTTCGATCAGCCGTCTTCTCCCTGCTTCTTTCCCCAGGGAGAGGAACTCCTGTTTACGGCGTTTCACGAAGGATTACATGATATTTTCAAGATAAATCTTTCAACCGAAAAAATCCTGAATTTGACCGAAGACGACTTTTTCGAGAAAGCCCCGAGCATCTCTCCAGACGGGACCAAGGTGGCTTATACCATTCATCTTGATACTTACGATAAACTCTTTCTCTCTCCCCTAAACAATTTGAAGAAAAGGACGCAGTTGACCTTCGGGAAAGGGAACACAATCTCCCCTCATTTTTCCGGGGATTCTAAAGAATTATATTTCTCGGGTGATATGAGAGACGCTTATAATATTTATTCGCTAAACCTCGAAACTGGAGAACTCACGCGTTATACAGATGTCAGGACCGGCAATTTCTTCCCGATACCCCTTCCTAACGATCCCGAAAAGGTCATTTTTGCTTCGTTCAACAAGGGCGCATTCCAAGTATTTAAAAGCGAGCTCGAAGGTGAAGTGGAAAAAACCATAACCTTTACTGAAGCCTCACCAGATGAGGAATTCAAGAGGTTTGAACCCATCATCTCCTTAGAAATTGATGATGAAGAAATTAAACCCTATAAAGGCCTGGGCAAATTGTACCTCACTTCAAGGCCCCCCATTGACACAATCGTTTCCACTGATGGTTCTATCTACGGCGGTTCTGCCATAAGTTTTTCTGATTTATTGGGGGACTATACCTTTTTCCTAATGGCTTACCAAGTAAGAGCCTACCGCTCTTATCAATTTTCCTTTTTAAACCAAAAAAGAAGGCTTCAGTATATGGTCAATGCTTTTCAATATACCCAGTATTATTACCTTTCCTCATACTATGACCCCTATTACTACAGCCGACCATATACTTATTTTGATGCTACCGCTATCCGAAAGATAACAGGTGTAAACGTTAGTGCGCATTACCCTTTGAGCAGGTACCATCGAACACAAGCATCGATTGGTTATTATAATTACGAGGAAGATTACCTAATTCCATCTCCTGGTACGTATAGCCAGTTTTGGAATGGAAGCATACTTTCAGCTAGTATATCCCTTATCGGGGAAACTACTCATTTCAAATATCCTTACGGCCCCATTGCCGGAAACACCTTCGCCATATCTGTATCCCAGGCCCTTCCTGTTTCGACCAGCTTTTTGCAGAATACAACTGTTCAAGCAGACCTTCGGAAATATATAAATATTGGCTCAGATACGCTCTTTGCCGTTCGTTTGAAGGGTTTTTTCAGCCGCGGGAAAAATCCCTTTGTTTTTTATTGGGGAGGAAATAACGAGGTCCGCTCTGCCAACTATTATAGTATTATCGCCAACGAAGGGTGGTACGCAAACCTTGAATTCAGGCTCCCTTTGATAAATGCAGCCTCGACAATTATAGGGCAAATAGGGCCTATCCGGGGAACCCTTTTCTTTGATATCACTCGAGCAAAAATCAAGGGATACCCAGCTACATTTGCTATGCAATTCCTTGGATTTGACGACCAAGGACTTCCGCTAATTCGTGAGGTTGATGCCATTGGATCATACGGGTATGGGTTTGAATTTTTCTTCCTCGGCCTTCCTGTACATCTTGAATTTGTCAGAAGACTTGAATTCCCAGATCTGTCAAGGCCCTTCGATTGGGATAAAACCGGGAGTTTCAGGACTAGATTTTGGATAGGATTCGATTTTTAAAAATTTAAAATAAACTTCTTGAAATCCACCTACAACAGTGCTATAGTACCCAAGCCTTCTCAGCCATTAACCAGCAAACAAAGAAGGTTTTTCCACATTTGTGGATAAACCTGTGGAAATCTAATACACCAAAATGCAAGCTAAAGATAAACAAAACCCTTGGCTCCAAATCATGGATGCTCTTCAAAAAAAGATAGATAAAAATAGCTATGAGACCTGGTTTGAGCCAACATCATACATAGGACAGGAAACGAACTCTCTCTACATAAAGGTACCTAATTCTTACTTCAAAGACTGGCTTGCTTATCATTATTCAAGCGTGATAAATACCTGCTGTCAGGACCTCTACGGGAAGGTTTTTGACATCAAATTTATCTTCGATGATGACTCTACCGCTTTCATGCGCAGCTCCCCTCAGGAGAGAAAATCAAAGCGAGGCTCCCTGTTAAATCCAAACCTCAATCCTAATTATACATTTGAAAACTTTGTAGTCGGATCTTGTAATCAATTCGCCCATGCCGCCTCCACCGCGGTAACCAAGAATCCCGCAAAATCGTACAATCCTCTTTATATCTATGGCGGCGCAGGTCTAGGAAAAACTCATTTAATGAACGCTATAGGGCATTTCATTATCCTCAATGATAGCGGATTGAAAGTGTTATACATTACAACCGAGCAATTTATGAACGACCTGATTAACCATCTTCAATACGGAAAAATACTTTCCTTTCGCGAAAAATACAGAAATGTAGATGTGCTCTTGATGGACGATATTCATTACCTCTCTGGAAAGGAAAGAACAAAGGAGGAGTTCTTCCATACATTCAATCACCTTTACGACAGCCAGAAGCAGATAGTTATCTCCAGCGATTGTCCTCCTAAAGAAATTCCCCACCTTGAAGAAAGGTTTCGTTCTCGTTTTGAGTGGGGCTTGATTGCAGACCTTAAACCCCCTGATATCGAAACAAGGATCGCTATCCTCAAAAAGAAGTCAGAGCTGGAAGGAGTCGCTTTGCCTGAAAGCGTGGCCCTCTACATTGCCGATAAGGTTCATTCCAACATAAGAGTTTTAGAGGGATACTTGCGCCGGGTCATTGCCTTCGCATCATTGAAGGGCGAGAAAATTGATTTAGACCTTACAAAGGAAGCGTTGAGGAGCTTGCTAGATTCTTCTTCGACGGTAGTGACTATTGAAAAAATTCAAAAAATCGTTTGTCATCAATTCAAGATAAAACCTTCTCAGCTTAAATCAAAAAACAACTCACCAAAGGTTGCCTTTCCTCGTCAGATTGCTATGTATCTCTCTAAGGAGCTAACAAAGGCCTCTCTTCCTGAAATCGGTAAAAAATTCGGTGGAAAACATCATACAACTGTTATCCATAGCATAAGGAAAATAGAAAAAATGCACAACGAGGACCCAGAATTCAACAAAGAAATAAACAATTTGATTAGCTATATTCAGTAGAAGAATCAACCATTTGTATAGTATTTGCACTTTTCATTTGCTTTTATTTATTTTATTATTTATTTTAAAAATATATTAAATTAATATTATTAAGTTTTAGGAAAAGGTGGAAAAATGAAATTTTCTATTCAAAAAGAGGATATTTTTGCTGAACTTCAGCTTCTTCACGGAATAGTAGAGAAGAGGAATACAATGCCCATCCTCGCCAATATTTTGGTGACTGCCTCAGGAAGTGAAGTCGAGCTTAAAGGTACTGACCTTGAGGTTGGATTGAAAACTCATTTTCCAGCCAAGGTTGAGGAGGAGGGCTCTATAACTCTATCGGGAAGGAAGGTTTTTGAAATCGTAAAATCTCTTCCTGATGGTGAGGCCGTTACTTTCAAAGAAAGCAAAGATCTTACAATGGAGATAACATCAGGAGCAAGCGAGTTTAAAGTGCTTTGCTTACCCAAAGAGGATTACCCTCAGGTTCCGGAGCCTAAATTTGAAAGAAATATCATTCTTCCATTAGACAGATTTAAAGAAATGATAGACAGGGTCTACTATGCCATAACTCAAGAACAGAGATATTATTTGAGCGGCGCCTTGTTGATAATCAAGGAAAGCTCTATGGAGTTGGTGAGCACAGATGGACACAGGCTGGCCTATACATCAAATCCATTAGCAAAAATGAAGCTACCTAATGAAATAAGGGCTATCGTGGCCAAAAAGACTTTGAGTGAGCTTAGAAAGTTCGAGGACGATTCAATAGAATTTGACTTGGATGAAAGCAATCTCTTTTTTAAGGTGAAAAACACCACCTTGATCTCAAGAATTATAGAAGGCAAATTTCCAAACTTTGAAGCCGTCATCCCTAAAGACAATCCGAACACTTTTACGGTTTCGAAAGAAGAAATAACAAATGCGGTGAGGAGGGTTTCACTTTTTTCGACAGAGCGGTCCAAAGGAATAAAATTCTTTGTAGAAAAAGACAAGGTAAAACTTTTCTCGTCAAATCCAGAGATAGGAGAAGCCAGAGATAAGGTGGACGTTGACTATAAGGGCGAAGATTTAGAAATTGGATTTAACTCTCAGTATTTACTTGATTTTCTGGCCACCGTCAGCGCAGAAACAGTTCGTTTCGAACTTAAAGATACAAACAGTTCCGTTCTTATAAAGCCTGGAGTTGAAGAGGATATAGAATATATATATGTACTCATGCCCATGAAATTATAAACGGGCTTAACAATCGAAAATCCCCAGAGCCATTTTTTCCCCTTATAGACTGCAAGTTTGACAAATAGAAAGGGTGCACCTAGCCAATCGCTGTATCTATATAATGAGAACCCTGGATTTCAAGAAGAAAGTGATTGGGAGCACATATTATACGCTCTCCTGCCAAGGAAACAGGGGGAGTGAGGAGACAGATTTTATGGCGGCAGGAGGAGCCTGAAACCAAGGCTTTTCCATTTTCAACGACAACATTAATATTTCCTCTTTCTGTCTGAAACTTTCTTAATACATTTTTCTCCAAGGATATCCCCTCTACTTTTTGCCCCTCAATATAAATTGTTGCGTAGGCCCCCTGATAAGGATCTACACGCTTGGTATTGTAGGAGGCGATGGTTAACCAGGAGGAAGGATTGCGGCTATTCATCTCTTTCCAGAGAGCGTAAAGCTTCCTTGACCTTATATCCCAAACCCTCCCTTCTTTTACAAGGGTGAAGGACGGAATAGCTCGGTGATGAAGATGGCGCATAGATAGAACAAGGTCGGCTTGGGACGATTTCGGCATAAGGCGCCATCCTTCTTCGGCCAGGATTCTTTTAAGCTCTTTCTCTTCGGGATGGAGGTTCAGGAGAGTAAAATTATGACCGTGAATCATTCCGTATTTTTGCAGTTCTTGAAGAATTGTGGGAATGAAGACCTGGGGTGAATCAGCAATAACATAAAATTGGAAGCCTTTCTGGCTAGATTTAGTATTAAGAATAAACGGAGTAAGAAGAGGAGTGTAGAGAATTGACCTAAAAAAACTACGCCTATCCATGACGCCCTCCTTTTTTTATTATATCTATTATAACAGGATAGAGAGCTGCTTTGTTTTTTGCCCGAAAATATCGGGAGAGGAAGAAGCCAGCAATAATTAGAGTAGAAACGAGACCGATAAGGCTTGCTGCCGAAGAAGAAAGAGGTAGGAGGGGAGATAATAATGATCCCAATCCTATTCCGACGAGAACAGCAACAAGGAGCGACCCAAAGAGCAGGATCAAGTATCTACTGTATTTTGTATCAGGGACTTCAACCTCGACCTCATCGCCCGGGGATGCCCGCAGAGGATTCCTGACCATAAGCAGACCTTTTGATTGATTTTGCCCGATGCACAAGCTTTGAGCCGAGCACTTTTGGCAAAGATCGGTAAAACACTGTACCTCCACCTGCGCCATATCTTCTTTCGTGTTGACGACTAAACCCTTATCCCTCATCTTCCTTCTTCAAACGGCCTATGGAGTCGGTGGGGCATTTTTCAATTTCAGGAATTTTTTCCGGGTCAATTTTTTTATAATCGGTTATTATTGCCAGGTTGTTTTCTATGACGATGGCTTCCGGACAGGCCCGAGAACATATTCCACAAGCAATACAGGCATTTTTACAGACCTTTCTTGCAACGGGTCCTCTGTCCAGGGAACGGCAGAAGACGATAATTCCTTGAGAAATAGGGTGGAGCTCGAGAAGGTTTCTGGGGCAGGCCTCGACACATTTCCCGCAGGCCGTGCATTTATCTTCTATGACCACAGGAAGTCCTTCTTCATTCATGAAGAGTGCATCAAAAGGGCAGGCTCGAGCACAATCTCCAAAGTGTAAACAGCCATAAGAGCACTGTTTGTTTCCCCCAACCAGGTGAGCAGCATCGCAGGTTGAAATTCCGAGGTAAATTCCCCTATTTTTGGCAGCTTCATGAGTTCCGCGGCAGTGGAGACGCGCAACTTTTTTCAAAACCTCTGCAGCAGTGACTCCTAAAGTTGCGGCAATTTGCGCTACTCCTTCAGCGTCATTTACCGGGCAGCTTTCGGGAGTGGTTTCGCCTTTAACAACAGCCTCGGCAAAAGCTCTGCATCCTGCGTATCCGCAGGCGCCGCAATTGGCCTGGGGTAACATTTCAGACACTTCCTCTATCTTAGGATCTTCATAAACCCTAAGTTTTTTGTAGGCAAAAACAAGCCCCAGAGAAAAGAGGAGGCCCAGGACTCCCATCGTGATCACGGGCACAAG
>SMTZ1_10015409_pt1 | contig 14636 bp, 10 predicted proteins | sample DeeMarSWOR136_30_FD_25667 | JGI IMG/M metagenome (IMG submission 25667) | reverse complement strand
ATCAAACATGCAGGTCATTTATAATGACAACGGCACGGCAGCAGGCGCCGAAGTGTATTATGATAACGCTACTGGCAACTTGGGCATAGGGACACCTACACCTGATACCAAGTTGGCCATCGAAGGCCTGACCGATGCTATGGCCCTGGCCAAGATCAACCAGGTTGGTGGTCGGCAGTATGTGGGGCTCCGGGTGGATAGAAATGATACCGAGAAGTGGTTTGTCGGTATGGGCAATACAAATGACAGGCTGATCTTTAGAAGGTCGGCAAGCACAGACGACATGGCCATCGATACCACCGGCAACGTGGGCATTGGGACAACCAATCCTACTCAGAAGCTGGAGATAGAGGGTACAGATACGCGGCTTTTAATTCAAGGTGGAGGTACCAATACCGGTATGGCCATAGATTTCACAGGCACAAGTGGTCGGCGGTATGATATTTTGTCCACTGGGGCCTCAGATCCCATAGCTGCGGGCAAGTTGAAGATCAGAGACGTCACCGGGGGTACGGATGTTTTTATCATTGAGTCGGGCAGCGTGGGCATTCGCAAGCGGCCTGACAGTGAGCTCTCAGTGGAAGGAGATGCGGATTTTACCGGCCATGTGGGCATCGGGAAAACGAACCCCGAAAGAGACTTACACATTCTCGGTGATAATCCCAGGATTCTCATCGAAGCAAGTTCCTCGAGCCCTGAGATTAACTTCAAGAACACAGATGATGTGGGCACTGAGGTTTGGTCACTGTACAAGCACGGGACCACTGACGATTTTCATTTCTATCAGAATGGCAACAGAGTGACCATTCAAGACAATACCGGCAATGTGGGCATCGGGACGACCAGTCCGGGGTACAAACTTGAGGTGACTTCTTCTACAGGAGAAGCCGCTCATTTTCTGACAACAGAAAACAGGTATTTCACGTATGGTTGCAAGGGCGAGGCAGTCCCCGGTGGCAACACCAATGCGTTGGGCGTTTATGGAGTGTGTGAGCCTGCTGATGGTTATGGGTGGGGGGTATACGGGCAGGGTGGGAGTATAGGTATGCAGGGAGTGTGTATCCACTCTACAACGGGCCATACAGCTCATGGTGTTTATGGTCAAGCTAGCTATGGAACTACGAATTATGGTGTTAGGGGTCAGGCAAACGCTGGGACTACGAGCTATGGTGTTTATGGTTACGCGTTCGATGCAACTACGAATTATGGTGTTTACTATGCTGGTGGCTTAGGTGGGTCTGGCACCAAAAGCGCCATCGTGCGCACCGAGGAAGGGCCCATGGCCGTCTATTGTCAGGAATCCCCAGAGAACTGGTTCGAAGATTTTGGCAGCGGAGCCATCCACGGAGGGCGTGCTGAAATTGAATTGGCGCGAGACTTCCGCCTTACAGTGACCATCAACGGCAGCTATCCGATGAAGGTCTTTATCACGCCCCTTGCGGACATCGGACGGTGGTGGGTGGAGAAGGAGACGACCGGGTTCACTCTGATGGCCCCCGCAGCACCTGAAGGTGCTGAATTTGACTTTCGAGTTGTTGCCAAACGCAAAGGTTATGAAGACTTGCGTCTGGAGAAAGCGACCGCCAGCTATGCCGATCGCTTTCTCTATCCTGATGTGAATGACGTACCACAGGAGTACCGAGATTTATGGTTAAAAGCTGCTCCCAAAGAGCGGCAGACTCAATAGGCAGTAATTACACAGAGCGGTTGCCTAGCCATTGCCGTAGGGGCTCAATACATTGAGCCCCTACAAGCGTATGGATTCGTGTGAAGCTTAAAGAGGATTTGGATCATTGAATAGTTTGTTTGTTAAACTTCCCGAAAGTTTAAAACTTTCGGGAAGTTCCCCTTCACTCCATTCCTCAAAGCATCCAGCACCTTTTCCAAACTTAAGACGCTAAGTCCCACTTGAGGAGATAGATCGGGGCTTAGATGGCTGCACCCTTGCTCTTTTCGTTACAAAGACTGCATCTGAAATTCAGGTTGTATGAATGATCGAAAGTCCTTATTTTGATCTTAGTCAGGTTCCTCAACATTTGAGGTGTGAATGACGCGAACAGCATTTGTTGCAGTTCTCTTATTAGCTTTGTTCGGCGCCTGCAGTATAGAATCACCTACAGATACTCGCAGGCCACAGCCGGGAACCCGCACCTTCGCCATGGGATTCACAGACTTTCCCTACGCTAATTCTTTTAACGCCTTGCTGGAAACATACGCCGTCATCGAGCGAGATGGCGACATGGCCGTCATGCACTTTGACGACGGCGTGCCCTGGCAAGAGGCCCTGGACGGGATAGCCTATGATCCCAATTATCTCGGGACGCTTACAGCAAAGGCCAGTATGATCCCCGCCGGGCATGTGGTTTACCTGGCTGTGACCCCCATTGCCTTCAGTCGCGACCGTCTGGCGGATTACAGAGGCGCGACGGGGAGCGAGCCATTACCACCACCCTGGGACGAACGGTCTTTCGACCATCCCGAGGTGATCACGGCCTTCACAAATCATTGCGAGAACATGATATCGCTTTTCTCTCCGGACTACTTTGCCTATGCCATCGAGGCCAACATGCTGATCCAGCTCGCTCCAAATAGTTGGGATGCCTTTGTAGCCCTTGCCGAAACCGTTTACACCAATCTTAAGACAAATTATCCAGACCTACCAATTTGCATCAGCCTTCAGGTGCAAAGCTATTATTCGGACCCCACCTCCCAAAAGGCCGGTTTTCAACAGGTTCTGCACTACACGGATATCATCGCCCTCAGCAGCTATCCCTTCTCACAGGAGACGAATCTGGAGCTGATACCGTCGAATTATCCCGCGGAGCTGGCGAATTTAGCTCCTGGCAAGCCTTTTGCCATAGCCGAGACGGCCTGGCCAGCGGAAGACGTTACGGCGCCATATCCGGTTGATATACCGGCAGATGAAGACAGGCAGCGTCTGTACATGGAATGGCTCTTGTCAGAGAGCCTCCGAAGCTCCGCTCAATTTGTGTGTTGGTTTTTCACCCGAGATTACGACCAGATGTGGGAGAGCGACTTGCAGTACCACCCCGATGCCGCTCTGCTCCGCCTGTGGAAAGATACGGGCTTGTACGATGGGCAGGGCAATGCTCGCTCGGCCCTCTCAGCCTGGAGAAAAGTTTTGGCCTATGAGCGGCAATGAGGTCGTGGAATTATAGGCAAATAAGTTTACAATGGGATGGAGAATGTATCGTGGCTCTCCCCAGTATCGGGAGGGCCTTATTTTATATTGATCTTTGCAGGGAAAGATTTAAAAGACTTGGCTGCGATTTTTAAAATCTATCATTACTTTCTGATGGTTGTAAGTAGAATTTATATGGGTTTTTATCTTGACAAAATTTGCTGGTTATGATAAAATGAAGATAGAAGCTCTCAAGAAACTTCATGTATTAAAATATGTTGTTCTTTTTCTCACTTCATTACTTCATCACTCTCATTCTCGAGGAGGTACAGCCATGAGGGCGACAATTCTCATTGTGGCGCTGTCTGTGGTTATACTTTCGGCGCCGATATTGGCCGATGTGCCCGGTTTGATCAATTACCAGGGCACGCTCACCGATGACGATGGTGTGGCATTGGATACCACCGTTGCCATGACCTTTGCCATTTACACCGATTCTACGGGAGGCGGTAAGGTATGGTTTGAGATCCAACCAGCAGTTGTGGTCAGCCAGGGGCTGTTCAACGTGATGTTGGGCAAGACGAGTCCCATCCCAGACACGGTCTTCGATTGGCTCACATGCTGGCTCAGCGTCAAGGTGGGAGTTGATCCTGAGCTACAGCCCAGGCAGCGTATTGCCAGTACGGGATATTCATTTCGAGCCGCCGAGGCCGATACGGCGGACTATGCTCGCAGCTCCGCTGCTGCCAGCGACGGGGACTGGACCATCTCGGGTATCGATATGCACTCTGCTGTATCAGGCAATGTGGGCATCGGGATCGCCTTGCCAGAGCGCAAGCTCCATATTTACAACGGATCCGCCGGATCAGTGACGGCATCGCCCTATGCAGAGGTCGTCATCGAGGATGACGATCATTCCATGATTCACTTTCTGACACCGAATGTCAGCACCCAGGGGTTGTATTTTGGCGACTCCGACCTCACGACGGCAGGATGGCTTTTATACGATCACAATCAGGATGAGATGAGATTCGCGACTGTCGGTAGCATGCGAATGACCATTGGGAGCAACGGCAATGTGGGCATCGCCACGTCATCTCCAGACTATACACTTGATGTCAACGGAAACGCCGGATTCAACGACTACATCTATCACAATCAGGATGGAGACACCTACCTTTTTCTGTCAACAGATCAGATGGATTTGTACGCCGGCAATGTACGTATGCTCACTGTGGACGAGGACGCAGAGGATGCCGTCGTCGTGAATGAAAACAGCGCGGATGTTGATTTCCGGGTGGAATCTGATAATGAGACACATGCACTCTTTGTCCGAGGCAGTGACGGCAATGTGGGCATCGGAACGACTAATCCCAGCTACAATTTGCATGTGTATGATGGAAGCAGCGGCAACTTCGGCTATATGGCCAGCAGCAGCTACGGTGTCTATGGCAAACACGCAGGCAGCAGCGACTATGGTTACCTGGGCGGAAGCGGCATAGGAGTGCTTGGCTCCAGCAACAGCGGCTATGGCGTGTATGGCTCCAGCGGCACCTACGGCGTTTATGGCGGCAACTCCGTCAGCGGTAACTACGGCTATGTAGGCACCGGCAGTTACGGCGTGTATGGCTCCAGCAGCTGGGGCAGCGGTGTCTATGGCACCAGCGCCAACAGCTATGGTGTTTATGGCTCCCATAGTAGTGGCAACTACGGCATTGTGGGCAGTAGCGATTACGGAGTGCATGGCCACACCACCAGTGATTACGGAGTGCATGGCTGGAGCACCAGCACCGGCACGGGCGTGTATGGTTACAGTCTTCACGGTTACGCTGTACATGGCTACGGTGGCAACAGCCACGGTGTGCATGGCTACTCTGGCTACGGACTCGGCGTGTATGGAGAGCATAGTGGTGGAAATTTTGGCTACATCGGCTCCATCAATTACGGTGTATTCGGCGCAGACACAACCAGCGGTAACTACGGTTATATCGGTGGCAGTGATTTCGGCATGTTCGCAAACTTGGGGGCAGCCGATGTGGGTAACTATGCCATTTATGGAGATGGAGTCGATGCTCCCGGCGAAGATGGCTCAGGTTACAGTGTTTCTTTTAGCTTAGGTGGCGTTGAAGGATTTAATTTTTGGGGCAACCCTTACACCTTCGGCGTGGCCGGGTATTCTTATCTGGATTATGACCGCAGTGGTGCTTGCTTTGGAGGAAGAAACAATGCAGGTGTCTGGGGATGCTTTGGATATCAGGCCTCCGGTGGACTCGAATATGGTGGGTATTGCACAAATTGGGCTTCTGCCCCAAAAGATCAACTATCCACCGGGATTGGCCTCGGCTCATGGGGCGATCTGTTTGGCGCCGATATCCACGGAAAAATTTACGGCACCTATACCGAAGGCGGAAGTTACGCATTGTATTCCAACGGTGATGTGTTCACCAATGGCATGGATGTCCACCTGCAGGATACCGAAACACCTTCCATGGCCGTTTTGTACACCAACGTCTCCACGGACGTAACGGTTCAGACCAGCGGTTATGGCACCCTGTCCAAGGGCACCTGCCACATCGAATTCGACGACGATTTTAAGAAAGTGGTCTCCGCAGATATCCCCGTTGTAGTGACGGTGACGCCAACGGGCAATTGTAATGGAGTTTATGTCTCTGCCGTGACCAAAGAGGGATTCACCGTGGTGGAGAACAACGGGGGCAAGAGCAGCGTGATCGTCTCCTTTATTGCCATCGGTCGCCGTGCCGGGTATGAAGATCCCAAGTTGCCCCCAGAGGTCATCTCCTCGGATTATGTGGACAAGCTTTCCCGGGGTTTGCATAACGATGCAGACACCGACAGGGATGGCGAAGGACTGTACTTTGAAGACGGTCAGCTTTATGTTGGCGTGCATTCTTCTACTTTGCCGGATCCGAATAGGCGCAGACAGGAACCGAAGGAAATCGTTGAAAGCACCCGAGAGCTGTCGGATGTCCAAGAGCGAGAGAGACTTGAGAGGAGGCTCAGGGAGGAGAGAGCCCGCCATTTGGCACAAGAGGCTCGCCGGATCGAGGAAGAACGGCGGACGAGGTTGGAGGTTGAAGAAAAACGGAGCCGTTAGAGGGAGGGTGGTGGAGAACTGCGTGGTGGGATGCGACCCGTGGTAGCATCAGCTGGGGTGAACTAACCCCCTCCGGCAAAAGCAAAGGGGTTGGCGCTTAACGCGCAACCCCTTTTTCTCTTATTGTAAACTGTCAGCATTGCGAAAAGCAATTCTCAGTAATCTTGGTAAGATTCGCTCTCCTGTTCCACGCCCTCCTCTTCCTCGAAAAGTGCGGTGTCTGGAGAAGTCTTTTCTTCGGCCGGCGCTTTAGCTCCCGTTGTCTCCTTCTGAACTGCTTCCTCTTTTTCTTCCTTACAGCCCGGCACACCGGTTACCATGACCACCAGGAGGAGACCGCTGAGGAACCATTTCATCACAGACCCTTTGGCCATCTCTATCATCTCCTTTGCCTGTTCTCCAAATCCCGAAACTGATTTCCCCACGATGCTACTCTAGGATGGCCAAGATATCGTCGGAGTCGATGAATAAATATTCCTGGTCGTCGATGGTGATCTCCGTACCGGAGTATTTCCCGAACAGCACCTTCTGTCCCGACTTCACCTGGGGAGCTATTCGCTTACCCTTTTCGGTCACCCGTCCCGACCCGACGGCGATGATCTCGCCCTGCTGTGGTTTCTCCTTGGCGGTGTCTGGTATGACGATGCCGCCAACCTTCTTTTCCGGCTCCTCGATCCTGAGGATGAGCACTTTGTCTGCCAGTGGTTTTATCTTTACCTTCATCGGAATTCCTCCCTGTAGCCTAGGTGAGACGATTCTTCTTTGATCTCAAGCCGTCATTTCTGGGAAAAAATATAACACCGATATCTTCACCGTGCAAGCAAAAACTTTTTCGGAAGCGCTCCTGGAGGTATACTCCCCAATATGTAATCGGATGCATATGTCATACTGGAAAGAAACCGGTTATCCAGAACCATTCCTTTTGAGACAGAACTTCTTTCCCCATTGAACACAGCCCTGGCTGGTCACGCTGGCCCGTTTTTCGCAGTATCTTTTTTGTTTGACAACGAGTCTTCCGTATATTATCGTATCATGGGTTCGCAAACAGGATAATACCTTTGCCTCCGCTCGGTCTCGGGAGCCATTCTCTTACGCGCTCGATGTTCTTGAGGAGTTGCGCTAATGGTGGTTAAGAAGGGCGTCATACCTGAGGAGGTGTGCATCGTCACCAGCCCGAGTAAAATGCAGATCAAGGAGCATTTTGACTGGGCCTTCACTCAGCTTCTCAAAGAGATGGGCAAGGCCATCGATTCGGCAACCATCACCTTTGTCGTACAACAAAGGCCCTTGGGTTTGGGAGATGCGCTTTGGACAGCTCGAGAATTCGTTGGAAAACAGCCTTTCGCCGTTCTTCTTCCAGACAACGTCTTTGTGGCACAAACACCCCCCGTCGGTCAGCTCATGAAGCTGTTTTCCAGGCGCCCCACATGCTGTGTTGGGATAATGACCGTTCCCGAAAATCAGGCCATCTTCTTCAATACCGCTCGAAAGATCGTCTACCAAGAGTCTCCCAAGAACGTTTACAAAATTCTGGAAATTCTAGACGACGATCCGAAACTCGTCCGGGAGGGTGAGGTTCGCAGCATCGGACGATACATCCTCACTCCTCGCTTTTTCGATTATTGCCGCCAGGCGCGGGAGAGGGTCCGTAAAGAACTGCGCGAAACGGACGTACTCAAAGAGTACCTGCGCGGTGACAACCAGCTTTTTGGTCGCCTCATCAAGGGGGAGAGATTTGACACTGGAAGCGTAGAGGGATATAGTAAGGCTTTCGTGGAATTTATAGACCGAGACCTGTGATGGCAACAAAAGGGACATTTTGTGCGTATTGGTGACCAGAACATGACGGAAAGACAGACTATGTTCTCTTGGATATGGTCGATGGAGGAGTGGTTCGGCCTTTTCGCCTCCGCAGAGCTCAGCAGCAGCCGATAAGGAGGTTTTTATGAACGGAAAATCGATGACGGGGCGGCTGATATCCACGATGATACTGTTCATTTTCGTCCCCCCGATTTTGGGCTGGAGCGTCACAGAACCTCAGGCTGAGCTATGGTCTCCGAGGATAGCTGCGCGGGAGCGCCTAGAGAGCGTCACCAGCCTGGGGATCAGAAGTGCCTTAATTCTCGACGAGCAAGAGGGTCGGTACGGTCAGGCAGAGACGGGTCTGGAAGTCACCTATAACCGCGTGGATGGCATTTTCGTCCAGGTAGTTTTGGACACTAAGTGGAGGAGCCCAGCACAGCTGAGGCTATCTGCACATGCTGGATATGCCTATAAAGGCGAGGCATGGCGCTACGGGATTGGCATGTACAGGTGGTTCAACCTGGGAAAATACCGTTTGGAGGTGGGGATCAACAATTACGACCTCACCACCACAGAAGACGAGTGGGTGATGCCCACCGATGAGAACAGCGCTGCCGCCTTTTTCTTCAAGGAGGACTTTCGAGATTACTTCCGGCGGAGCGGGACCAGTTTTCATCTGACCGGCATGCTGTTTCGACATCTCAGCTTGGAGACGGCCTATTTTCTGGACGAACATGAATCGTTGAAGCGGGAGACAAACTGGAGCCTCTTCGGCGGCAGAGAAAAATTTCGAGGAAACCCGCCAGCTAATGAGGGGGAAGTGCACAGCCTGATGGCAAAAATGGTCTATGATTCGCGGGACGACATGATGGAGCCCACCAGCGGTTTTTTGGCAAAGGCTTCCTACGAAAAAGGCGGGGATGGCTTCGGCGGCGATTTCGATTTCGGGCGTTTTCTGCTGGATTTTCGGCGTTATGTGCGACTCTCCATCTACGAGAACATCGATCTACGACTGCGCCTGGGCACCGCCTCAGGAGATTTGCCCGTTCAATTGGCCTTCGATCTAGGGGGTGTGGGGTCTTTGAGAGGATATAACTTCAAGGAGTTCGATAATTTCGATAGATTAGTATTGGGCAACGTAGAGTATCGCCTCCAGTTTGGGAGGCTCATGCCCGGCTATCTGGAGGAGAAGCAGATCATCCCCTTTTATGACTTTGGAGTGGCTTGGTCCAGCGATGAGAAAGATGCCCTCACGGCTGGGTTTGACCAGCTCACGTGGGATCGTCTTAAGACCAGCGTGGGCATAGGCCTATCCACCGGGCCCGGTGATGGATTTCGAGTGAATCTAGCCCGGCGGCTGGACGATCGTGATAAGCCTATGATGGTGAGAGTACGCCTTCGGAGGATCTTTTAGCTGTCAGCCAGTCCTCGAGGGCTGCGCGGATATTGGAATCAGTAGCACGCCTGCTCTTTTTGGATACCCGTTGAGAAGAAGTTTGACCTTGCCGAGATTTCCCAGGGAAAGACTGGTCGAAATCCTAAATGAGCGACCCCAGACCAGCGCAGCTCCCCACGCTGGTCTTTCTTCTGGAGACGGACCGGGGGAAAAGGGTGAGCATCAGGAGCGGAGACTTTCCCGGCAGAGGAGGTCAGTTTGAAAAGCACGGTGTCCCTGGTTCACTGTCCAGATTATGAACGGGAGAGACTGTCGAAAGCGGTGCAGCGTTCTTTTGACCTCATCGGCGGACTGCGATCGGTGGTAAAAAAAGGGAGCCGTGTGCTCATCAAGCCTAATCTTCTGGCCTCAAAGAGGCCTGAGCAGGCCATCACAACCCACCCGGAGGTCGTGGCTGCTGTGGCCGAGGAGATCAAAAGGCTTGGGGGACAGCCCATGATCGGGGACAGTCCCGGCGCTGTCCGTAAGGATCTCCGCGTGGTGTGGTCAACTACCGGGATGCAGGAGGTGTCCGAGAGAACCGGAGCGCCCCTGGTCAGTTTTGAAGCCGGAGGCTCCTATAGAAAGTTGCGCGGTGGGCAGACCTATTACATCTCCAAGGTGGTCATGGATGCCGACGTCATCATCAACCTGCCTAAGCTCAAGACCCACAGCTTAGTTTTGTTTACCGGAGCCGTCAAAAACATGTATGGCGCCATCCCAGGCTTCCACAAAAAGCAAGGGCACCTGATAAATCCCAGGCCGGTCCCCTTCAGCGCCGCCCTGGTGGACATCTTCTCCTTTGTGGTCCCTCAGATGACGTTGATGGATGGTGTGGAGGGTATGGAAGGTGATGGCCCCTCGGCGGGGAGAAAACGCCAGGTGGGCTTATTGGTGGCCAGTCGAGATGCCGTGGCTGTGGATGCGATATCTGCTATGGCCATTGGGTTTGATCCGGAGAAGATCCACACCTGTCAGATGGCGGCCCAGCAAGGATTGGGAGTCTGCTCTCGGGAGCAAATCGAGGTGGTTGGCGATAGTTTGGAAAATTTGAGGATCGAGAGGTTTGCGCGGCCTCGCACCGATCTCACCAGCCTGGTCCCAGAGGGGTTAGCTCGCCTGATAAGAAGGTTTGTCTACATCCACCCCAGAATTCTTCCGAAAATCTGCACCAACTGCAACACCTGTGTGAACAGTTGCCCCACAGGAGCCCTGATTCCAGGTCCCACACAGCCCCGGTTTCGCCTGCAGAAGTGCATCAGCTGTCTGTGCTGTCATGAGCTGTGTCCCGAGTCGGCTATAAAGCTCAAGTGGAGCTTGATGGCCCGATTGGCCCCCTGAGATATGCAAGGGCTCACCAGGGAGCAGGGAGTTTCAGGGCCAAGGTGTGGAAGATAGGTTACCTTCCGGTTGTTCATGGTTTAAGTCGGTAATTTGGCCAGAGTGGTCCAGAACTGGTAGAGAGAACGAATGGTTCTTACAAATCTGTCGAATCCTATTGGTTTGTGGATATAGCTATTGGCACCCAATTGGTAGCTTTTGACTACATCCTCTTTCCGCTTGGAACGAGTGATGATGCTGATGGGAATTCTTCTCAGATCTCCGTCGGATTTCAGCCGCCTGAGCACCTCAAGGCCGTTGACCTTGGGCAGATCGATCCCCAGAAGGATCAATTCAGGTCTGGGGGTCTCCTTTTTTCGGCCAAATTTCCCCCGATGATAGAGAAAATCTAGGGCTTCCTGTCCGTCTTTGACCACGAAGAGGCGGTTGGGAACTTTAGCCTTTTTCAGCACCATCTGGATGATGAGCATGTCCTCGGGGTCTTCTTCGACTAGGAGTATCTTAAAGGGAGAATTATTCATAGATCCTTTTCTTCTGGCGCATCCGGAGGGTTTTAACAGATTGGAAAAAAGGACCGATCCCAGGGCTTTTAACGCTGCAGCGCAATTTATATGCCAAAATACTGTGATAGCCTGTACTTATGGCTTTTTTTATGAATTGAGCACCAGAGAGCTCTGGAAGACGGTTACGCTAAGCCCAGGACGAGCGGTGTGCATGCAGCAAGTTGCAAGACAGCTCGCATATTTCAAAAAAAGCGTGAACCAAAATGCGGTTTTGTGTTGGAGAAAAGACCCCCCGTCATCCCAACCGGCGACGTTATTTAGCACCGCTGATCCGGGGGAATTCTGCGGTGAATATATCTTGACAATGGAAAGAAAAGAGCTTACATTAAAAAGCTAGTGTAATAGCGCAATTTCGCTCCCAAGGAGGGTTAGTCCTAACTGGTAAGGCAGCGGACTTGAAATCCGCCGGGCTTCGGTCCATGGGGGTTCGAATCCCTCACCCTCCGCTAATAAGTGCCGAATTCCTACAATGAATGTTCGTACTCTCGTCAAGAGAATTTTGCCCGACTCATGGGTGGCCATGCTTCGCGGCATGCACCGATTAAAGGATTATTACTGGCAATATCTTTCATCAGATGGGACCTCGAAACCTCCCCGGAATATCGATATTGAGCTCACGTATCGCTGCAATGCAAGATGCCGCATGTGTCCCCTGTATGGAGATCATACCGGTGGTGGTGATCTCCTCCTGAAGCAGGCTCAGCAGAACGTCGAGCTGTCCACCGAAGAGTTGCAGGACTTGCTCTCGACGGCAGCTCATCTGGGCGTCAAGCAGGTCGGATTTACTGGCGGTGAGCCCTTTCTCAGAAAGGATATTATAGACATAATACGTTTTGCAGAGTCCTTGGGATTGCATACGGAATGTATCACCAATGGCACGCCCTTTTCCAAAAGGTCGGTCCATGAATTGGTGGCCAGCGGAATACGTGCTCTTTGTATCAGCGTTGATGGGCCAGAGAAGGTCCATGATAGTATCCGTGGCATGCCGGGTATGTTTCAAAAGATCGATAGAACCATTCGCTGGATAAATGAAGCCAAGGCTGAGCTAAAAAGCCCTGCACCGACAATTAGCATCGCATGCACAGTATCTTCCTTAAACCAAGGACATTTACACGAACTTGTACCGGTCTCAAAGCGGTGGAAGGCTGACTTGTACTACAACCGGCTTTTTTACACCAGCCCATCTATGGAGACCGCTACCAATCAGCTCTTTCCAATGGGCGATGTAAAAATGGAGCAGCAGGATATAAGTACTGAGGTTCGGCAGGCAGACGCAGCCTTGCTCGCTGAGGACTTTGAAAAATGCCGAATACTTGCGCACGAGTTGCAGCAACCAGTGGTCATCCAATATGACGGTAAACAGGACATCTATGGGAGCCTGTACCAAGATGATTATGTCTGGTACAACATCGATAAGTGCATGTACCCATGGTATGCTACGCGTATTGATCCATATGGGAACATTTATCCGTGTTCCATGAACGTCAACATGGGTAATATTCGCGCAGAGTCTTTTGAAAAAATATGGAATGGTGAAAAATACAGAAGGTTTCGACAGACACTCAAACGCAATGGTATGTTTCCTAAATGCGCTAAATGTTGCGTATTTAATCGGGAAACGCGTTTGTGGAAGTGGTTGCCTAGACTTAACATTTCCTGATCTTAAAGGACTCATGTTGAAACCATAGCGACTCTTCCCACTATATGTGGCACTATTACTGTGAGATTTGGTTATACGCTAAAGCTGTGAGGCTGCCTTTCCAGCAGCATGGGCATATTAACTGATTAGTTTTAGGCCGGTTAGGAAAAACGGAAAGAGATGATCTTTCCATGGTTTGTTGATATAGCAAAGAGGGTGCAAGAATGAAAAACACAGTTACTAAAGTAATTGCTGTGGCTTTATTGTTGGGCACTTGCGTTGTTTGGATTCACTGTGATGAAGAAGGTCCCACAGAGAAGAATGACAATGTCAAGAACACCGATTTCGTGGCCGAAGAATCCGTTTCTTTTAAAATCGCAGTGACAGATCAGCTCCGATTCCGCCTTGAAGGAATTAATGGAAATGTCAGCATCGTCGGAATATCACAGGCAGATTCAGTTATTATTACTGGAGAAAAACGTGTCGGCTCCGATAGTATGGCGGATGCGCAGGAGCACTTGCAGGAGCTTGAGGTACTGGTGCAAGATTCCGCAGAGGAGATATTTGTAGAAACCGATCAACCGCAAGAAACACATGGTCGAAGCTATGTCGTTGATTATACTGTTACCCTTCCCCGCGATTTAGAGGTTTTGGTTACTAACATCAATGGAACGGCGGAAATAGAGTCAATCCACAATTCTGTCACTGTGAACAGCGTCAATGGGCTGGTTACATTAGATGAGATTTTGGGCAGTGCACTGATTGGATTGACCAATGGTCAAATAACGAGTAGGGTGACCTTACCATTAGATGGCACAATTGAAATGATCACGGCCAATGGAGTTATCGAACTTCATATTCCCCAAAACACTTCAGCAGAATTCTCGGCCATTGTGGGCAATGGGCTAATCACCCTTTCTAATCTTGACCTCAAGGATCAAGTTAGTTCAGCGAATTCTCTTAGCGGGTCATTGGGAGAAGGACAGGGGACGATCGCGCTTAGCACGGGCAACGGGAATATTTTTGTAACCGGATTCTAAGAGACAATACATTTGAGCAAATAGTCAGTTACGGAGAGGTGGCCGAGCTGGCTGAAGGCGGCACCCTGCTAAGGTGTTGTGGGTCTCAAGCCCACCGAGGGTTCGAATCCCTCCCTCTCCGCTTTTTAAGAAACGTGAATCGTTGATCGGTAATCGTGAATCGTGAAATTCAAACATTTGAGATTAGGATCTCGATTCTAAATAGCAAACGTCTGGAATAGAAAAATCCAGCATCTGGTATCCAGGATCTAGGATCGGGAGGGGAGGAATCGGGGGAGGAGGGTCAAGGATCCAGGCTTAAGGAGCCCGCGATGATCTATCAAGTTAGCAGGATCAATGTGTGGTCCCTGATGAAAGTGGCCTTCATCATCTTCGGCGTGCTGGGCTTGATTGTGGGATTCTTTTACTTCATCCTGTTCGCCTTTGTGGGTCAGATGATGGATTTCGCCAGTCCCAACGAATTTGGTAGGATGACCGGGCTTTTCAGCGGCGTGATGGGCTTCTTCGTGGCCATCTTTTTAGCCATTTTCTATGCCGTTATGGGCTCTTTGCTGACCG
>SMTZ1_10005016_pt1 | contig 14638 bp, 12 predicted proteins | sample DeeMarSWOR136_30_FD_25667 | JGI IMG/M metagenome (IMG submission 25667) | reverse complement strand
TTTAAGCGTTTGGGTATCCTTTCTTACCTTCTGCTCATATGCTCAATTCGTTTCACGAGAATGCGGCAGGTGAACGCCAGAGCCGGTACATGTAACAAAAAGCCATTTTGTTACCCTTAAGCAAAGCACTATAATATAGAACTGGCAATAAAGTTGAATTTACCACTTGAATTATTGCTTATGATAGTGTAGTCTAAATTTAAATCGATGATAAGGTGGAATAAGATCATGAAAACTATTGGCAAAGTAATCATCCTCTTAGCAGTTGTGGGAGTTATTTTAGTGGCAGGTTTCGGCTGTACTGGGCCACAGGGAATTCAAGGTGAGCAGGGACCAGCAGGGCCGCAGGGAATTCAAGGTGAGCAGGGACCAGCAGGGCCGCAGGGAATTCAAGGTGAACAGGGGCCCCCTGGTCCAAATATGATTGTAGCCATGGGCTCAGTGTCAAATCTTGAAAACGGACGATTGAATTATGGGTATAATGTAAGCGATTCTACCTGGAGTGACCATTACGAGGGGTATATAATTGAATTTACAGAAATTGCCTACGGGTATAGCGGGAATCATTTTGCAGTGGTTACACCTTTTGGGTTTGGGGGAACAGTAATCTGCCCTACCACCTCCATTCTTGGCGCTGGGGATTTACTGGTACATTTAAGCGATGCATCGGGGAATAATATAAAGGGGCACGGCTTTTCATTTGTTGTTTTTGAGGTGCCTTAGGCCCTTCCCTTCTTCTTATTCTTTCCACTCGCTTGTGGTCCACTCTCCACTCGCGCTTATTATTTAACAAGGCGGTTATCCTCCAGTAACCATACCTTCTTATTTAGTCACCAGGGCTACAATATCCCTAGTAAGCCTTCCCATCCAGTGTTGGAGATAGATTGCGACGCTGAGTAGCTCTAGCCTGGCCCAGTACCTGACACGCCCGCCTTTTGGTAAACTTCTGAGTTTTTTCTGTTAATGAGATAGAATAAATTCTGTTGTATATCTGAGATATGTAAGAGCGGCAGAGATACTGAAAGCGTCATTTTGTAACTTGACTCTTGCTGGTGATAATGATACTATTCCAGTCTCAAGGTGATATTGATGTAACCTAGAGAGGCAGATGTCCGAGAAGTCCATAGCTAATGGTCAATTGCCAGAGGCAACAAAGCCGACCTCTCGCTTGTTCTTTATAGACAACTTACGTACTGGTCTGATCACCCTTGTAGTGTTACACCACGTGGCCCTCGTCTATGGTGCAGGTCATCCATTCTATTACTTTGAACCCCCATTTACCGATCCTATAGCCTTCCTGATACTGCTGGTGTTCATACTTCTAAATCAGTCCTGGTTCATGGGAGCCCTATTCTTATTTTCGGGCTATTTTACTCCAGGATCATTTGATCGAAAGGGGCTAGGCTCATTCCTCAAGGATCGGCTACTTCGTCTCGGCATTCCTCTCATCATATTCTATTTCGTACTCAGCCCGATCTCATCTATCGGCTTCTGGCAGATGCCGGTGGAATTAACCGGGATTACGACCCCACTAACCTGGCAAGCATATCCCCATCTCCTGGGCATGGGGCCTATGTGGTTCGTCGCGATGTTGCTTATCTTCGATTTTGGTTATGCTGCCTGGCGGATGCTGACAAGAAAGCGGAAATCATACTCGATGAGCAATTCTTCACTACCCAGCTATCTCCTTATTGGCGTCTTTATTCTGGCGTTGGCGGGTGTAAGTTATCTAGTACGTATGGTTGTCCCGATTGGCAAAGATGTGATTGGTTTTCCAACTCTTTCCTACCTCCCGCAGTACCTCAGTTTATTCGTATTAGGTGCCGTCGCATCCCGCCACAATTGGTTCCGAACTTTACCCAGTTCTATGGGCTTGGTAGGCTTTTTAGCTGCGCTGGTGGCTGGAGTATTATTGTTCCCGCTCGCATTCGGCGGCAATCTGTTTTCATTAGAGCTTACCGAGGCAGTTGCCAACTTTGTGGGTAACGGGCATTGGCAGTCTGCTATATATGCGCTCTGGGACTCCACCTTCGCAGTCGGAATGTGTTTGGGTTTGATCACACTTTTCCGCCACTTCTTCAAGGGGCAGGGATGGTTCGGCAGGTTCCTGTCCCAACATAGCTATACTGTCTACGTTATTCATATTCCAATCGTAGTTTTTCTTGGGGTAGCACTGAAGGGAATTGAACTTGATAACTTACTCAAGTTCGGTATGGCAGCGGTTATCGCTATCCCAGCCTGCTTCGCCGTCGCCTACATAGTAAGAAAAATACCCCTCGCGTCAAGGATCCTCTGAATAGTACCAATATTAAGTACAACATAGAGGCTAGATATTATTGGTTAGAGGATATCCAGTCTTCTATTTTACATTACACACTCTGGACTTTTGTTACATGTTGGATAAAAAGAAACCTATGTCTATTACGCCTCCTTTTTGAACATTACCGTCAAAGCCCTCCGTTAACATAGAATGCGGAGAATTGATTTCGGTGTGATGTAGTTGGACCCTCCCCGGCTAGAATCCAATCCTCGCTAACAAATAAACGAGAATGCAAAGAAGTGTCTTATTGCCCAAAGCTAGAACATAACAATTAAGCAGTAAAGTTGAGCGATGGGGTAGTTAAAAGCTTTACAAAAAGAAAAGACCCATAAGACCGAAGGACTTGACAGGTATTTATTAATGTGATATACTTCTATTGTGGAAATATTTAGAAGTGGAAAATAATGAGCAAGGACGAACTCTATAGTAATCAGATAACAGTCATTGTCCACGGTTTCATGCAGGTATGGAACCGGTTTGAAGCCACTCTTTCAAAAGAATTGGCTCAAATACAAGAGAGTCTGCAGGGTATGCACCCACAGAGAGAATACCAGCAAAATGCTAATTATGAGCTTTTTTACCGGTCCTGTAGTAGCATTTACCCTAAAGGCAATATAACTATGGGAGAGTTTAGCAGTGCCCTGTCGGTACCGCTAAGCACCGCTACACGCATAGCCGACTGGCTGGTTGACCACGAATACATTCAAAGACTTCCGGATACTGACGACAGAAGAGTGGTGAGGGTAGCCCTTACCGACACGGGAAAGGAGCTTTTCAAAGCAATTGACCGGTATATCAGGCAGCGCATGCAGCAAATCCTGTCAAGCCTCACTACTGAAGAGAGAACGACATTACTCAACCTGGTCAGTAAAGTGCTATTTGGACTTAAGGAAGCAGCTAGGTAAATTTTTTTTAAACATATATTTCCAATATGGAATATTACTTGATTAGAATAATGTGGTGATATGGGAAATCTTAAGTTAGCTTTATTTCTAGCTTTCAAGTCAATTATCAAAGGCAATCGCTGGGCACTTATCCTGATTATCCTGGTGATGTCCCTAAGCTTTGTCAATTTATTACTGACGCCCTCCATTCTATCGGGCGTGACCAATACTTTAAACCAACAACAGATAGATACTCTTTATGGCAATATTATCGTTGACCCTCCGCCGACTGAGCATTACCTGGGCCATGTCAGCTTGATTGAGCGGAAAATAGAGCAAATACCAGGGATTACCGGCGTATCGTCCCATCTAAATAGTGAGGCCTTTATGGAGTATCAGTGGAAAGAGAAGGATTCTCCATCGGATAAGGGAGAAAGCGGGACATGGTCAGTTATTGGTATCGACCCTTCCCGGGAAGTGAATGTGACCACGATCCATGAACATATTATTCAAGGTAGCTATCTAGATGGCAACGATAGAGATGAGATTGTGCTTGGGGTGGAAATCGCCGGTGGTGACAAGGCGCAAACGGCGGACTTCCTAACATTACAGGGCGTAAAGGTCGGCGATGAGGTACGGTTAACTTATCCCAACGGAGTTCAGCGCGAGTACCAGGTAAAGGGTATCTTTCAGGCCAAAGAGATGACACAGGCAGATCGTTTAGCCTTTGTCACCAAAAAAGAGATTGCTTCGGTCTTGGGCCGACAAGTATATGGTGACCGGGCTAGCCAGATTCTAATCAGAACTGGGCAGGGAGTTACAGCAAATCAGATTATCCAGGAGATTAGTTCTCTTGGCATTAATGCCGAGGTGAGAAGCTGGAGCGAGTATGGCGGTGCCGTGGGAGGCATAGTCTCCAGCTTCGATGTCATCGCTTCCTTGATTGGTACCATCGGACTGGTGGTGGCCGGTATTGTCATGTTTATCGTCATCTACATTAACGTGATAAATAAAAGAAGACAGATCGGTATTCTCAGGGCTATTGGTATCAAGCGGGATGTCATTATTGGTTCTTACCTTACTCAGGCGATATTCTACGCTATCTTGGGCATCGTCTTTGGCGGGTTGATATTCGGATATGTCATACAGCCTTATTTTGAATTCCACCCGCTGGACCTGCCTTTAGGACAGGTGAGTTTGGTCGTCGGAGCGCTTACAATTAGTAGTGCGGTTCTAGGACTACTTATAGCCGCAGTTTTAGCCGGATTTATCCCTGTAATAAGTATTATCAGACAGCGTATCATCCAGGCTATATGGGGGAATTAAGCTACATGATTTCTGTGGAAAACCTTTATAAGACATACGGGCACGGCTCAGCCGCGACTCATGCCCTGAAGGGTATCAACCTGGAGATAGAATCAGGGGAGTTCGTAGCTATTATGGGCAGAAGCGGCTCTGGCAAATCCACTTTACTCCATATACTCGGGCTTCTTGATGTGCCGACCAGTGGCGGTATTCTTGTTGACCAGAAAAACGTCTTAAAGTTGAACGAAGGAGAAAAAGCCAGGTTCCGCTTGGAAAAGCTCGGCTATGTTTTTCAGGAATATTCACTCTTGCCGGAGATGACGATTCTGGAAAATGTCTATGTCCCAGCTGTATGTCTGGATGGTAAAAATGGCTATCGGAAGCGAGCCTCAGAATTACTGGAAATAGTCGGCCTGGGAGAGAGGTTAAAACACTATCCGAACCAGGTCTCCGGCGGAGAGCAACAGAGGGCATCCATTGCTCGTGCCTTGATTAACCGACCGAAAATACTATTCGCTGATGAACCCACTGCCAGCCTGGACATTGCTTCGGCTAAAGTTGTTCTGGAATTATTCAAAAAGTTGAATAGAGAAATGGGGCAAACGATAGTCATGGTAACACACGAGCCAGAAGACGAGAGACATGTGAACCGTGTCATCTGGCTCAGAGATGGGCTTGTGGACAAGGAAACCAAATCGGAGTATATGGGGGAATATCAAAAATCCAGTTAAGGTGATATTCAACTCTAAATTTGTTTTGTTACCTCGTCGCACATTCTGGCTTTTTATTACACTACAGTGAGACCTGTTGTTTAAGCGATGGTCAGCCCTCCGAATGGCATTGGGGAGCTATTCCGATCATTTGGAGAGTTCCTCAATCTGATGCCTGGCCATTTCTATCCACTGGGGATTTGTTATGAGAGTGATGAGCTTCTCAGAGTCAGCTATAGCCTCGGTTTTACACGCCTCTTTCTATCAATATCCGAGTTATGTCCTTACGTAATTGTGTAGCATCAAAGGGTTTCACAATATAAGGAGCACTGCTCTTAGAGAGGAACTCCTTAGTCTCTTCCTCAGCAACATTACCAGTGACGAATATCACTCTCTCGGCCAAAGCCCCGTATATCTTTTGGATGTATGTATATAACTCAATACCATTCATGCCAGGCATCTTGATATCCAGTAGGATAAGGCTATACCTCTCACTCGTAATCTTTTCTAAGGCATCGTTGGCATTACCTACAACATCTACTTTGTGTCCTGCATCAGCTAGCAGCTCGGCGAGTAATTGTTGAGCGCTAGGCTCATCATCTACTACTAGTATCCGGGCACTAGCTATTATTTCGGATTCGTCTTTACTTGGTTGAGGCCGTTCCCATTGTTTATCCTCAACAACCACTGGTAATTCTACAGTGAGGGTAGCTCCCTTCCCCAACTCACTTTTACAATATATCTTACCACCATGTGCAGCTATTATTCCGTGGCACACGCTCAGCCCTAATCCTGTTCCTTGGCTGATTTCTCTAGTAGTAAAGAATGGATTAAATATCCTCTCCATGTTCTCTTTAGTTATCCCTGGGCCATCATCCTCAAAAGATATCCTGATACTGTCGTCTATCATCTCTGTTTTAGCAAGGAGATTACCCCTACCGTGCGCTGATTTCATCTCTGTCTCGGCGTTCAAGATTATGTTGAGGAACACCTGCTGGAGTTGACCGCTGTCAGCCATAGTCCGGGGCAATTCAGGATCAAGGTGGCTGGTAACGTGTATGTTGCCGGTTTTCATTGTATAAGCTCTCAGGTCAAGAGTAGTAGCTACGATATCGTTAATATTCACGTACGCGCGCTTTGGCTTTTGCTGACGGGCAAACGTGAGTAGCCTCTTCACAATACCAGACACCCGTTGGGCTCCATCGTTGATAACTGCTAGCTGTCTCTTGATATCCTCAGATACGTCTTGCTGTATCAGCAACTGAGCAAAACCGATAACGCCGGTCAAGGGGTTATTTATCTCATGGGCAATACCTGCTGCCATCTCTCCGACAGTAGCGAGCCGGCTAGCAAGTTGGGCCTTTTGCTCCATTTCTTTTCTCTCCGCATTTGCCCGCTTGCGCTCAGTGATGTCCTCCATAATTGCATCAAAATATGTAACCTTGCCAGTATCGTCTCTAACAGCAACTTTTGTGACCGATACTACTATTTCAGTTCTATCCTTCTTTCTAAAGCGTAACACCTTTGTTGTCTTCCCTGTAGCCGAGGCTATTTCCTCAAGCACTGCTTCTCTTTCTTTTGGGTGCATATACAGGTCAGAAACATTCATCTGAAGTAACTCTTCTCGGGAGTATCCGGTAATCTCTTCAATGGCTGGATTTACTTCCAAGAACCTTCCGGCAGGTTCCGGCGTGCTTCTAAATATACCCAATTTTACGTCGTTTACTAAGCTTCTGTATTTTTCTTCAGATTCCCGTAGTGCATCTTCAGCCTGCTTGCGCTCGGTGATGTCTTTTTGCACAGACACGGAATACAGTACTTCACCCTCCCCATCCTTAACTACATCAGTGCTGAGGAGGACACTGCGTCTATTTCTATCCTTTGTGATGATAGTGAATTCTTCGTCCTTGAGTGCTCCAGTTATTTTCCACTTCTCAAAACATTGCTTCATTTTTGGTATCGATTCGGTAGCGTAAATCGTTTGCAGAGGCTTACCCACGAGCTCCTCTTTATCGTAACCCAATACCCTTAGTGCAGCTTTATTCACATTGAGTATCATAGCATCGGGTGAAATCATATAGCAGTAATTTGGCTCGTTATCAAAGAATTGCCTGAACCGATCTTCGCTCTCCCGCAATACCTCTTCTGCCTTCCTTGTTTGTTCATAGAGCCGCGCGTTTTCCAATGCCATAGCCATCTGATTGCTCACAGCCGTAAGCAGCTGCCTATCTTCATTGGAGTAGGGCTGTTGAGAAAGCTTCTGCCCTAAAATCAGTATGCCGGACAGTTGACCTTGGTTAGTTTTGATTGGGGAAAAAAGCTCTGCTTCCATTCGTTTAAGATCATTCTTTTCTCTGAGCGAGAGGCTCTGCAATTGAGGGACAATGTTGAGCTCTTCAGAGGATAGGATATAAGGGTGAGCCTTTAACCATTTAACAAGAGGACTGTTGTTACTCAGCGCAATTGGAGAGGGCAGGTTATCCAAACCAGTAGAATGCACCATACGCAAACCGCCATCGCTTTCGGACGCCAGTAAAAGGCAAGTGCTCGTGGCGCGTAGTGCGCCGCTCACCAGTTGAGTCATGGTAGAGCTTAGTTCCTTGAGATTCACGACGCTTTGAGCTTCTCGGCTGAACTGTTCCAGCGCCTTTAGGTAATCGTATCTATCTCGGTAAAACAGCCTATCTACCAGCTGTTGTGCCCAGCCGTATAGAGGACGAAGGAGACCAGCTAAAAGTAATATAATGAAAGCGTGCACCCACCATGATTCTATTCTCGCCTTGAGAATTTGAGTCACCAATAGCAACACACCTACATACGGGACAGCTACCATAGTACTTACCAAAAGATAGACCAAACTCTTTCGAACGATGATGCGAATATCCAGTAGATGATATTTAAGAATGGCTATGCTGCAGATAATACAAAATATTAGATTGGCCCAAATGGCGGCCGGGGGCAAATCAGAAAAGGCATCGAGCACTCCTCCCAGTAGAGGTAACAGTGATGCCATGACGAGATATAATAGGCGGTTTCTTTCCTCATATGAATGGGAGGCTTTGTAGCGTCTCAACAGATTGTATGTTCCTACCCCCACCAAGAGCATGGCGCCAATAACTATAGGTAAGCCAACAGTGCCCATAATAGGAGCATAGCCATAGTCTTCCAAAACCATTCTTTCCACTAGCCAGCGTGTTGAAATTAGGCCAGCAGCTATTACTAGAAACAGGTAAGACACGAGCAGAATACCTCGTTGCCCTCTAGTACCAGTATAGGCAAGGCTGAAGTGATAATAGAATACAAATATAGCGTAGGCAGCCGGCACTATCAGTCTAGCCCAGAGGACAGCTTGGTGCGTGTCAGGACTAGACCGCATACCAAAAACAAACAAAGCCCACAGCCCTACACTTAGAAGAAGACAGCACAATATCCGGCTGCTGAAATCCCTACGACCTTTTTGCCATACCAGAACGAGCAGGAGAATGACAACAAAGGCACCAAGTAGCGGCGGTAGTAAGTAGGAGGGGTTAGAGAAAAGATTCATCATTCCTCCTCTGCTATCTCACTCAAATGAAGCAACCGTTGAATCACCACCTCTGGAGCATTCACATGAGATGGTTTCAGATGAGCCAAGTCAGCTCCCTCCTTTCTTTTTTCGTCCACGTAACGCTGGAACGTACCCGAGGAAAGGAGGGTTACTCTCCCCGCTTGAAGCTTCAAATATTCATCAATATCCTTGTAGTCTGTATCGACTATCCTGAGCTGCTTATCAATCATGGTAGCTACCTCAGCAGGTTCTCTTTCTTCTTTCAGCTCCAGGTAAAGGCGAAGAAAGCTTTGATTATGGTCATACTCTTTGCAGGCTGTCCAATCAGTGTACTTTATTCCAGTGTTGGCAATCGCCCGCCAGATCATCTTTTCATCTAACTCAGCTAGCCCAGCAAGGTTGATAGTTTCACCAACTCGGCGCTGAAAGATTATTTGGGGAAGGTTTATCCCGGTCTCCTCATCCTTCATCGCGGTAACCTTAATAATGTCATTCAGCCGATACCTGAGTAGAGGCATGCCGTAGAACTGTGTGACGACTACTTCATACAGTTTTCCTTCTTCCACCTCGCTAAGAAGTACAGTAGAGGGCTGGTAGCCCTCATCTTGATAGTTGAGTTGCTCTTCACAAGGAATCAACTCCAGAAATACCGTATCCGGGAGAAAAGTCATCCCCTTCCTGTTCCAAGCTTGCATAGCATATGCTAGTCCCTCGGTGCCAGCGTAGCTCTCGTGGGGTGTGATACCCCAGTAGTGAGTTATATCATCTTTATAAATAGAGGTATCCAATCCATAAGCTAAAATGCCCCTTGGTTTCCATAAGTCTTTGGGGAGAATTGGCCTTTTCTCCTTCTTGCTGCTTAGCCGGGCCTGCAGTAAGCGGCGGATTATTGTGGGGTGTAGCATGGACACAGAGAATTTCATGGTGCGCGTTTGCTCACTGAACTCCTTTCCCATGCTGACTAGAATGCTACTCATGGCTCCTAGAATATCTACCCCGTCTTTCAGTGCCAGGCGAAATCCCTTCCGCACTCTCTGTTCAAATCCCATAGTTATGTCCTCAAAAGGCGGCATATCTCGCATAGAGATACTCCGAGCAATAGTCAGCATTATATTGCCTGATGTGTAGGGCGGGGGTGCTACGATGGCAAAGAGCCGAAACCCTGGTGCAATATTAACCTGGCCTTTGTTACTAGTCGCAGAGAGAATCATACACGCCAGATAACTCCTGACAGCTTTATTGAAAGCTTCAGAGCTATGAGGAAACCACTTGAAACGCCCTCCCCTTCCAGCGGAGTGACACCACAAATAGGACTTTTCGGCCAGGGCATCATCCCGGCACTCGCTAAGATAAGGCTCGTAATCGTCATAGGTAGTTAGGGGCACCATTTGGCGAAATTCTTCCACTGTTTTCGGCTTCCGGTTACCCATAATCTTCTTACCAAGAAGACTATCGGCTACCCGCTCTATCTGGTCCATCAAGAGTTCCTTCTGGATTTCCATGAATTCATCTATAGATAAGTCCAAAAAGCCACAGTACCTCTGCCACAGCTCATCTTCGGTACAGGTCTGAAAATACTTATCCTCGGAAAGCATTTAATTATCCTCCTTAAATTCTTTATTTTTTACCGTAGACTATAAAATCTTGATAGACAGGGTCCTCCTCTATCTGAAAATCTCTAGTCGTTAATTCGGTGATTATTGCTTCTAGTTGGCTGCGCGAATAGAATCTTTTCTTGGGACGGAAAAGAAGGGGTAAGTAGACAATGCCCACCACTATTTGTGCTAAGGGCTCGAAAACAGCTTTGATACGGTGCTTACCCGAATCAAGGTTACTGTGTATACCATCTTTCAGTAGATTAAATCCCAACTTTGGACCTTCCTTATCCGACGGATAAGTTATTACGAATTGCCCCCCCCTTTTCAGCACTCGAAGAATTTCACTGGTAACTTCCCTGTTATCCGCTAAGAAGTCCATAACATGAAGGCATAGCACCTTGTCAAAGCTTCCCGTTGTAAATTCTAAACGTCGGGCATCCATGGTAAGTACCTCGATTTCCCTACCCAGTACCAATGCTTTCTTGTAGGCCTGTTGCAATGCAGTATGTGAATAATCCACACCTACAATGCCGACGTTTCTGTTCATTTCTAAGATGTGAAAGATCTCGTTCCCAGTACCGAGACCTATACACAGCACTCTATCGTTGTCCTCGAGTTCAAGCTTACCCACGCATCTCTGCTGTAACTTGCGATAACGATTGAGTCGGGCGGTGGTAAAATCATAAACTGGGTTGTATGCATAATTGAAATAAGCCTGCATTAGCTTGCTAGTAAATCTCATACTGTATCAACCACCATAATTAGTGCAAAAGCTTACTAAGATTGCTATATGGTAATCCAAAGAAAACTATTGAGAACCTCAACAATATCAGATTCACTGAAAGGTTTATTCATAACAGCGAAAGGACCGTGGGTCAAAGCCCGCGCCATCATATCGCTATCGGGATAGCCAGTTATGATAATTACTGGCAATTTGGGCTTGATTATTTTTATCTGGCGAAAAAGCTCGGTACCATCCATCCCCGGCATTTTGAGGTCAAGGAACACCACGTCAAAATCCCACTGTTTCACTAGTTCTAATCCATCAGAACTAGTCTTAGCAGACACCACTCTGTGCCCTAACTTCTCTAGAGTCTTCTTAAATAGTAACCGAATTATCTCCTCGTCATCGATGACAAGAATACTTGACTTAGTCTGTCCCGATTTTTGCTGTAGCCATTCACCAATTGAGGCCTTATCGAATCTCCACTGATGGCCCACTTTGATTGCAGGTATGCTAGCTCGCTCTAGTAGCCTATATATGGTCTTCTTGTTGACCCGCAAATAATCAGCTATTTCCTCGACAGTCATAAGTTCTGTCATGTTGTCTTTTCCACCTCCGTCAGCTTTGAACTTACCCAATCATTCTACAACGTCTCGAGTGTTATCTTCTATATCGGTATTGTATGCAGGTAAAGGTAATAAATCAAGAATACAGCTGCCTAATTACAATTCTGCGAACTTATAGTGCTCGCCTCCTTCAACGGGAAGTAACCCCGAAATCACTTGACAAACACATCGTGGTTATAATAGACTATAATGGTCATTATAGGTCATTAAAGTTATCTATGTCAATCTAGTGACTGGCCTATCATATATTAGGAATGCGGCAAATTAATAGGTTTTCACAACGTATCTCTGAACTAAAAGCTTCAGAAGCTGATAGGTAAAATGGTGACTATATACGTCAAACATGGGATGGGGTCACATGAATTTTAGTGAACTTTCCTGGGGAGCGGTGTGCTTCTACTACAGGTCCGCCGGTGACAGTAAGTATAGCAAGATTATGGCGGATGCCGAGTTTCTCTCCAAGCTAAGGACGGCGCCTGCTGAGGTCAATGGTGCGGAATTCGAGCAGAAGGTCATACTGGACTACGTGAACATTGAGAACTACGACTTGCTTGCTGGAAAAGGGCTCGCAGGTGACATCTTGGCCAAGATAGTTGAGCTGCAGCCTGAGGTGTCATCACTACAGCATATCACTCTGCCAGACTGTGATCTGTCGGACAGTAATCTGTTGGATAAAATCAATAGGGTCTACGTAGAGCTTACCTCGGTTCATGGTCTGTGGCTGACTGGTGCATCCAAGATCGCGCATGTCCTGAACGACAAGCTCTTTGCTTTGGCCAACCTGGAGATATCGGAGCACTTTGAAATCCCCGAGAGTAGTAACAACTTGGTACAGTGGATGGGAGCCACACAACGAGAGGCTGAGGAGGTCAAATTAGACTTCCACGAGCAGGGATTGATAGGTTCACCCGAGCAATTTCTATCAGATAAACTGGGATATACCGATCATGGCTATCAGAAATCCCTGATCAAGTTCATTGACGAGTACTTCTGGCTGCGTTTCGGAGACAAACTGCCAGTTCCGCCTAGATGGATTCCAGCTTTTACTATTGGAGAAAGTTGATACAATGGCCACCAGTCGTGATTGCCCAATAAGCCTCGAGTCTAGATTAGCGATTTGTGTAGCTGAATGCAAGTTCACCTTAAAGAAGGAGAGGCTTATCAAATGAGAACGTTCGTATCGGTTCTGTTTGCTTCAGTTTTAAATCTAGTGACGGCTATGCCGGTGATAGCTAGTACAATAATAGGCATTACTATCACGCCGGTCACAGATATGGTGTGGGCAGCCATTGAATACAGTATAACATTTACCCAGGCTACTGGAGAATCAACAGTTGTAGCAATCGACTTTGCTACATTCGGAACCACTGAAAATAACATAGTTTTGAATGGAGTTTTAGCGACCATAGGTGGTACTAGTGGGATTACTCATTTTATTCCAAATTAGGAGGAAGGTACATTTATACAAACAGAAAGCAACTGACTTCAGAATTGGAAGCCCTGCGTCGACGTGTGGCTGAACTTGAGGAGGTAGACGCCGAACAAAAGCGTAAGAAGGAAGCCCTAAAGGGAGCGGAGCAACAGCTTAGGGTCATAGTAGAGAATACTTATGACATAATTTTTCAACTCTCTTCCTTAGGTGTGATTCAGTATGTGAGTCCGAGGGTGAAAGAAATTTATGGCTATGAGCCCGAATACCTTATTGGTAAACACCTTAAAAAAACAACCCCCGTAAATGAATTGCCGAGAGCTCTGGAAACATTAAAGAGTGCTTGTTCAGGAAAAGCAATCAGGCAGTTTGAGATAAACCAGCTGGATGCTAACGGAAAGATTTTTACCATGGAAATTAATGGCACTCCGGTGAGAAAAGACGGAGAGATAATTGCAGTGGCAGGCATTATGAGAGACATCACCGAGCGTAAGCAGGCCGACGTAGAAACCAAGCACAGTACGGAGAAGCTGATGAATGCCATGGAAAACACCATCAGTGCCATGGCCATGATAGTCGAAATGAGAGATCCCTTTACCGCCGGCCATCAGCGACGGGTAACTCAGCTTGCCTGCGCCATAGGTAAAGAGATTGGTCTTTCAGGAGATCAGATTACTGGACTCCGCTTGGCTGGACTTATTCACGATATTGGTAAGGTACGGGTGCCAGCCGAAATTCTCACTAATCCCGATGGATTGTCTGAGGCTGAATTCGCCATGATTAGGATGCATCCTGTACTAGGCTACGAAATATTAAAGACCATGGACTTACCATGGCCCATTGCCCATATCATCCATCAGCATCACGAAAGGATGGATGGTTCCGGATACCCGTTAGGTCTATCGTCGAAAGACATCATCCTGGAAGCAAGGGTCTTGGCTGTGGCTGATGTTGTTGAGGCTATATCCTCTCACCGACCTTATCGATCGCCTCTTGGCATAGATAAGGCATTAGATGAGATTTTACAGAAAAGGGGTATACTTTATGATGCCAAGGTGGTAGATGCCTGCTTGAAGCTTTTCAGGGAACGAGGATTTGAATTTGAGTAGGGAGTAGCCGGGGTTGCTATGTTTAACATTGTCCAACTATTTGATACTTACAATACTGATGAGAATCTTCAATTAACAAATCAGGAAAAATGGTATTAGTATTGTCCTCAGAGGGATATCATATGACCGTAGGCGAATTACACATTTCCTTCTTCCCGAACGCGGGTGGGAGCCTAATGATGGTGGCTGGCATTTGGTCTAGCGATAGGCTTTTTTCAGAAGGAGGGAACTCATTTTCTTCCAAATTAGAAGGAAGATGCATTTCTTGGATGTTGACAGATGGTAAACATTGATACAAACAGAAAGCAACTGACTTCAGAATTGGAAGCCCTGCGTCGACGTGTGGCTGAACTTGAGGAGGTAGACGCCGAACAAAAGCGTAAGAA
>SMTZ1_10004112_pt1 | contig 14638 bp, 12 predicted proteins | sample DeeMarSWOR136_30_FD_25667 | JGI IMG/M metagenome (IMG submission 25667) | reverse complement strand
CTTCCTTCTCTACCTTTTCTTTCTCTTGCTCCGTCGCGTGTATGGTCTTCGACGCGAGGTTTTGGATAACTTTGATGTATCTTTCCCTTTCCCCCGGGTTTTGAGCAGCCTCGAAAATGGCCTTATCCACTGCCGGTATAAAGTTCCCGCTTTTCTCTGCCTCCTCGGTGAGGATATCGAGATCCTTTTTGGATATGGCCGCTAACGGATCTTCATACATATACCAACTGAGGAAATCATATAATTTTGCATCATCTCCACACAACTGCTTCAGCAAACTTTCCTCTTTCTTCTCCTCTTTCTTTTTCCACATAATTCAGTCTCCATCCTTTGTTGTTCTTACCTGCCTAATCATATGCTGATTGAACTCTTAATTCTTTAGGAAATCGTCTTAATTGATCTGAATGATAGAACTCGCTTTTTGATGGGGAAAGTATAGGAGAGATGTGGTAGCCCATGAGGACCCAGGCGTAGATAAAGCAGTGGCCTTCGCTGATTTTCTGGCTGAGGCGATCGAGGAATCGGACCTTGTTTTGGTCGTCTTTGAAGATGGCATATCTGTTGGTTCCGCGGACCATGATGTCATGCAAGGCACCGGGGACGCCTATGCGGGCCGGTCGGGGCATAAAACAATCCTATTGAATTCCCACTCCATCGTAAAGAACTTCTTGCAACGGAGGTAACAACGTCCCCTATCCCTCGGTAAGCGATCGCTCGTTTTAGGTGACCCTGCCTTTTCTTAACGAGCAAATCTGGCTTATTCACAGACACATGGTTTCATAACCTTGAGTCTTTTCTTGTTGCTGTCGACACCGTCAACCGTTACCCATACCTTCCGTCTTCTGTAGTCTTGGCCCTTAAACCATTCGCATTTGTAATTTGGAATTCTGATCTTTATTTTGGTATTGGTCCAGAGCTTTATCCTGGGACTGCTTGAATCAAAAATTCTGTTACCGATATGAACGAGGCTATCCCCTTGAGTTTCACCAAATCCATACCCGACGATTCTAATTCTCTCTCCAGGCTCACATCTTCGAGGCCTGAGTTTGTCGATGTGAGGAGCCATTGAACTCACATATGCTACAAAAGTCGGTTCAGAGCCTACGCTGAAAGAGCTAACACTTCCCAGAGATTCATCGGTCAAAATAACATCTCCAAACCTTGAGCCTATTACTAGTTGTCCATCTAAGGAGATATCGATATCAACTAAGTCATAGAAGCCACTGTCTATGCTGTTCTGAATGACCCCGTCATTATCGAAATGATAAATATTGTCGTCCCAAGAAGCACCAAAGATTTCTCCAACTTCATTGACGGCAATACCTCTCACACCAGTTTCAAGGCTAATTGTCCCCAGCAATACCATACTCAGTGGATCGTAAACATTTATGCTATCTTCATCATCCAAAAGCCCATAGAGTAAGCCGTCCATTCCTATGGTAAGATCGATAAACTCAAAAGCTTCGGCGAATCTCTGAGAGGAAAAGGTATCAATGTTGAAGCGAATAATTCCCTTTGCCTCATCTTGGCCATCGTCACCAAATGTGCGCATGTCAGTTACATAAACAAAGTTTTGATATGTCCCAATCCCACCATAACTTACATTGTTCACAGTACTCCAACCGATATGTGTATGATGCAACCAGGCCTCACTGCTTGGATTGTAAGTGCTCAGAAAAGGATCAAATGTACCATTGTATACTTGAACATCGCCATTTTGATCCACAATGATATCCCTAACATTTTCCGTGGGTTCTCGAGGGGGAGGGTAAGGGACGGCAATCGACTGAACTTGGACGCCGAATGGGGTATATTCGAAGAGAATGTCGCCACTGCTGACCAATATATTACCAACGGTCAACGGATCAGCATTAGCGGGTTGACTCACAACGATGAACAGCAGGGCGAGGACCACTAAGCGCCCAAATACGATAATTGGGAATTGTTTTTTTTTCATTTTACCTCTTCACCTCCTTAATTTTTGACTATTGTTTCTCTATCAAATATGTAACACATTTCTGAATCGACATTGGGGGCATTTATTTTTTTGTTGGTATGGTTAACAATAATAAAGCCGAGTCACCCATTCACTTCGGCAACCCGGCTGTCTTCAAAATTTACAGGACGTTTCGCTAAGATGATTCTGCCAGCGTCCCAGGTAAAATGCTAGCCAACTTGGATGATACCCACTCTCAGATTCCAGTAGAACATTAAGACCCGTGGCTTTCCGCCCCACCCTCACGGATGGTTTGGCCTTTCGTAATTGTTCATCATACCATGGATGAATACGAAATCAAAGCCTTCTCTTTAATAATTATGGCAAATCATATTTATTCCTGTTTACCGCTATTTATTTCTTTTTATCACAAAGATAGTCAAAAAAATCAAAAATCTCCCCAAATCTTAGATTTTCTTCAAATTCCTATTATTTTCTCACCATTTAACTAGAACTGGGCGAGCACGTGCGCACTGTCCACAAAGGATTGATTTGTAACGGTTTTCGAATTTGAAGATGGCCGATTTATTGATGCCCCGCACCATGATGTGATGGAGAGCACCGGGAGCATCGAGGCGGGCTTGTCGTGGCATGGAGCGATTCCATCGAGAGCAACCATACAGGTCAATCACAATGCACTCTAAGAAACAACCTCCCTAAAGATGATATTTAATCTGTGATTCTCTTTTTTCCTTGCTTTTTTTTGTCGGTTCAACTTTAATGGGGGAAAGCTTATAAAACAAGAAAGGAGGAGATTGAAAAATGGGGAAAAAGATCACATGGTTAGCAGTATTGCTTTGCTTTGCTTTTTCGTCCTTTTCGGTGGTTCAAGGGAAGGCGGCCTGGCCTGATCCCGAACAGACCATCAACGTGGTGGTTCCGTACAGTGCAGGAGGGGGAACCGACTTGATTTTCCGGCCCATCGTGGAGGAGATGAAAAAGCACACCAAGGCAAGCATCATCGTGAGTAACATCAGCGGGGCCGGCAGCTCTAAGGGCACAAACGAGGTATTGAGCCTGCCCGCCGACGGGTACACCGTGCTGGCCAGCGGAACCCACACCGTGGCCGCTACCCTCCAGGGGCTGACCGACGGCTACAAGAAACTGGATGGGATCGCTAGCCTCAACTGGGATCCCTTCATCATCGCCGTCTTGAGGACCAGGCCCTGGAAAACGATGAAGGAACTGGTAGAGGATGCCCGGAAAAACCCCGGGAAGATTAGCCTGGGGAATGCCGGAATGGGCGGAGCTACAGGAGTAGCTTCAGTGGGTTTGAACCTTGCCTTCGGGAAGGCGTTCAACGTTACCCCCTTCTCAGGAGGGAAGAATCTGCGGGTGAACGTTTTGGGAGGTCATTGCGATGTTGGTATCTTCTCCCAATCGGAGATGCTGGCAAACAGGGACAAGCTTCAGCCCCTGGTGATCCTCTATACCGAGCACAGCGTCCTTCCTGATTTAAAGGCTGTTCCCACCTTGAAAGAAGCCGGATATCAGAACCTTGCGGTACCGGGAGGGTCATTCCGTGCTTTTTCCGTCAAGAAAGGAACCCCACAATCGGTAAAGAACGAACTGGCAAAGATCATTCGCAAAGCCAACAACTCCGCCGCCTTTCAGGCCTTCATGAAGCAGAAGGGGTTGCTGCCCGCTTACTATGAGCTGGGGAGGCTTGACGGCTACTTCAAGGAATTGGTCGAAGCATACATACCCATCTTAAAGAGCGCGGGGCTTTTGAAACAGTAAGAATGAACGGAAACCGCACAGCCTCAAGAGAATTTCCTCGGGCTGTGCGGGTTCCACCTCTCACCCGTTTTTGAGTCAGGCTTCACCATGAAAAGAGCTATTCCGCGGGTGTTTGTCGTCATCTCAATCCTTTATCTCATTTTTGCATTTTCGCTGGAAGAACGGAGGATGATCGGGGACGAGCGAGGCTGGGATCCAGGTTCCAGGGCCCTTCCCATAGGGACGGGTGTAATCATGCTCGCCACATCGATCTACCTCACGTTGCGGGAGAAACCTGCCGCCGAAACCCCGGAAAAACTGGAAGAGGGATCGGCCAGGCTCATCGCACTCACGATTGCCCTTACGGTCCTTTACATCCTGCTCTTTAAGACAAGCGGGTTTATCCTATCCACCAACGCCCTTCTTTTCACCTTGGTCTATTTCAATTACAGAAAGGGAATTGAATGGCACATGGTTCCCGGGTTTGGCCTTGGGCTTGTGCTGAGTAGCGGATTCGTCCTCTTGATCTACTCCCTCGGCAGGTTCATTACCCGTTCCCTGGTTCTCTATGGCAAGGGAGCTGATTTTGAGCTTTTCACCAGCAAGCTGTTCACATCCGGGGTTACTCTGATCGCCCTGGCCGTGATATTCACGGCAGCCCTCCTTATGTCGAGAAAGATATCTCGATCGGCTGAGGGAAAATATATACGGATTTCTGCGCTTACCGCCCCCGCTGTTACGGAGATCCTCTATCTGGTCTTCAAGCAAATATTCCTGGTGCGCTTGGCCAGGGGGCTGATTACCTGGTAGTTTGAAGGGGTCGTATTGGAAGAGCTGGCGAGCGGCATACTGCAGGTCTTGAACCTGGAAACAATCCTCTGGATAGCCCTGGGGGAGGTCCTGGGCATCATCCTGGGGGCTCTTCCAGGACTGACGGCTACTATGGGTATTGCGCTGATGCTGCCCATTAGCTTCCAGCTCTCCAAGGCCACCGGTATGGCGCTCCTGCTCGGGGTTTACTGCGGTGCGGTCTCCGGTGCGTCTATTCCGGCGATCCTCCTCGGGATCCCGGGCAACCCCAACGCCATCGCTACGGTGTACGATGGACAGGCCATGACCCAGAAAGGTCTGGCTGGCCAGGCCCTTGGAGGCGCGGTGGTCGCTTCATTCATCGGTGGAATCATCAGCCTGTTGCTTCTGGCCTTGTTCTCCCCGCTGATTGCTCGCTTTACCCTGCTGTTCGGCCCTGCCGAAAAGGCAACCCTGGCCCTGGTAGGCCTTACCATCATCGCCTCTGTTTCCGCTGAAAACCTGGCCAAGGGTGTGCTCACCGGGTCGGTGGGTCTGGCCCTGGCGTTACTCGGTACCGATCCCTTTACCGTTGCCCTCAGGATTCCATTCCCGAATCTTCTGGCAAAGACTCCCCTCACCAGCGGGATAAAGCTCATACCAGCGCTGATCGGTCTTTTCGGTATCTCTCAGGCGCTATCCGACCTGGAGCGAATACGGGAAGGCTACCTTTCTCCCCGGCAGATTAAAATCGAGAAGGTATTTCCCCCACTGAGAAAAATCGCTCGAATGTGGCGGATCATCATTGAATCCACCGGAATCGGCACCCTGATCGGGGCAATACCCGGAACCGGAGCCTCCATCGCCGTCTTCTTGAGTTACGAACGGGCCAAAAGAATTACCTCCTCCCGCCGGAGTAAGCTGGAACGGGTTGGCACGGGATGCCTAGAGGGGGTTATGGCTCCGGAGGTTGCCAACAATGCCGTTACTGGCGGCGCATTGATACCGGCGCTCTCCCTGGGCATCCCGGGAGACTCCGCGACTGCCGTACTCCTCGGTGCTCTGCTGATCAAGGGGGTGGTGCCCGGGAACCAACTCTTCACCCAGGAATTAAGCCTGGTGTACGCCATTTTCTTCTCTCTACTCCTTTCCAATGTGTTCATGCTCACCTTTCAGTTGATGGGAGTGAGGGTTTTTCCCAAAGTGCTCTCCATTCCCATGGCTATGCTCATTCCAGTCATTATCGTCCTCTCTCTGATCGGGTCTTATGCAATAGAGGGACAGGCCATACTTTCGGCCATCTTCGACATGGGGGTGGCTCTGTCTCTCGGTATCGTGGGATATTTCTTGAAGAAGGGCGGATATCCTATCGCGCCTATCGTGCTTGGACTCATTCTGGGGGGAATGCTCGAAGAGAATTTCCGAACGGCGGTAAAGCTTGCTGGCGGCGACTACTTCGTCTTTTTCACCAAGCCCATCGCGTTGGCTTTTATCATCCTGGCTTTCCTTTCCCTGGCGCTTACATTTCTTCGACCCGGGAGGAACCGATGAGATTGGTCTTTTTTGGAACTTCGGGAGGTGTTCCAACGGAGAAAAACGGCAACCTCTCCTTTGCAGTGGCAGCTGAAAAAACCTCCATACTCATCGATGCCTCGGGTAACCCTGTACAGAACTTGATCAGAGCGGGATTCGACCCTCTGGAGCTGGATGTGGTTGTCTTAACCCATACCCATACAGATCACATCTATGGACTTCCATCCCTGCTGCATGCCCTCTGGATGTTGAAAAGAGATAAGCCCCTGTTCATCATCGCCAACCCCGCTACCGCGGCTTTTGCCCGAGAGTTGAGTGGCCTATTCCGTCTTTTGCAGCGGGAAGGCCTGTTTCCGATAAAATGGGAGGAGTTGGAGGACGGCCAACTGCCCCTATCGGAGACGCTGGTGGTGGAACTGTTTGGGGTAGAGCATTCCACACCCACATCCGGGGTGAAAGTCATTACCGACAACACTGCCCTCGTATACAGCTGCGACACCTCCCCCTGCAGGCGGGTCGTCGAGAAGGCCACTGGAGCACAAGCTCTGATTCATGAGGCCTCCGGAAACAGCGATCTGGAAATGAGCCTCAACCCGGAAGGCCATTCCTCGGCCAGGCAGGCCGGAGAGATTGCCGCCAAGGCAGGGGTGAAGACCCTCTTTTTAGCCCATTTTGACTACCGGATCAATCTAAGTGAATCAGATCTCGAGGCGGAGGCCTCGGAGTATTTTTCCGGGAAGGTAGTCGTCCCGGAGCTGTTCAAGGAATATGAAATCTAAAAGCGGAGACAGGGCAAGGACAGCAGTTGTCTTTGATTTTGACGGAACTCTGATCGACACCGCGGAGATCAAAATCGACAATTACGTTCAGGCAGTTGAGCGTATTTTTGGGACAGGGATAGGGGATCGGGAGATCATCAGGGCCTCCAGCCGAAGAACATACGGGGCCAACAGATTTGTCCAGCTTGCGGACACGCTTACCTCGCTGGGCCTCGAAGCCACGGATGATCAGAAGGAATCCTGGAGCCGTCTCTACTCCTCACTGAACAGCAAGGCCATGATTGATGTGCCGGAGTTTCCATCCGTCCGAGAAGTGCTCCGTGAGCTGAAAGATACGGGCTTCTTTCTCTTTGCCGCCTCGGGTGTTCTGGAGGAAGAGTTCCTCGGGGAGATGACTCGCAGGAAGCTTTTGGATTTTTTTATCGAAGCAAAGGGGGGAGATAAGTTAGGCTTCCTCAGATCACTGAGAGAAAGAGGTTTTCGTACGATTCTCTTCGTCGGCGACACCGAGTTCGACAGGAGAACTGCGGAGGAAGCCGGGGTCAGGTTCTATAAAGTTGAGCAGGACAGCGATATTCGGGTGCTCTTCCGATACGTCATCTCTTTGCAAGAGAAAATTTGGGGGGATGTTGGTTCTTAAAGTGCATTGTGCCTGATATGTATGGTCGCCTTCGATAGAATTGCTTTACAGCGGAAAGATCGGATCATTGAAGCATTAAATAGAATCGTCCTACAGGGTTCGGAGATACGGCCTCTAATTATGGCCATTGAGGACCTTCACTGGATTGATAAGAGCTCAGAGGGGGGCCACCTCATAGACCTTTTTGATGCATTTACGCCGGGTCTTTGATGCAATGTGTGGTGGATGCAAATCCTTTAAAAAGGGCGCTGCGATTGATCACGGTGAGGCTGTCGTCCTAGACCCAACAGGTTGACCACGTGCCGATGTCGCCCGCAGCAAACGCATCGGTTTGACCGATCAGGACTTCCCTTGTTTTCTCCCTTTCTGCTTCGTCTTCTGCTATGGCAGGCTTAAAAGCCGTGGCAACAATGAGAAATACGTATGTGAAAATCTTGTATGGAATCCAGATGTAAAACCTTTCCTGGATTTAACGTTTACGAGCCCCACTTTGGGCCGCCGCATTTTTCAGCACCGCTACCACCCTTTCGACCGCACCAGGTATCGGATCGGACAGCACCGGCAGGAAAATGAGGTGTCTGAAAACCTGTTCAGTCACGGGAAAATCATCTTCATGGTAGCCTGCATAATCATCAGAGAGTGGACCACGGTTTCCGGTAAAGATATCAAAGCCTTCAGAGAATATTTTCAATCCATGTAAAAGCCCGTATGGACTCGTGCTCACATTGAGGCTTTCTTTTTGCAGGATTTGGATAAACTCCTGAGTAGCCAGTCCATTCATTTGGTCAGGTTCATGGATGATCGGCAAGGCATAAAAGCCTCCCCTTTCGGCAAAGGGATAGACTTTCACAGGCTTGAGACCAGGAATATCTTGGAGTTGCTGTTCTACAGCTTCAACATACGCTCTTCGGCGTGCGTTGAGCTGCTGCAGTTTCTTAAATTGCACGCTCGCGATACCGATGGCCAGGGGATGGGCACGAAATTTCATGCCCAGTCCTAGCGGCTGCAGGTCTGCGTATTTCTCGGTGATCAGATCGAGACCACCCATTCGGTTGACCTGGCCGGCCAAGCAAGCGCGCTCAAAAATCTCGGCTTCGTCAGTGGCTAAGACGCCACCCTCACCGGCGCTGAGAGCTTTACTGCCCTGCAAACTCCAAGCACCGACTTGGCCGATGCTCCCGACAATATGACCTCGATATAGCGCCCCGTGCGCATGCGAACAGTCTTCAACGATCGGGACACCCGTTTCTTTGCTGATCTTCATGAGTCGATCCATATCGCAGACATTGCCCCACAGATGGACGGCAACGATTGCTTTCGTCCTGTCAGTGATCTTGTGCCGAACATCCTCTGGATCCATCTGCAGAGTTTCCGCATCACTCTCAACAAAAACGGGTCGTGCACCTAGCAATAATGCCGGTGCGATGGTACAAATCCAGGTATAGGTGGGACAGATGACCTCGTCACCCGGACCTACACCGACACCAAAATAAGCGCAGTAAAGGGCTGAACTGCCGTTGCAGGTTGTAATGGCATACTTCTGCCGGGTCCATTCGCGCCACTTCTCTTCAAATTCTCGCACGACTGGAGTCCCGCCCGATAGTTCGTTCCGCAAGGTCATATCGTATACCATTCGTGCCTCTTCTTCGCCGATCTGTTGCCAGCGATCCAGATCTGGCTGTTCCGGGAAAGCAGTTTGTATGAAGATAGGAATTCTGCCCGTGGGCCCTTTATCAGTCATCTTTCCTTTTCCTTTGAATTAGATCGGAAAAACTACGCGACGTTGTCCTGCATCGTCTGGTAAATATATGTTAAATGTAAGAATTTTGCCATAGGAAAACAACGAGTCGTCATGAGCCTCGAAAATGAGGCCAGAAGACGCGGCCGTGACGTTGAACAAATAGCCCAGAAAAACAAGGCTCTTCCGGACTCGTAGCGGGAGGAGGGGATAGATAATTGATTCGGGTCTGGCTGAAAAGCCATGATTTGTTGATAGGAAATTGCTTTTTGAACCTACAGGGCATTTAACACAAAAATCAGGAAAAGGTCAACTTTTTTTCTTCTTCGGGTTCGTCGGTTCTTACAGTGCATAATTCATTTCCCTTCCGCTCCCTCTGCCCGTGCTAGCGCACGATTGATGAGCTCCCAGGCGTAAACGGCACACTGACCCTCGGTTACTGTCTGTCCCAAACGATCAAGAAAACGAACTCTATCCTGGTGGTCAGTGAAGATGGCCGATTTATTGATGCCCCGCACCATGATGTGATGGAGAGCACCGGGGGCATAGAGGCGAGCTTGTCGTGGCATGGAGCCCCACAGGCAAGCCTGTGGTACCTCTTGTTATGCTCAGACGGGCGACATCCTGAGCAAAGAGCATTCACCCACGGCTAAAGCCGTGGTGCTCTGCGGCGAAGGATAGAGCAATTTTATCGAAAGCGACCATACACATCAAGCACAATGCACTCTAAGAACCAACTTCCCCAAAGACCCCAGCGCTCAGACGGCGCGCTCTCTTGTCTGAAGACCTAGAAATCCCTCTGCAGGATCGCTCCCTTTTCTATGGACAGCATGGTTGTTGAAATCCTTGCCAGCAGTCCGTTTTTGAATTTCCTCTGGGGAGGGTTCCATGAATCAAGCCGCCTTTTGATCTCCTCCTCGGGTATCTGTAATGTCACGTTTCTTTCAGGGATATCGATTTCGATAATGTCCCCGTCACGGATGATGGCTATGGCTCCCCCTTCTGCAGCTTCGGGGGACACATGGCCGATAGCCCCTCCCAGATTTGTCCCCGAGAATCGACCGTCGCTTATGAGGGTCACAGATCTATCCAATTTCATTCCTGACAATAGCCACAAGAATTTGGAGTTAATTCTCATTCCCGGGTCTCCTTTAGGCCCCAGGTAACGTATTACTACCATATCGCCTTCATCGATCTTCCCATTCAGCAGGCTCTCACAGGCCTCTCCTTCCGAGTCAAAAACTTTGGCAGGTCCTCTTTTTTTCAAATCCTCCTTGTTGAGGCCCGCAATTTTTATCACTGCCCCGTTGGAGGCCAGGTTTCCTCGTAATATGGCGACTCCTCCTTCTTTGGCCAATGGCGCTGCCAGAGAAAAGATGATGTCACGATCAAAGACCTCGGCATCCTGGACATTCTCTAACAGGGTTTTTCCCGTAACTGTTATCGTTCCAGGATGTAACAATGGGGTTAATTCTTTCAACAGTGCCGGCAGCCCGCCCGCTTCATCGAACTTCTTCATCGTGTATTTCCCTGAAGGTTTCACATTGCATATGAAAGGAACTTGCCTGCTCAAGGAATCAAAAAGTGAGAGGTTTATCTCCATCTCGAGTTCAGCGGCTATGGCGGGTATGTGAATAAGGGCATTGGTTGACCCGCCCAATGCCATAACGACACGAATGGCATTTTCGAAGCTTTTCATCGTCAAGATATCTGATGGTTTTGTTCCCTTCTTAACCAATGACACGACCTGGACACCCGTCTGATAGGCGAGCCGTCCGAGCATGGGATCCGCACCGGAAACCGTGGAATTTCCCGGTAAGGTCATGCCTAGAGTTTCAGCAACAGCTCCCATCGTGTTTCCGGTTCCCATGACTGGACAGGCACCCCAATTCCCGCAAGCGATATCGACGATATTCGCAAACTCGTTTTCAGATACTATTCCCTTCTTCATCTCTGCATATAAGGATCCCACCTGCTGGGCGTAACGAACTTGTCCTTTGTATATTTTGGGAAGCATATAGCCCCCCAACAGGATAATGGAGGGAAGGTCCAGCCGGGCAGCAGCCATCAGATGTGCGGGCACCACATCATCACAGACCGAGGTAAAGACAATTCCATCAAAGAAATTTTCCTCTGCGACAATTTCCACGAAATCAGCGACAATATCTCTATAGGCCAGACTATAGCTGCCCCCTCGACTTCCAGCCGGCATACCTGTGCACAATGAACTGATGGCAAATTCCATCGGAGTTCCGCCACCTGATTCTATGCCTGATTTAACCATTTTTGCGAGGCGGTCCAGATGCCCCGCCCCCGGGTTGATTTCACCCCAACTGTTCAAAACGCCGATAAGCGGCTTCTCGATTTGTTCAGTTGTATATCCGAGTCCCTTCAACTTGGCGTGCCGGTGCGAAAGACTTGCCGCATCCAATATGTTTTCCCTCTTCATCCAAGACCTCCAACTACCTGAATGTGGTGTTGTTAAAGTTGTTTTCCTTCGCGCGTACCAGCATACAATGTGAGGACCTTGTTGACATCTTCTTAGGTCTCCTCTCCCATAAGAAGTTCTTTCCTTTTCTTCTTGATGAGAGGTATCAAAGGGAGGAATAAGAAGATAAAGGCCATCACGAGACAACCAAGAGAGATGGGACGAACGAAAAAAATGTCAAAACCCCCCTTTGAGATAATTAAGGCTTGCCTGAGATTGTTTTCCATCAGGGGCCCCAAAACGAATGCTAGCACCAGAGGGGCTGGCTCATATCCGTATTTTTTCATAAGATAGCCCAGGTACCCGAAAATCATCACGAGTACAATATCTACGACCGTAGATCTGAAACTGTAGGCACCCACCAGGCAGAACAGGATAATCAGCGGGAACAAAATCTTGTAGGGCACCTTCAGTAGTCTGACCCATATTCCGATCAAAGGGAGATTCAGCGTCAAGAGCATCAGATTTCCAACAAACATACTGACGATGACCCCCCAAAAGAGGTCGGGGTGATTAACCATAAGAAGGGGACCAGGCGTCGTACCGTGAATCATGAGGGCCGCCAAGAGAATGGCCATAACCACATTCGATGGAATTCCGAGAGTCAAAAGGGGAACCATGGCTCCCATGGTTGCTGAATTGTTAGCACTCTCCGGACCAGCGACGCCCTCGATTGCTCCTTTTCCAAATCTCTCCGGGTGCTTTGAAAATTTCTTCTCAATGGCATAGGAGGCAAGGGAAGAAATAGTTGCACCGGCACCGGGCAGGATTCCAAGGAAGAAACCGAGCAGCGAACCTCTGGTTATGGGTAGAGCAGACCTTCGCCAGTCCTCTCGGTTGGGAAGGAGTCCCTTTATTTTCGTGTCATAGATTTCCCGCTTTTCACCGTTTTTTTCCATGTTAAGAAGAATTTCTGAAACGCCAAAGAGCCCCATGATTACCGGAATAAATCCCACTCCATCCCAAAGGTGATCAATCCCATAGGTGAGTCTGGGCCTTCCAAGGATGGGATCCTGGCCTACACATCCTAGGATGATGCCAAAAACTGCGGTCATCAGAGCCTTGAGTACGGAACCAGAGCCGAGGTAGATAACCAAGGTCAATCCGAGGACCATCAGGGAAAAGTATTCCGGCGGCCCAAACCTCAAGGCGAAATTGGCAAGTGGAGGAGCCAAAAAAGAGAGAATAATAATCCCAACGATTCCGGCAATAAAAGAGCCAAAAGCACAAATTCCGAGGGCCGGTCCTGCTCTTCCCTGCCGCGCCATTTGATACCCATCGATGCAGGTGACAACGGATGCTGATTCACCCGGGATATTGACCAGAATTGAGGTCGTAGAACCTCCGTACATAGCACCGTAATAGATCCCTGCCAGCATAATAATTGCGGAAACTGGGGATATGTTAAAGGTTGTGGGCAACAGGATTGCAACTGTTCCAGCAGGGCCTATCCCCGGCAGGACGCCAATCATGGTTCCGATAAAAACCCCGGTGAAACAGTACAGAATGTTATGGGGCTGAAAGGCGGTCATTAGGCCCACAGATAACATATTGAAAAAATCCATTCATTCTCCCTTTTGTAGCAATCAGACAACCCCTTTCCCATTTGAATTCGTTCTTGGATCCATGCCGCGAGACAAGAACTCGATGAGCAGTGCAAAGACCGGGTAAAAGATATTGCTTCTTTGGGAAAACCCCAAAGAAAGGTTTCACGAAATTACGGTGTTGTCGATCACTTTACTGCTCTCATCTCCTGGAAAAGACTTTATTCGGCTGTTGGGGCATTCAATTAAATATTTTGCCTAAGAACCCCTCGGGGAAACGAAATTCAAAGATCAAGCCGAAGACGATCTGGCATAGAGCAGTCACAAGTATGGAAAGCGGGAGAGCCACCCGCCATCTCTGGGGCTCTAGACCTTTTAGAAGAAAAAGGAGAAGGAGGAATGTACTCAAAAGAAACCCCATCCAGTTCAGGACAAGTACGTAAACCAATAACCCAAGAATGAGCTTGACCCCCTTAAGCCATTGCCGGCCTCTCCAAAGCATCTCCTTCTCTTTTTCCTCTTTTGAGAGGGAGGCTTGAAAGAAGAGGCCCATACTCAGGCCTGAAAGAACAATTCCTGACCAGAAAACGAGGAACCCTGCTTGTGGTGCGCGCAAAGTCCCGATTTCTAGCCGATACCCCTCAAAGGCGATGTAGAGACCAAAGGCAGCCCAAATCAGAGAGGTGTATCGATCGTTCTTTTTCATTCTTTCTCCACCCTCTAATACATAGTAGAAAAACCATTTGTTGAATAAAAATGCGTTTTCCCCCTTTGAGTGTGGCCTGACTTGTCGATCACACTAAAGAGTTCGAACTCATAAGGTCAATTAGTTAATCTAAAAAATCATCGGCGACGAAGCCTTGATAGGGCTACTTTGGCTCAATCCCTATCTTGGTCGCAATGCCTTTGAAGTATTCGTTTTGGGCTTTGATCCAAGGACCTGCCTCTTTCGGCCCCAGATAGATCCGCTCTAAACCCATCTTATCCATGAAGTTCTTGAAACCCTCGTCCGCCACAGCTTTTTGAAATGCTTCGCCCAACTGGTTGATAATTGCCTGGGGCGTTCCCTTGGGGGCACCTAATCCCCTCCAAGCAACGATAACCACATCATAACCGAGTTCCTTGGCCGTGGGCGCATCAGGATATTTCTTGTACCGTTTCTCGCCAAAGATAATCAAGGGCCGAAGCTTTTTTCCCTCAAGATATACCCTTGACTCGGTCCCTCCCGCGGCCACTAGGTCCACATGACCTCCCATTGCCGCTACCAAAGAAGGCCCGGCACCCTTATAAGGTACCAACGTAAATTTGGCTCCGCTTGCTTCCGCAAACGCCGCCAGATTCAAATGTTCGCACGTCCCATATCCTCCGAAGCTCACCTTGAGTTCTTCGGGTTGTGTCTTTGCATATGAAAT
>SMTZ1_10004111_pt1 | contig 14639 bp, 17 predicted proteins | sample DeeMarSWOR136_30_FD_25667 | JGI IMG/M metagenome (IMG submission 25667) | reverse complement strand
CTTCCTCCTTTTCCAATAACATTATGAGCCATATTAAAAAATTCAGGGCCATTTTCACCTGTAAGATAAGTAACAAGTGCATTTCTTATCAAATTCAAAAAGTATATTGGTACAACAGTCACCATTAAACCTATGAATTTTCTTTTAAGATTCACCTTTATCAGTGGTAATATCATTCCAACAAAAAGAACCATAGATTGTACTCCAGTACATGCAAATATTAGCTCAATGTGTGCAAGTTTATAACTAATATTTATTCCTTCTACTATTACTTCTCCTGTGAAAAATTTAAGTAGACCTCCACTTTGGGCAGCAACTACTTCTCTGAGCCACATTGCTAAGGGAGTTAATTCAATTCCATAATATATGATTCCAGCAATTGCTGCAACTCCTGCAATCCAGTTTAGACAATTTATTTTTTCATCCTTTTTAAGTGATAACCATTCGTGATACGCTAAATAAAATAGTACAAAAACTCCAATAATTGCCAAAGAAGCATTTACTAAATCTCCATCTTCTCCAAAGTATAGAGTATTTGGCTGAGTTGACCAGAAAAATGCAAAGAGACACCATCCAATTATCTTAATCCAGTTACTTAATCTATCTTTTTTTAGTAAAAATGCGATCAAAAGAATAGCTAAGCTGCTGAAGAGAGGTATTGCTAAAAACGATTTTGTTTCTTCTGATTGAGGATAAGTAAAAAATGTGATTCCTATTATGACTAGAAATGTTGGAATAATAAGAAAAAATGATGCAGCAAATTTATCTAAAGTGCTGTATTTCTCCATGATTTAGTCTGTTCCCCTTAAATGATGAATTCCTTTAAGTTTGTTATGATGCTGCAAAATTTAGATGAGACCAAATAATTCTACTATTTTTGGCCACCCATAGTTCTCCATCATCGTCCCATCCCACATTATACAGATTAATCCAACAAGGGCTATGAGTGTTAATGGAACCCAATAAGTATAAACAATTTGATCAATTTTTAAACGTGCAACTGCAACCCTAATTAGTGTAACTGAAAATACGATTATTATCAATAATTTAATCAGGAAAAATATAAAGTCCACGATATATGCAGAAAAACTTACTAAACCGAATATTGAGGATAGGGTATATGGGAAAAACAATGCAATGATTATTGATGCCATAACTACAGTTTTTACAGCATCTATTAGATAAAACATTGCTAAATTTCTACCAGAATACTCAACGAGTAAACCACCACCTATTTCTGTTTCTGCTTCAGGTGCATCAAAAGGAATCTTGGATAGTTCTGCAGGAGTTACGATGATTAATACAACTAGTAGGAGGATTAGGCCAATAAATCCAAGTGGACCGACAGCATTCCAAATAGGATTAGCAGTAATAGCTGTGAGTGTAAATGCATTTGCAACTCCTAATCCACCTGTAGCAGTACTACCTAGTTTCCATGCAATGGTAATGATGATGATTGCAAGGGGAAATTCATAGGCTATCATGGTAGCCATTTCTCTCTGTGCACCGACTGTTGCATATGGTGAACCAGATGAAAAACCACCTATAACAAGTGCCAATGATGGAATCATTAATAAGTATAGTATTAAGATTAGATCACCAAATATAATTTCACCTTCAATAGATGCTAATGGTCGAAAACCACCTATTGGCAAGTAGAGAAGTATAGAAATTGTGCCAACCAGACCTAAAAGGGGTGCAAGGTTGAAAACCCATGGAATTGCATTGTCTGGGACTATGTTTTCCTTTGTAAATAATTTCCCAACATCTCTGAAGGGTTGTCGTATTGGAGGTCCAATTCTTCCTTGCATGTGAGCAGAGATTTTACGATCTACACCTTTATACAATAAACCAAAGATAATTCCGAATAAAGCAAGCCCAACTGTACTTAATATTATTATCATTGCTGTTCTAAAAGTTTCTTGAAATTCCACCAACTTAGATCACCCCCAATATTATGAAAAAAATCCCTATTATTATAACATACCATAGGATGTAATCACTAACATTTCCAGTGTGCATTTTATCTAAGCCTTTATAAAGCCATTTAAATGACTCCATAAAACCCCAATATATATTACTTGCTTTCACATGCATTGCTTCTTTTTCTAGTTCCGGATTTCCTGATAAAAAGACCTTTGTTTGCTCGGAATCTTTTTTATACTCTCTTTTACCACGACCACGTATAATATATACAATTAGAAGTGCAATTGCAATTATCACACCCCATACAAGGGGATTCCAATAACCGCTGTTGGTTCCTAGGGTCCTAAGAAAATCTTGTATCTCTATCATTTTAAATCCCTCCTGTCACAGTAGTTATATAGCTTGAGTGATTCGTTAGAGCATTTACTGCTGGTTCCACAATATTATTCACAACTAAATCTGGGAATAATCCAATGAAAATAATAATACATGCAATTATTCCCATAGCTAGTAGCATACTTTTTGGTACTTCCTTTACTTTATCATATTTTGGTAATTTTGGTCCTAGAAATGCTGAATGGAACACTTTCACAAACACTGCCAGTAGCAATATACTAGCCAGGATTGCAATTATTGCTAATATTGGATTTACTTGATAAGTTGATTCATATATTATCAATTTTGATGCAAAACCATTCATTGGTGGCATACCTGCAACGGCAAGAAGACCAATCAAGAAAAATATTGTCGTATATTTCATATTTCTTGCTAATCCACCTAACCGGTTTAGTGAGGTTTCTTTTGTTGCATAGTATATAGCACCAGCAACAAGAAATAGCAATCCAACATCCAAGGCATCATTCAGGATATGGAAAATTCCACCTTTTAATGACATGTATCCAGTTGCAGCACCAGTATCTGAAAATACTGTTGTAAGCGCTGCACCTATTGCAAGAATCATATAGCCAATCTCTGCTACTGCTGCATATGCTATCATCCTTTTAAAGTCGTTTTCTTTAAGTGCCATTAGAACGCCAATAAATATTGTGAGAAGAGCTAATCCTACGATTATTATTCCCAAAAGTAGGTTTAGATCAATGTTTACTCCTGCTATCTGATTCATTGTAGTAGTTAATTTCCCACCATAAACTGTAAACATCATTCTTAACGCAGCATAGAGACTTGCCTGAGTTGCACCTATTAGAATCAAGGTTACAGAGGCTGGAGCTCGTCCATATGCATCTGGAAGCCACATATGCATAGGTACAATTCCTGCTTTCATCGCAAGACCTGTTATGAGTAAAACAAGGGCGATTTTATCCAAGAAAGAGAATTGGATTTTACTGGCAAGAACTGCCATATTTAATGCATTGTACTGACCATAAAGTATAGCAACTGCAAATAATACAAAAAGAGCTCCTATTGCACTAATCACTATATACTTAAATCCTGCATCAACAGATTTTCCTTTATTTGTCCAAAAGGCTATTAGTGCACAAGAGGCAATTGATGTTATTTCGAGAAATACAAAGAAATTAAACATATCTCCTGTAAGAATCATACCAAACATACCAGCTATCATCAAAAGTAAAAGAGTGTAGTACTTGTCAAGTCCTGTATTTTCCTTCATGAATGCCCAGGAATAAATAACACCTGCAATTGCTAAAATTGAGGCAATTATAGCCATAAATATATTCATTCCATCAACTTCAAATAAAATTCTGATTGCAAATCCGCCTTCTGTTAATGCTGTTGTTCCACCAAAAACATATGTATGAATTTTACCCCAATCAGAATAGATATCATTTGCAAGTAAGAAAACAATAAAACTTGTAAAAAGAACTATGAATATAACAAAACCATTTCTAACTTTATCATTGATTTTTCCTATTAATGGTGTTAAAAAAGCACCTATTAAAGGAATTGCTACAATCAAAGCAGGAGAATGCTGAATAAGCGAATCGATAAACTGTTCCAAACTCATTCTTCTTCCCTCCCAATTTTCCTAGCATCTAGCGTTCCATAATGTCTAAAAATATGAATGACAAGTGACAACATCAATGCAAGGACAGCAACACCAATAACAATACTTGTTAGAGTTAAAGCGTGAGGTACAGGAAGAGACATCAATCTACTCCCCGTTCCATGGTAAATAGGAGCTGTACTATCTTGTCTAAAAGCAAGGGTAATTAAAAACAGGTTTACACCGTTTTCAATAAGTAAAATTCCAATTACAATTTTTATAAGATTTCTCTTGAATACTATGGCATAGAGTCCAATGAGAACCAATGCAACTACCGCAATGTAAGGAACGTTGTAAATCATTCTATTTACCCTCCTTTACTCTAGTTGCATACGCCATAACTAGAACAATGACAAACAAACCTGCAATTACTTTGAGACCTACTGCAAAGTTCATAAGAGGAAGAACACCTGCGGTATTAATGTTAGAAAGACCTTTACCTATCTCATTAAAAATCGGAATAGTATTTTGTCCGATTAGAAAATTTTTAAAGAAACTACCTTCATAACTTGAGTAAAATAAAACTAATATAATCCCAAGAAATCCAAGACCTATAAAGCCAATTGCTCCAAGGCTTTCTAAAATTGAAAGGTGTTTTTCTTTTATTCTTCCAACTACCCAAACTGAACCATAAGCAACAAGTATCATTGCTAAACTAGAAGCAACAACAGCGCCACCCTGAAAACCACCACCTGGAGTTAGATGTCCATGAGCAATAACGTAAAGCCCATAAATCATTACGAAAGGAAAGACAGCACTGGTAATTGTTCTAACTATCTTGGACATCCCGATCATTTCTTCAACCTCCTAAATAATAGAACAACACCTGCAACTGCTGTAAATAAAACAGTTGCTTCACCAAGTGTATCGAAACCTCGATAATCAAACACTACTGATGTAACTCCATTATCCGCCCCTGTTTCGTTCTGAGTGTTATCGATAATATACTGATCCATTTCTGGATAATTTTCTTCATCGAATTCCCCAAATGGATGCATCATAAGAGCACCAAATGCTAAAAAAACAGCAACTATTGCAAAAAATATTATTGCAGCAAAATTTCTACCTGACATTAGGCTTCCTCCTTTCGTTTAGTAGCTCTTATTGAAATAATCAGAATCGCAGTTGTAAGACAGGCCCCTACACCTGCCTCTGCTATTGCTACATCAGGTGCCTGTAAGATGTAAAACTCTAAAGATAACAACAAACTCATAGCGGATACAGCGATAGCAGCAGCAATAAGATCTTTTAGATAGATTGCATAGGCAGAAGCTACAACGATTAAGATTGGAACTACTATATGAACAATATTTACTAAGGTATCTGCTACCATTATTTTCCAACCCCCTTTTTCTCACGTGCACTCTTTCTTATTGGTTTTCCTTCTAGATCATCAACAACGGCTCCATATGGTTTTACTCCACTACGATGTGCAGCCCTAGCTATAGCATGAGCACCAGTTGGATTAGTAATTAAAATAGCAATCAATGCTCCTGCGGTATGAATTACTAAAACAGAGCCATCAGTATTTCCCAGATACCACATTTTCAAACCTAAAATAATTACAGAACCACAAAGAAAAATTGAACCAAAAGTAGTACACTTTGTTCCAGCATGAAGTCTAGTGTAAACATCAGGGAATCGAAGTAACCCTAAACCAGCTAAAAGGTTAAAAAAGATACCTATTATAAGAAAGATATAAACAATGATATCAACAATTACTGATAACATTTAGAAATCTCCCCCTTCTAAATATTTTGCAATAAAAAGCGTCGAAATATATGATAACAATGCATAGACAATAGCAACATCTATATAAATTATTGAATTTTTGGCAAATCCAAAGACAACCATACCAACTATCACCAATGTGTTTATTGTATCCAATCCAACAACTCTATCAGGTGCAGTTGGTCCTATAAAAATTCGGATTGCACATAGTACAATTGAAAGTAAAAGTAGTCCTAATATAGTAAGATAGATAGGTTCTATTTCGATCATTCTGTAATCCTCCTAACCCATTTGGGAAATTCTCCACAAACAAATTTATAATCAATAGGTTTCTTCTGCAAAGCCTCTTTTTTTACATTTATCCAGTGGATGTAAAGATCATTCTTATCCTCATCGATATCAACACTTAAGGTTCCAGGTGTTAATGTTATAGAATTTGCCAGCATAGTTATTCCAAGATCTGTTTTAAGATCAGGTGATATTTTTACTATACCCGGATTTATTTTTCCAGTTATTACACGATATGCAACATCCACATTTGCCTTTGCCATACCAGCGAAAAAAGGACCAAAAATATATGCAAGGAATGTGAACCATCTAATTGGATTTGCCATTCTGTAATTCTTTTTTACAAATATTTTTCTTGCAATAATTCCGACAATTGCAGAGAGTATAATCCCAATGATAATTTCTCCAAAGCTCCAGCTTAAAAAATCTTTATTTATTATTACAATATCAGTTCCACTACCTGTTGTAAATAAAAGATATGTTACAAAACAGAGGATAGTAGTTACAATAAATGCTAACATATTTTTCCTCCCAAATGTACCAGTTTTATTTCTCACAGTAATCCTAATCCTTTTTAAAAGATTATGGTTTAATTAAAAATTTACCAATTTTTTAATAATTGTTTAATGTCAAAAATAATAAAAACATATATTATATCGGATGAGGGGAGTCATTGATGAATATAAAATTAATTGGCTTTTCTCCTAATCCTGAAAAATTACCAGCTATGGCAGCTAAACTAACACATAGCAAATCTAAACCTGAGAATTTGAATAAAAGCTCAGCTATAGAATTAAAACGCATACTTGAACATGTTATGAATCTTGGTCATACTAGTGTGATTGAACACACAAGTTTCACTTTTGCAATCAGTGATGTTAGTAGATCACTAACACATCAACTTGTAAGACATCGTATAGCAAGTTATGCTCAGCAAAGTCAACGATATGTTAATTTGATTGAACCAAAATATGTTACTCCACCAAAAATAGCTAAAAATAAAAAAATGAAAAAAGCTTATGATGAAACAATGAAAAATATTTGGAAGGAATATAATAAACTTCTTGATTTGGGTATTCCAGCCGAGGATTCGAGATATGTTCTTCCAAATGCCACATGTTCTAATATTATTGTCACTATGAATGCTAGATCTTTACTCAATTTTTTTGAATTGAGATGTTGCCAGCATGCTCAATGGGAAATAAGGCAACTAGCAAATAAGATGTTAAAAGAAGTAAAAAAAGTTGCTCCTACTATTTTTAAAAACGCAGGGCCTGTATGTAAAAGCAAGGGTATATGCCCTGAGAATAACAAAGATTGTCCTCTTTATCCAAAGTGAAATATATGACTATGCCACACGTAATTATTAATTGTGCGATATCTGTCGATGGAAAGATTGCCTTACCATCAAGAAAGCAACTAAGAATATCCTGTGATGAAGATATTGAAAGAATGTATAAATTAAGAAACGAATCTGATGCTGTACTTGTCGGAATTAGCACTATTCTTTCAGATGATCCAAAACTTACTGTTAAAGAAAAATATGTGGATAGAGTAAATCAACCTATTAGAATTATTTTAGATGCTAATTGTGAAACCCCAGTAGGTGCTCTTGCAGTAAATAATCAAGCAAAAACATTTATAATTACTTCAAAAGAATGTAATAAAAAATTCAATGATAATGTTGAGATCATTCAATGTAAAACTAATAATAATGGACTTATCGATCTAAAAAGTTTATTAAAAATACTTTATAATCGTGAGATAAAAACATTAATGGTTGAAGGTGGTGGTACTGTTATTTGGAGCTTTATAAATCAAAGGTTAGTAGATGATCTTTATGTATATATGGCTCCTATGATTATAGGTGGAATTAATACTCCAACTATGGCAGATGGTAAAGGTATAAAGAGCCATGATGAGTTAATATTCCTTGAAATTGTCAATATAAGTAAATTAGGACCTGGTGTTCTATTTCATTATAAAATGATAAAATGAAGTTTTTATGCGATCAAATGCTTGGTACACTTGCTAAGTGGTTGCGTATTTATGGTTTTGACACTTTATATGCTAACCGCGATTTAGATGATTCTGAATTGATAGCAATCTCAAGAAAAGAAAATCGTATTCTAATTACAAGAGATAAGAAGCTATTTCAAATAGCAAGAAGGGAAAATTTAAAAACCATCGAGATAAAAACAATAGATATTGATGAGCAAATTAGTAGGGCTATAGCTAATAGAGAGATTGATCAATCCAAGGTACTATCTAGATGCATTTTATGTAACACTCCAGTAGAAGAAATCAAAAAAAATGACATTAAGGGAAAGGTTCCGAAAAAGGTCTTTGACAATAATGAAACATTTTGGTTTTGCCCAAAATGTAGTAAAATCTATTGGAGGGGTAGTCATTATGAAAATATGGTTGAAAAGATAAATCATATAAAAAATCTATATTAGCTTAGCATTTTAACCATTTGAGCATGTGGTATACCTTTTATTTTAATTATACACTCTGGATCAACTAATCCTGCTTGAATAGCACATTCAATTGTTTCTTTTCCTACGAGATTTGCAATAGTTGCATCTTCTAAGATTTTCCTAAGGGCTTTAGAGGTTATTCTTTCACCATCATAGAAATCTCTTTTTACCTCTATTTGGAATTTACCATCCTCGAATTTTTTACCTAAAAGTTTTTCATCGCATGCTCCTAATAGGAGGTCATTTCCTTTTTTGTAGATTTTTATACTTATCATGTTGTTTTTTCCTTTTTCTATCTATTTTAATGTTTGTCATCTTTTATATTCCTTTCTAAAAATATTGGTTTTTTTCGATATTAAATTAATGATGAGAAATCCTCTTTAAAGGAAGCTGTACTTTTCGTTAAAAAACGACTAAATTTATGGAAAAATTTATATAATGAATATTTCTTATATTAGGAAATATTATTTTTTTGACCGCAACGCTAAAAACCATGTTTTGACATATACTTTTTAGAATTATTTTTGATGGGATAAATTAGATGAACTCAATAATAAAATCATTCTCAGAGCATGGTACCTTTGTTCAACCAGATACGTTAGATTATATTTTATCTAAAGAAAATCCTCAGGAATTTACCTCCTATATTGCGAAAAATTTACTTGAGTTTCCTCTTGTTTTAACTCTTAATCAAGTTAAAAAAATCGAGCAATCATCCAGATTTGAAGGGATACCCAATCCAAAAATGGAATCACAAGAAGTTAAAGAAATTCAGACTAAGATGTTATCTGAGATATTTGATCATAAAGTCAAATTTAGTACAAATGAAGAAATCGATTTAGAATATGATGATCCAGATAAGGATGATCAAATCAAATTAATAGAAGAGATGAATGTGGAATCTATCCCTGAAGTAATAGATATTAAGAAAGTTAAAGGTTGGAAACCGAAGGCTAGAGAGTATGAACCTGAAATTAATATAATTAAGGATGTTACAGGGAAAAGCGTTTGTGAAGGTACTACAAGTGATTTTACTAAGCTTTTTGTTGATAGATATTGTTCTTTAAGAAAAATTTTAAGAAGTCAGAGACGAGAACTTGCAAATACTATACCAATTAATAGGGTTAAAAAGAGTGGTGTTAAAGACATTCAAATCGTTGGAATTGTAAAAGATGTTAGAACAACAACAAATGGACATAGACTTATTGAACTGGAGGATGAAACAGATATTGCTACATGTATTGCTTTGAAAAATACCCGTGAAGTATTAACCATGGCAAATGAGGTTGTTTTAGACGAGGTAATCGGGATCAGAGGACAACTTAGCAGAAATGGTGATTTGATTGTTATTCATAACATAGTCTATCCTGATATAAGTATAAAAAATGAGAAAAATAAGGCAGATGTGCCTCTATATGCAGCTTTTCTTTCTGATATACATATTGGTAGTAAACAATTTTTAGAAAATCAATGGCAGGCATTTCTAAGGTGGATAAATGGTAATATGGGTAATTCAAGACAAAGGGATGTGGCTGGAAAGATAAAATACATAGTTATTCCTGGTGATGTTGTGGATGGAATCGGAATTTATCCTGAACAAGACAAGGAGCTGGCAATAGTTGATGTTTATAGGCAATATGAGGCATTAGCTGAACAATTAAGTCTTATACCAAAACATATCTCGATGATTATACTACCTGGCAATCATGATGCAGTTCGCCCTGCTGAACCTCAACCTACTTTTGAAAAAGAAATTCAGGATTTATTTTCAGGAATGAATATGGTATATGCTGGTAACCCTTGCTATTTTTCCCTTCATGGTGTTGAGGTATTAGCTTATCACGGTCAGAGTCTTCTTGATTATGCAACCAACATTAAACATTTAAAATATAATGAACCAGTGGAAATAATGAAAGTTATGCTTAGAAAACATCATCTTTCTCCAACTTATGGAGGATATACCCCTCTTGCTCCTGAGCATTTTGATTACATGGTGATTAATAGAATACCTGATATATTTGTTACAGGGCATGTTCATTTAGCTCAAATTAATGATTACCGTGGTGTTACTCTTATTAATGCCTCAAGCTGGCAGGCACAAACATCTTATCAAAAAATGTTGAATTTTATTCCTGACTCTGGAAAGTTACCAATAGTTGATCTCAAAACTAGAAATGTATCAATGATGGATTTTAGCAATCATTTATAATATTTATAAAAAGTTTTAAACATCGTTTTTGCATATGAATTTTTGTTTGCTTTTTAGAGCTGTTGATCATGGGTGGGGATCTATCCAATAATATAGCAGTTAGCTCTAATATGCGTGAGTATTTTATTAAAATTCAAGAAGATATTAACATATGTTACTCTATTGCAAATAAGGCTAGAAAAAAAGGTCTTGACCCAGAGTTTGAAGTGGAAATACCACAGGCCTTAGACCTTGCTGCAAGAGTTGAACAACTTGTTGGACCAAAAGGCATTGCTCCAAAAATTAGAGAGGTTACAAAAAAAATTGGCGATAGAGAAATTGTCTCTTTAGAAATTGCTAAGGAGATTGCCAAAGGAAAAAGATACAAATTTGATAGAGCAGAAGATGCATTAGATCATGCGATTAGAACTGGTCTTGCGATACTTACAGAAGGTGTACTAGTTGCTCCACTTGAGGGTATAGCAGAAGTTAGATTAGGTAAAAACAAAGATGGTACTGATTTTGTAGATCTATATTTCTCAGGACCAATTAGAAGCGCAGGTGGAACTGGACAGGCCATGAGTGTTCTTATAGCAGATGTTGTTAGAAGAGAGCTGGGTATCGGGGAATATAAACCGACCAAGGGAGAAATAGAACGATATAAAGAAGAAATACCACTCTATAAACGAGCACAACACCTGCAATACACTCCTTCAGTTGTTGAGATTGAAAAAATAACAAGTGGTTGTCCAGTATGCATAAATGGAGAAGGAACAGAAGATGAAGAAGTCACTGGATATAGAGATCTTCCAAGGGTTGGAACCAACCGTCTTAGAGGTGGTGCTTGTCTTGTTATTGCCGAGGGTCTCTGTTTAAAGGCTCCAAAGATTCTAAAACACGTTAAAAAATTAAAACTCAAAGGATGGGATTTTCTAGATATATTTGTCAATAAAGAAAAAACCAGTGAGGAAAAAGAAGAAAATAAGATTCCCGAAATTTTTCCCTCTAACAAATACTTAGGTGAGGTTATTGCTGGTAGACCAGTTTTTTCTCATCCATCAAGAAAGGGTGGTTTTAGACTACGATATGGTAGAGCTCGTACAGCCGGTCTTGCAGCTACAGCGATAAATCCTGCTTCTATGTATCTATTGGATGGTTTTATTGCTGTTGGTACACAACTTAAGACAGAAAGACCTGGAAAAGGAACAATTGGTACACCGTGTAACAGTATCGAAGGTCCAATTGTGTTACTTCAAAATGGTGATTTAACTCAAGTCAATGACACAAATAATATCAAAGCGCGTGAAATTAAAAAAATTATTGATCTTGGTGAAATCCTTGTACCATTTGGAGAATTTATTGAGAATAATTCTCTACTCCCTGATTCTAGTTATGTTTATGAGTGGTGGATTCAGGACCTTCAGAAAAAAATTGATTGCTTACCAAAAGAGTATTCATTTTCTGGAATTAAAGATGCTGAAGCAGATACTAGTAAAAGAATCAATAAAGATCTAGGTAGAGATATTAATTTAATACAACCCTCCTGGGTTGATGCTTTAGAAATTTCAACTAAATATAATGTTCCATTACATCCATATTATAATCTTTTTTGGCATGACATAACAGTTGAAGATTTAACTTTATTTGCAAACTATATAAAACAAAATGGAAAAATTATGAAAGGTGGTTTTTTATATCTTCCTAGAGATGGTAATGTAAAAAGGATTCTCATCGAACTTGGGGCTCTCCACAGATACATTGAAGGTAATTACGTTTTTGACAGGTATTCTTATCCTATGATTAGATGTTGTGGTTTAGATGTTAAAGAAAATAAAATTGTTGAGACTGATAGATATAAAAATATAAAAACTCTACAGAAGAAAGAGGATACCATTTCATTAGTTACAAAACTTGCAGGTATAACAATTAGACCACGCGCACCATTTCGTATTGGTACAAGGATGGGACGACCTGAAAAGGCAGCAGCTAGAAAAATGAGACCACCGCCACATGTTCTATTCCCAATTGGTAATTTTGGTGGAAATCAACGTCTTATTAGAAATGCTGCAGATCTTGGAAAAATAGAGGTTGAAGCAGGAATAAGGTATTGTCCTAAATGCAAAAAGAAGACACATAGGCTTTTTTGTACCTGTGGAATGCATACAGAGATTAGCAATGGTAGAATTGAAATGTTAGAAATCAACCTTGCTGAGGAACTAAAACTTGCACAGAAAAATATTAAAGAAAGAACCCTACCTGAAACAATCAAAGGTGTTATTGGAACTATTTCAAAACACAAAACTCCTGAACCACTGGAAAAAGGTATACTCCGAGCAAAACATAATGTTCATGTTTTCAAGGATGGTACTACCAGGTTTGATATGACTGATGCACCACTAACACATTTCAAACCTTGTGAAATTGGTGTATCTATAGATAGATTAAAAGAACTTGGTTATGAAAATGATTATCTTGGAGATGATTTATCTAATGAAGATCAGCTCTGTGAGTTAAGAGTACAAGATGTAATAATCTCTAGATCTTGTGCAGAATATTTCGTACAGGTTTCAAAATTTATAGATGATTTATTGGTTAAGTTTTATGGATTAAAACGGTACTATAATATTAAAAAATTAACAGATTTAACAGGGCATCTTACCGTTGGTTTGGCACCTCATACTTCAGCTGGTTCTTTATCTAGAATAATTGGCTTTACTGATGCTAATGTATGTTTTGCGCATCCATACTATCATGCTTCAAAAAGACGAAACGCGGATGGTGACGAAGATGGACTTATACTTCTAATGGATGCATTGTTAAATTTTTCGCATTCGTATATTCCTGAAAAACGTGGAGGTAAAATGGATTTGCCACTTATTTTAACCACTCGAATTGATCCTGCTGAAGTTGATAAAGAAGCACATAATGTTGATACACTTGCATGCTATCCACTTGAGTTTTATGAGGCAACACTTCGACATGAACATTCCAAAGAGTTAGAGTCCGCAATGAATTTAGTGTCATCTAGACTTGGAAGTGAATTTCAATACGAAAAGTTTGGTTTCACCCATCATACTAAAAACATATCAGAGGGTCCAAAGACATCTAATTATAAGACTTTAAAGACAATGATGGATAAAATGAACGCACAGTTAAATCTTGCTGCTAAGATTAGGGCAGTTGATGAAGCTGATGTAGCATACAAGGTCATAGAAAGGCACTTTTTACCTGATATACTAGGAAATATGCGAGCATTTAGTAAACAATCAGTACGCTGCCCAACCTGCAATATATCTTATCGAAGACCACCACTTCAAGGAGTATGTACGAAATGTGGTGGAAAATTAACTTTAACAGTACATGAAAAATCTGTTAAAAAATATCTTGAAATATCAAAGGAGATTGCTCAAAGATATAATATCTCACCCTATGCTCAGCAAAGGATAAAACTTGTGGAGAAATCGATAGATTCATTATTTATGAGTGATAAGGTAAAAACAACGAAATTAACAGACTTTCTGTAACAATATAAAACATAACTTTCATATATTATTAATTATTGCATTGTTTGTAGGAGATTGTTATCATGGCTGAAAATATGTTCCGTCAAATTGGTAGAAAAACTTGGTACAAATGGTCAATTTACATTAATGTAATTCTATTCTTCATTATAGGTTTATTTCTATATTTCCTTATAAAAGATTCCCTACTTTATGCTAGAGAAGAGGGAGATACTTGGCTTTATATAACCAGAGACATTGCAGTTATAGCAATTGCTTTAGCTTTAGTTTTTTTCCAATCAATCAGAAATATATTCATTATAATGAGACGATCACTGTAAATCAATGGCGATAGGTGTGGAATAGACTGGGGAGTTAGGCGTTCCCTGTAACCAGAAATCGCCGATACGCTGGAGTCGAAACCAAGAGGCGATGTAACGGATATTTATTGATCCATTTGTTGACGATGATACCTTGTCCTATGGGATTAGAGGTGATGATCA
>SMTZ1_10010028_pt1 | contig 14640 bp, 13 predicted proteins | sample DeeMarSWOR136_30_FD_25667 | JGI IMG/M metagenome (IMG submission 25667) | reverse complement strand
TCGCCAAAACCACCATGAAACCCAGGGTATGCTCGACAACCGATTCAGTGGGACCTTCGGGCGTGTAGACTACTGGGATGCCCGCCGCGCTGGCAGCACGTACGTCCACACTGTCCACACCGGCCCCCGGACGCCCAATCACCTCGAGGCGTGAGCCCAGTTGGATCTCTGCTGCTGTGATAGGGAACCTGGTCGACACGATGATGCCATTGGCACTGCCTAACGCCTGCCTGAGATCTGGCAACGCTGCACCGTACATCTGCACAGCGGTGACTTCGCGCTCCAACATGGCCAGCGCCTCAACATGGATGGGACTATCCAGCAGTACGTTCTTCATTGGCAGCGAGCTCCTTTGCAGGCCTCAAGGAGAGCAAGGTCGCCGACGTGTTGCAGCCAGGGCTAGACTAGCCATCATCCTTGTGCTGCTCATACAGGCGTTCTGTGTCGTCCAGCAGGACACGCACAGCTGCCTGTGCTTTCTCGGAATCGCGCTCAGCGATGGCTTCCAGCACGCGGCGGTGATTCTCCATCCCTGGCCTAGTGTGGGGAACTAGGCGGATGAACGGATCCACCAGGGCGTACAGGCTTTGGGCCAAGTGCAGGAGCAGGGAGTTGCCAGCTGCCTCAGCCACAGCCAGATGGAAGCGAACGTCCTGTTCCTCAAGCTGGCTCAGGTCCCGGGCCTCCCAGCTGCGCATCATATCGTGGAACAGCTCGGCCAACGAGGCTATCTGCGCGTCCGTTGCGCGCTGTGCGGCAAAGCCAGCCATGCTGACGTCTATGACCCTCCGGGCCTCGAAGAGTTCCCGCGTCTCTTCTTCCTGCAATAGCAGCGCCCAGTCGAGTTGCTTGACCAGGGGAGCCGTACGGTGATCGCAGACAAACGTTCCCCGCCCGCGTTTCACTTCGATAACGCCTACAGCAGCCAAGGTATGCAAGGCTTCGCGGAGAGAGGAGAGACTGACGCCAAGCTGGGAGGCGAGTTCCCGTTGCGGAGGCAGAGCATCGCCGGGTTGGAGAGCACCAGACAGGACGAGCTTGAGGATCTGCTCTGAGATGGCGTCAGAGACGCCGCGGACCTCAATCTCTTCCACAACTTGCGGCATTGCACAGTCCTTGGAGAGCATTATTCCGAATCGGGAGTGTTCGGGAGTTCCGAACTGTTGCCAGTATACCCGGTTGTTAGCCGGTTGTCAAGCGCCACTATCCACTTGCTGGCACCCACTTTTGCGCAGACCGGACTGAAAACGGATAGCCGCGCTGAAACGACCAGGTGAACAGAGCCGGCACCGGCGCTTGCCGGCCATGACTGGCCAGGCTCGGCGAGATACTGCCAGACTGGTCATGGCAGAGTGGGAAAACAGGAGCACCTATGCGGTTCGGCACAGCCCAGCTTTGATGAACGAGAGCAGCTGTGCTATACTGGTCAGACAAGCATGGTCGAAGCTAGGCCGCCTGCTAGGCGAATCGCGGAGACTGCGCCGGTGTTTTAGGAGTATGGATTTGACACAACGTGACGAGATCCAGCTGAGCGCTGAGGGTGTGTCGCTCAGCTTCGCTGGGATCAGCGCTCTATCCAACGTAAGTGTGGAGGCTCGCCAGGGCGAGATTCTGGCCATCATTGGCCCCAATGGTGCTGGTAAGACCTCGTTGCTCAATTGTATCAATGCCTTCTACCGACCAGACAAGGGTCGGATCATCTTCGAAGGGCACGACCTCACTCACCTGCCCCCGCATCGCATCGCCGGACTGGGTGTGGCCCGTACATTTCAGAACATCGCCCTGTACACCGGCCTGAGCACGCTGGACAACCTGATGGCAGCGCGCCACCTTCACATGCACGCCGGATTCTTAAAGAGCCTGCTGTACTGGGGGCCGGCTCGGCGTGAGGATATTGCCCATCGCGAGGTAGTGGAGGAGATCATCGACTTTCTCGAGATAGAGCATATCCGTAAGGCCATCGTTGGCACTTTGCCCTATGGCTTGCGCAAGCGCGTGGAACTGGGTCGCGCATTGGCGATGGAGCCGCGCCTGTTGCTCCTCGACGAACCGATGAGCGGCATGAGCCAGGAAGAAAAGGAGGACATGGCCCGCTTCATTCTGGACATCCACGAGCGCCATGGCAAGACAACCCTGCTTATCGAGCACGATATGGGATTGGTTATGGACATCGCAGATCGGGTGGTGGTGCTCGACTTTGGACGAAAGATCGCCGAGGGGACCCCAGACGATATCCGCCGCAACGAAGTGGTGATCAAAGCCTATCTGGGAGAGGACATGACAGAGTGAGCGACACCGACACTCTCCCCAAGAGCCTGCGAGCTAGGTTTGAGGAATATGGTAGCCGCAAGATTGCCATGCGCAAGAAAGACCTGGGCATCTGGCAATCCTACACGTGGCAGGAGTCGTACTGGCAGGTCCGCCAGCTGAGTCTGGGCCTGATCCAATTGGGTCTGAAACGAGGCGACAAGGTCTGCATCATTGGCGACAACGACCCGCAATACTTCTGGGCGCAACTGGCCATTCAGTCAGCCGGCGGCGTGGCGGTCGGCCTTTTCACTGACAGCTCTCCCCCCGAGATTCAGTATGTCGTCCACCACTCGGACGCGGTGCTCGTGTTTGCCAAAGACCAGGAGCAGTGCGACAAACTGCTTGAGATCCAAGATCAAGTGCCGGCCGTCGAGCGCGTGATCTACTGGGACGACAAGGGGCTGTGGAACTACAACGAGCCCTGGCTCGTCAGTTTCGGCCAAGTCCAGAGCCTGGGACGATCGCTGGATGCTGAGCAACCGGAGCTCTTCGAACGTCTGGTAGACGAGGGGAGCGGCGAAGACCTGGCCATCTTCTGTTACACGTCGGGAACGACGGGCCTGCCCAAGGGGGCCATGATCAGCCACCGCAACCTCATCGCCGGTGCAGATTCGAACCTGCAGATTGATCCCCGCTCGGATACGGACGAACACATGTCCTTCCTGCCCCCAGCCTGGATCACGGAGAACGTTTTGGGTCTGGCCATCCACCTGCGCTCCGGGATGGTGGTCAACTTTCCCGAAGCACCGGAAACCGTGCGGCAGAACATCCGCGAAGTTGCGCCCCAATCGGTGTTCTTCAGCGCCAGGCAGTGGGAAAACATGGTGGCAATGGTCCAGGTCAAGATAATCGAGAGCACGTGGCTGAACCGCTTTCTGTACAAGATCTTCATGCCGGTCGGCTACAAGGTCGCCGCGCTGCGCTTCGAAGAGCGCAAACCGGTGGGGCTACTGTGGCGATTCCTCCACATGCTGGGCGAACTTGCCGTCTTCAGGCCACTCCGTGACAAGTTGGGACTGGTCAACGCCAAATCTGCCTATTCCTCTGGCGCAGCACAGAGCCCAGAAGTGATTCGCTTCTTCCGAGCCATCGGCGTCAATATCAAACAACTCTACGGCTCGACCGAGGCGCAGACGCACACTTTGCACATCGGCGACGACGTGAGGTTCGAGACCGTCGGCGTGCCCCCTCCAAGAATGGAGATTAGGATCGCGGAGGACGGCGAAATCATGGTCAGTGGCCCGACGGTCGCCCAGGGCTATTACAAGAACCCAGAGGACTCACAGAAAGCGTTCCCGGTTGATGAAAAGGGTCAGCGTTGGTATCGCACTGGGGATGCTGGTCACATTGATTCAGATGGTCACCTGATCTATCTTGACCGCATGAAGGAAATGCTCACCCTGGCCGGTGGTGAGAAGTACTCACCACAGTACATCGAAGGGCAGCTCAAGTTCAGTCCCTATATTCGCAATGTAATGTCCGTCGGTGGCGAGGACAAGCCCTTCGTGACCGCGCTGATCAACATTGACTTTGACAACGTCGGCCGCTGGGCAGAGCGGCAAGGCCTGGCCTACACTACCCTGGTGGACCTGTGTCAGAAGCCCGGGGTCTACGAGTTGATCCGGAGTGACGTCGAGAGGGTCAACCGCACACTGCCACCCGCGGCACGTGTTCGGAAGTTCGTGCTGCTGCACAAAGAGTTTGATGCTGACGAGGGCGAGCTGACCCGCACGCGCAAACTGCGGCGGAAGCTACTGGGCGAACACTATGGGGATATGCTGGCCACGATGTATGCCGGGGCTGATCAGGTGCAAGTGCAAGCAGCGGTCAAGTACCGCGATGGGCGGGAGGGCGTCGTTGAGACGGCAGTGCGCATCGCGACGCTTGAAGACGAAACCAGTGAGGAAAAACAACGGTGAACTGGCAGCTCGTACCCCAATTCGTCATTACCGGCTTGCTGGCCGGTGGTCCGATCGCCCTGACCGCTCTTGGTCTGGTACTGATTTTCAAGTCGTCGTACATCTTCAACTTTGCACAGGGCCAGTTGCTCCTCATGGGAGCTTTGATCACGTGGTGGCTCTCGGTGGAACGTGGCTTTCCTCTGGGGGTAGCTGTCCTCTTGGCCGTGGTCTTGTCCGCGCTGCTGGGTCTGGCCATCGAACGTCTGGCGCTGCGACCCATGACCGGCCAGCCCTTACTCTCCATCATTCTGATGACACTGGCCTTGAGCCAGGTTCTGCAAGGCCTTGCGTTGCTGCTATTTGGCGGCGCGCAGCGGAACTTTCCGCAGATGTTCTCCGCCTCCAACCCCTATCGCATCACCACGCCGTTTGTGTTCAATGGCCAACCTATCGTGGTCATCTTGAAACAGAACCTCACCTGGTCGTTCGTGGTGGCAGTCCTCGGTGTGCTCGTTATCGGAGCCTTCTTCCGGTTCACCAAGACGGGGCTGGCGATGCGGGGCACTTCCGAGGATCACGAGCTGGCCCAAAGCATCGGCCTGCGTATCCATCGCATCTTCGGCCTCTCATGGGCGCTGGCGGGGGTGGTGGCCACGGTGGGAGGGATTCTGCTGGCTACCTCCAGCGGTCTTGACCTAAGCCTGTCCGTCGTGGTGCTGGCAGCGTTTCCCGCCGTCCTGCTCGGCGGCCTGGAATCAATCCCTGGCACGATTGTGGGCGGACTGCTTATTGGACTGTCGCAAGGGCTAGTCGCCGCTTCCAGAGCCACCATCGTGCGCAACGCAGCAGAGATCATGCCCTACATTGTTCTCCTGATCGTGCTCCTCTTCCGACCAGAGGGTCTCTTTGGGCGAAAGCGGATAGAGAGGATCTAGGACTTGAGCGCCCTCCGTCCAGCTGGTGAGTTTGATACTAGCTACGCTCGCGACATGGCATTGCGAGTCAAAGCCTGGTCTCGCTGGTCAATCGCATCGGCATTAGCATCATCGCCGTGCAGGGCCTGAACCTGCTCACTGGCTACACTGGCCAGATTTCGCTGGGGCAGGCGGCTTTCATGACCGCGGGCGGCTACATTTCGGCCCTACTGGTCAACAACGCGGGCTGGTCCTTCTTTGCCGCTCTGCCCGTGGCAGCATTGGGGGCAGGGATTGTTGGGCTGGTCTTTGGGCTGCCCTCGCTGAGGGTCAAAGGGTTCTACCTGGTCATGGCGACCCTCGCCGCACAGTTCATCATCCCCTGGTTCACTCGCAACGCTTTCCCTGAGGTGCTGAACAGAGCTCAGGGTTTGAACGTCCAAGTCCCCGTGTTGTTCGGTGTGGAGTTCAGCAGTCCGCAGCGCTATCTCTACATCACCGTGACGGTACTGATCTTGTCCACGATAGCTGCTCACAACGTCTCCCGCTCGCGGCTCGGCCGTGCTCTGGTGGCAATCCGCGACAACGACCTGGCCGCTGAGGTCTTGGGGGTCAATCTGTTCAAATACAAACTCCAGGCTTTCTTCCTGGCCGCCGTCTACGCCGGCGCGGCCGGGGCGCTGGCAGCCCACAATATCCGTCACCTGAACTCAGAAACGTTCAACCTGACAGACTCGGTCTTTTACATGGGCATGCTGGTAGTCGGTGGACTGGGCTCCAGTCTGGGCCCGTTCTTTGGGGCAAGCATTGTACAGTTGCTGATTGAGGGAGCGACGCTGTTTGGCCCCTTCTTCACCCGTCTATTCCCCTCCACGGCAGCAGGCGCAGTGCAAGCGTTGCGCCCTCTGTTCTTCGGCATCACTCTGATGTTCTTCCTGATTTTCGAGCCGCGCGGCCTGGCACATCGCTGGTACCTGTTCAAGGCAGCCTGGCGCCTGCGGCCGTTCTCACATTGATCCGAGAGGAGGTGGTGCGGGGCAGACAGAGAGCATTCGGTAGTAGCCTGATTACGTCCACTGAGGAGCAATAGTGAGAGGAGGAGGATACCCATGCGGAAGTATATGTCCTACTTGTTATCCGTGACGGTGCTGATCTCGCTGGTCCTGGCAGCCTGCGCACCCCAGGCAACACCCACGCCGGAGCCTACCAAGGTGCCGACAGCCACTCCCGTACCCACGGAGGCGCCGACGGCCACGCCGGAGCCTACCAAGGGTCCCCCAGACCTGACTGGAGAGACCATCACCATCTATCACTTTGGCGATTTGTCGGGGCCATACGCTGCCATCACAGCCCCACTGATACACGGGGCCGAGGATGCGGTGAAAGCTATCAATGAGGCCGGCGGCCTGTATGGAGCGACGCTGGACATCAAATTCGCCGATACAGCTGGCAGCATTGACGAGGCCGTTGCGGCCTACGACCGCTTCACAGGGGAAGACGACAATCCCCTGGTGATGATCACCTACGGTTCGGGCGAAGTCGAAGCCCTGGCTCAGCGCTTTGCAGCTGACAAGATCGTCAACATATCGGCCGGTCTAAGCGCTCGAGGCTTCTACATTGATTCTGGCTACACCTTCGGCCTGGGACCCATATACCCCGACCAGATCGGGGCCGTCATGGCGTTCTTGAAAGAGGATTGGGCCACCTACAAGCCGGCTGGCGCCGAGGATGACATCAAGCTGGCCCACCTCAGCTGGCCGACGGCCTTTGGGCAGGGATCCCTGACCGAGGAGAGCCGGGCCTACCTGGCAGATCTGGGCATCGAGGTTGTAGCCGAAGAGACCTATGACCTGTCGCCAACCGCAGATACCACTACCGCTATCCTGAACGCCCAGGCAGCAGGGGCCAACGTGATCTGGACCAATACACTTGCTTTTGGTGTCTCGGTTGTCTTGAACGACTTGCATGCGCTGGGCCTGCGCGACCAGTTTGTCGTTGCTTCGGACAACTGGGGGATGGACCTGGCAACCTACGCTTTTCTGGCCGAGCCTGCCTTCGGCGTAGGGCTGATCTCGCCCTTCCCCTATCTGTGGTGGACAGACACAGACAACCCCGGCGTCCAGTACGCGCAACAGCTTTTCGTGGCGAACGAGCGGCCGGCCGCCGAGCACAACGTGGGCTACCTGCTCTTGATAGCCGGTGTGGACATGGCGATGAAAGCGATGGAACACGCCATCGGTACTGTAGGTTATGAGAATCTGACGGGAGAAGCGGTGCACGATGCGCTGGTGGCCATGAGTCCATTTGAAGCTCTGGACGGAGTAGTGCGGGCGGACTATTCGGCGGGCAGCCGATCGCCGCACATGACCCAGATTCGCATGATCCAGGGTGGGCCGGATGCGTTTGTGGTGCTCCAGGACTGGACAGAGACACCTGACCTGCGCCCGAGCGAATAGCCTGTCGACAAGCAAGCAACAGGGAGCGCTCGGCAAGAGCGCTCCCATCTCCCATCGATTGATGTAGCCTATGCTCACACTCAACAACATAGAAGTCGTCTACAGCGATGTCATCCAGGTGCTCCGCGGAGTGTCCATTGAAGTGCCCGATGGCAAGATTGTGGGTCTGCTCGGCGCCAACGGGGCGGGGAAGAGTACCACGCTCAAGGCCATCTCCGGTCTGCTGCGCACCCAGGAGGGCGAGGTTACTCGAGGCAGCATAGAGCTTGATGGCCAGCGCATAGACCACCTTTCTCCTGAGGACATCGTTCAAATGGGCATCGTTCAGGTGCTGGAAGGCAGACGCTTATTCCGACACCTGACGGTCGAAGAGAACTTGCTCCTGGGCGGCCTCGCCCGTCGCAACGATTCACAGCGCTCATCCGAAAGCCAGGACTTGGAGCAGGTCTACCACTACTTCCCTCTTCTGAAGAAGCTTCGGCGGCGCACCAGCGGCTACCTTTCTGGCGGTGAGCAGCAGATGCTGGTCATCGGTCGAGCGCTAATGGCCCATCCCAAGCTGATGCTGCTGGACGAGCCCTCCTTGGGTTTGGCGCCTTTGCTGGTCAGAGAGATCTTTCGAGTGATCAGCGAGATGAGTGCTGACGGTGGTATGGCCATCCTGCTGGTGGAGCAAAACGCCCGCATGGCGCTGAGCGTAGCCGACTATGCCTATGTGATGGAAGACGGGCGCGTGGTACTCGATGGCCCCTCGGAGCAACTGGCAGAAAACGAGGACATCAAAGAGTTCTACCTGGGCCTGACCCAGCTGGGCGAGCGCAAGAGCTACCGGCAGGTGAAGCACTACAAGCGCCGCAAGCGTTGGTTAGGCTGACGAGAGAGGAAGGTTCACCGTGAAGACCTCAACTACCGACATGCTGCGCCACATCATCCAGCACGCCTACGCCCACGCGCCGGCCGTAAAGACCTTGCTGGACTCGGCAGGTGTGTCCCCAGATGAAGTGCGGGCGGTAGCCGACTTGGACAGGATTCCTGTCACGAGCAAAGACAGATTGGTGGAGCTCCAGGAAGCAGCCCCGCCCTTTGGCGGTTTTCTGGCCGTGCCTGTCGATCAACTGCAGCACGTGTTCTTCTCCCCCGGACCGCTCTACGAGCCCTCGGCTGAAGAGACCGCCGTCCTCGACACCATCAGAGACGTGCTCGCCATTGCCGGCTTTGCGGCTGGGGATGTGGTGATGAACACCTTCGGGTATCATTTGATCCCAACGGGCTTGGTCATTGACCAGGTGTTCGGCCAGATCGGCGCGACCGTCATCCCGGCAGGTGTAGGCAACGCGGATCTGCAGATCAAGATGATGCTGGACCTGCGCGTGACCGGCTATGTCGGCACCCCCTCCTGGTTGGCCGCGCTGATCGAAAAGGCCAAGGAGAGGGGCGTGGAGTTCAGCCAATTCTCACTGAAGAACGCCCTGGTATCGGCCGAGCCGCTGCCGCCTTCTCTGCGCCAGACTCTCGTGGAAGAGTACGGACTGAGGGTCACCAATGCCTACGGCACGGCCGAACTTGGGTTCCTGGCCTACAATACCGAGGGAGGCCTGTCCATGCGCCTGCTGGAGAGGCCTATCATCCAGGTCGTCAACCCTGAGACTGGGCGGTCGGTTGGCCCAGGTGAGACCGGTGAGGTGGTGGTGACAACGTTCAACGAGACGTACCCGCTGATCCGCCTCGGAACCGGTGACCTGGCCGTCAACATGGACCCTGCGCCTGGGGAGAGCCGGCAAGAGGATCGTTCCGTCATCCTGGTGGGACGTGTCGGGGACGCGGTGAAGGTCCGCGGCATGTTCGTACATCCAAACCAACTGAGATTTGCCCTGAGCCAGGTGGCAGGCATCGCACGCGCTCAGGCGGTGGTCACGCAACCCCAGACCCGAGACGAGTTGACCCTGCGCGTGGTGGTGTCTGATGAGGCCGCGGACGGCGAAACATTGACCAAAGCAGTCGGAGTGGCGATCGAGTCGGCCTGCCGGGTGAAGGTGGATCGTGTCGAGATCGTCCCGGCAGATGCCCTGCCCGAGGACGCAAGACTCATGCTGGACGAGCGCACGTGGGAGTAGGGGACGGATAGGTGCCTGCTCCTGCGTCCACTGTGCCACGCGCAGCACGATGACACTTCATCGCAGCCCATGCATGCCACCTCACTGCGAGGACGTGTTCGGATTCTGTAACCATCTCTGGTTGGCGAGCCGGCCATTAGATGGCGTTGCTCTCTGATCAGAGAGAAGCGGACTGGCCAATGACGTTCGCGCCTCCGCCGCAGGTCCCCAGTGCAAAGCCTGCCCACAAAAACGTGCCGGCTCGATTAGGAGCCGGTGAGTACTTGTGCCCATCAGTCACCTGGCGGGTTCGGCGCTGGGTGCGCTGAAGCAATACAGACCCTGCAGTACCTCGCTGCCACAGTGGGGGACACGATCCGTCACACCGTCAAGCGGCCTGTGTCCGGCGGTCTGGGAGAAGAAGATCAAAAGGCCATCTGCGACATCCTGTTGTGCGTCCCGCAGAGGATCCGCCTATTGGAGGTATGCTCACCAACCCACCATGAATACCGCGTGCGGTTCGGAGAGTCAACCGGCCACCAGGCATCCATCAGTCAGGACTCCGGTACCGCCCTTTTCCAAGCTAAGGCCCAGCACATCGACGTCGCACACTCCAGAGTGGCCGCCCATCAGGTGGCCACTTCTGCACTGTGCTCATTGTCCTGATCACGCACGGTTGTAGCTGTAACAACAGTGCCTTTGCACCGTATTCTCGCTGCCCCCTCTCTCTTCTGCCCAACTACAGGCATCGCCAACACGCTTTGAAACCGATACTGCCGGTTTGACTCCAGGTCCGAGATGCAGTATAGTCGCATTCAAGACGAGAGAACTCCGCGCATTATGGGCATTCAACAGATAACATCCCAGCCAACGTTGTGAGGCAGCCGCATCAACTGGGTGGGAGAAGAGCGGAGGGACTGAGGTGAGGGGCACTCGCCCTGACGATGGCGTGGCAGGCGCGACGACGCGCAATGGCACTGCGGCATGTGGCAGTGCTGTTGGCTGTGCGCTGTGCCCGTGGGTCAGGTGGCCACCTGGGCACCCGTTCTTTGGTGGGAGAGATGAGCCTTGACACAGGCAAGGGGAGGTAGGTCGCACTAGAGCGACGCCTCCCCTTTTCTTGTCTTTGGACCACTTGCTCGCGCCTCTGGCCAACGAGGGTGCCTCAGCCCAGAAGGCTACAGGCTGCTCACCGCAAAACGCCATCAAATGGCTTCCAGAACGAAGGAGTCTTGTCATCGGTTTGTCGTGCACTTGCGGAGATAGAAGGGGGTGATCGAGCCTTGGGACGAGCATCTTGCGGATATCCCGATTCGGGCGGGAGGGGCAGGCTCCCACGCTTGGATCGCAGAAAGGGCTCTGCGCTGGGCAGAGTCCAGGGTGGCTAACCAAGGTGCAGCGAGAAGGAGGAAACTCGGATGAAAGGTAGGATTTCGACCATCGTTCTGCTGCTGGCTGCGGTCGCTATGCTGGCGGCAGGTTGTGCGCCCAAAGCGACCCCGACGCCCGAGCCAGCGGCGCCTGTGGTGATAGGGGCTGCGCTTTCTACGACCGGGTCATATGCCAAGAGCGCAGCTTGGCATGAGGAAGCCTATACGATGTGGGCCGAGGAGATGAACGCCGCCGGGGGTCTTCTGGGCAGAGAAGTGAAGCTCATCATGTACGATGACGAGAGCGACCCAACCAAGACCACCAGCTTGTACGAGAGGTTGATCACCCAGGACAACGTCGATCTGCTCTTGGGACCATACTCCAGCGCGTGCAACTTCCCGTCCCAGGCGATTGCCGAGCAGTACGACATGGTGTTCCTGATCAGTGGCGGCACCTCAGAGTCACTGTACACAAGAGGGTTCAAATACTCGTTCTGCACGGCGCCCGGTCTCGCCGACGTCTATGCCGATGGCTTTTTCAAATGGCTGCAGGATAATGTTCCGGAGGCAGAACGGCCCAAGTCAATTGCCTTCCTGTGGGAGGACACCCTGTTCCCCGAGTCCTGCGTTCTAGGTGCCAAGCCGAAGGCGGAGGCGATGGGAATGGAGGTCGTCTTGGAGGAGAAGTACGCCGCAGGCACCACGGACTTTACTTCACTGATCGCCAAGGCCAAAGCCGCAGGCGCTGAGGTGCTCTTCGGCGGAACCTATTTCCCCGATTCGGTGGGGCTGGTTTCGACGAGCAGCGAGCTGGACTTCTGTCCCAAGGCCATCTGGGTGTCCGTGGGCCCCTCAGAGCCCGAGTTCGGCACGGAGCTCGGAGAACTGGCGAACTATGTCTGGTGCGGTCTCCACTGGGAACCGACCTCGCGGCTCCCCGGTATAGCGGAGTTCGTGCAGAAGTACTCTGAGCGGTGGGGTAGAGATCCAGACTACCACGCTGCCAGGGCATATACTTCATGCCAAATCCTGCAACAAGCCGTGGAGGGAACGGGCTCCTTTGACAACAAAGTCCTGCGCGAGTACATCAGCACGCACACGTTCGATACCGTTCAGGGGCAATTGAGGTTTGATGAGAGGGGTGTGCCAGAGGAAGCGATGATCCAGATTCAGTGGCAGAGCGGGCAAAAGCAGGAGGTGCACCCACCCGAAGCCGCCACTGCTGAGGGCATCTACCCCATGCCCTGCTGGGACGAGCGCTAGCTACAGCAACCCGCGTCAAGCGGCGAGCGCAGGCGGCTGTCCAGTGTGACAGAGAGTCCTTCACAGGCCAGCGCCGCCTGGGCAACGGAAGCGCAGCCGCCTGACCCTCACCAGGCAAGGGCATGTCTGGCTCTTACGACATGCCAGACATGCCCAAGGCCTGCTTCCCGGCTGCAAACGTCCTTGAAGCTGTGCAACGCTACTACACAGCAGTACCCAACTGGTGGTTCCGCTGATGGCGCAGTCTGAGAGATTCGCCTACTCTGTAATGAATCGGAAGGAGTGAGACGACACATGCTTGCCTTAACGATGCAAAGCCTGATAGGTGGCTTGTTGATGGGCTCCATCTACGCGCTGCTGGCGGTGGGCTTGAATATGGTATTTGGAGGCATGCGCGTAGTGAACAACGCCCACGCCAACTTTGTCGTACTGGGCTCCTATCTGGCATACGCGCTCTTCAGGGGATACAATCTCGACCCCTTGATCTCCATATTCCCACTGATGATCCCGTTCTTCCTGTTGGGCGTGCTGATCCAGCGGTTTTTGATCGAGCCACTCAAGCGACGAAAGGCCGCCATGCTGACAACCATGCTCGTGATGGCGGGGGTGTGGATCATCATCGAGACGCTGTCCCTCGTCATCTGGACAGCCGACTACCGATTTGTCAAGGCTCCTTACACCGGCACTTCCTTCGAGGTTTTCGGGATGATGATTTCCAAGACCAAAGTGATCTTCTCTGTGGTCGCTGCAGTCCTGCTGGCTCTGATCTATCTGTTTCTTACCAAGACAGACAGGGGACGGGCGATCCGGGCTGTTACCGAGGACAGAGAGGCAAGTCAGCTGATGGGCGTCAAAATCACCCAGGTCACAACACTGACTTTTGGGCTTGCCATTGCCCTGGCCGGCGCGGGCGGGGGACTGATGAGCACCATGTACTCTTTCTATCCCGCTATGGCAGATGTCTGGAGGGGCCGGCTGTTCTGCATCGTGATCCTCGGAGGGCTGGGCAGCATTCCTGGGTCGATCGTTGCTGCCTTCATCTTCGGGGTCGTAGAAGCGCTGGTCACTTTGTACGCCTCAGCCATCTGGACCGATGTCGTGACCTATAGTCTGGTGATCATCGTGCTGCTCGTCAGGCCAGGTGGGCTCATGGGAAGGCAGACTGCATAAGGAGGCATAAACTGTGTTACAGAGAGCACAAGATTTGGGAACCCGGGTGCTGCAGCAGCAAAAGTGGTGGATCCTGTTGCTGCTTGTCGTTTTGGCCGTCCTCCCGCTCTTTGCTTCCCGTTTCGTCCTGCACATTCTGCTTTTGTTCTTTCTGTACGTGACGCTGGCCGAGAGCTGGAATCTGCTCGCAGGCTACACGGGCTATGTCAATTTCGGCCATGTCACCTTCATGGGCATCGGGGCCTATACCTCGTTGATCCTGATGAAGGATTTCGGCCTCTCCCCCTTCTACACTTGCTTTCTGGGTGGCCTGTTCGCCGCCATCACGGCGGTCGTCATCGGCTACCCGCTGCTGCGGCTAAGGGGGCCCTATTTTGCCGTCTCCATGCTCAGCCTGAGTTTTATCTTCACCGCTCTGGCCTTCAACCTGAGCGGCCTCACCGAGGGCGGGCGCGGCATCTCCGTTCGACCCTTTCCGTCCAAGGTCCCCTTCTACTACTTTATGCTGGTTTGTGCCGTCATCTCCGTGGGGGCGATCTACAAGATCTCTCGATCCAAGTTTGGGCTGGGTCTCATCTCCATCAGGGAGGACGAAGAGGTAGCCGATTCGCTGGGCGTTAACACCACCCTGTACAAGATCCTGGCTTTTGCAGGCAGCGCTGTGCTGCCCGGCATCGTGGGCGGCATCTATGGCTACTACATGTCCTACATGGATCCCAAAGCTGCCTTCTCGTTCTCGTTCACGCTGAATTCGATCGTTATGTGTATGCTGGGAGGAAGCGGGACGGTCCTGGGCCCCATTATCGGAGCCGTGATCCTGCGCAGCATGTCCGAGTTTGTGAGCTACCTCATTCCGGGTGAGTTCTACAAACTCTTGGTTGGCGCACTCTTTATCGGGCTCATTCTCTATCTGCCAGGAGGGATCATGTCGCTGTTCGCAGGGAAAGAGGGGAGCGATGTCTTTGCTAAAAGGTGAAGGGGTCTGCATGGATTTTGGCGGCCTGAAGGCCGTGCACAACGTCGACTTTGAGGTGCGAGAGGGCGAGATTGTGGGCTTGGTCGGCCCCAACGGAGCCGGAAAGACCACGCTGTTCAACGTCATCTCTGGGTACTATGCGCCAACCGCCGGCAAGGTGCGCTTCAACGGCCAGGAGATCCAGGGG
>SMTZ1_10004110_pt1 | contig 14641 bp, 11 predicted proteins | sample DeeMarSWOR136_30_FD_25667 | JGI IMG/M metagenome (IMG submission 25667) | reverse complement strand
GGATTTTAAGAGAAGAAACTATTCCACACAAATTCAAAATCCCTTTAAAAATTCTATCGAAATTGAATTTAGCTTTAGGTAAGAAAGCACAACCTAAACCAAAAAAAGAAACGATAAAAATACTGTCTAGATGGTATAAGCCACACAATCTAGAATTGGAAAAAATTACTGGCTTAAATTTAAGCCATTGGAAATGAGACAACCCAATTATTGTTTATTTGATCAAAAACAAAAGCGAAGAACAGTTACATAACATTCTGTTCATAAATAGGAGGCAATTCTTACAGATACATTATCGAAAAGGAAAGATAAAGAATGTTGCCAAATTTCTTAATTATAGGTGCACAGAGATCTGCTACTACTTTCGTCCATAAATGTTTAGAAGATCATCCCAATATTTTTATGCCTCCAAAAGAAAAAGCCTTTTTTGAGAATCCATATTACTTTCAAAAAGATTTCAATGAATTTGAAAAACTATTTGAAAATTTATCTCAAAAAGCTATTGGAATCAAACGCCCTAATTATTTAGGTAAAATAGAATGCCCAGAAAGAATCTATCAGTATATTCCAAATGCTAAACTTATAGTGATACTTCGAAATCCAGTGGAGAGAGCGATATCTGCCTATTTTCATCAGATGAAATCAGGTTTTATCCCAATAAAACCTGTTGAAAAAGGATTACTAGATGTGATCAACCGAAAATACGACAAATTGTATCCTAGATCCAAGGAAATAATTGAGTTCGGCTTTTATCATAAGCATTTGATGCGTTACTTACATTATTTTAAAAAAGATCAATTATTAGCAATCCTCTATAGTGATCTTAGAGCGGATCCACTTAAATCAATTCAGTATATTTACAGGTTTCTTAAAGTTGATGATAATTATATTCCAAAAACATTGAAAAGCAAACAAAATCCAGGTGTGTACTCGTTAACAAGGCTCAGACTACTCAATATCCGTCATCGATTTATTTCAATTTATAATGAAGATAAAACTGCAAGATATGGTAAGAAACAAAAGACAATACTAGATAGACTAATTGATAGAATCATTCTTACAATTGATAGAAAATTACTCTCTCGAATTTGTAAAAACTCGAGGTCAAAGCTAAGTGCTAAACTTGCTAGAAGTCTATTCGAAATATATGAAGAAGACATCACTGGGCTGGAAAGTTTCTTAGGCAGAAAATTAACACATTGGATGAAGTACTAGTAAATGCAAGATAGCGACTTGTAACACCTGTATTTCTACAGAATGACGAAAAGGATTTTATTATATTTTTTTATTGATTATGTCGAAGATGTTTTTCAGTAAAGAGAACTATTTAAGATACTAACAGGATTTCTCTTTGCTGTTTGCTAAATTTAAGTTGTTGGAAGAGGAAAATGGATATCAATAGATTTCTTTATCAAATTAACAAGTATATTGTTCGAACACGAGTTAAAGATAAGAAGTCCAAAAAAATTACAAAGGTATTAGACCGACTTGCTTCATTTCCTTGGAAAGGTTTATACACCAAATTGAATCCAGAAAGTAAATTTATTATAAGAGTGGATGATTATCCTCGCTTAGATCATAAATTCGACAATTTTAAAAGATTTCATTTACTTACAAAGAAGTATAGAATAAATTACTTGTTATGTGTTACTCCATTTGAGAATTTCTATGGTAGAGAAGTTGATTTCCTAAACTCAGAGTATTTTGATTATTTGTTAAAAGAGCAAATAGAATTTGGGTTACATGGGCTCACACATCAGAGAAGAAATGGTAAGAGCGAAATATTACTAATGGGAATACGGGAATTGAGAGAAAGAATTGTAGAAATACTGAACTTGTTTTCAAAATATTCCAATTTCAGAAAAGTTTTCATTCCACCCTTTAATCAGCTCGATTATGATACATTTATTGAATTATCGAGACATTTTGAAATAGTGACGGGCGGTCCTGAGACATTACATTTGTTTGGAGCTTATCCACCAATGATATTAAATTCTTGTGCATACTTACCTTCATATTATGGTTTTTACGGTCGCTCAGAACGGATTAATGAATTTTTAAAGAGTGGTAGGACTTATTTCAACAATCTCATGCCGATCACATTACATTGGGCTTGGGAAATTAGAGACAATTTCAAGAATTTGAATACTCTCCTGCTAAACATTAGTGGCAAGACGAGGACATGGAAGAAGACAATAGAATTATTTAAAACTCATAGAAATATTTGGATGTCTTGGTTTAAAAGATAATGAAATGAATACTTATGATTGAAAATACTTCCATATACAACTAACTAAGGTCGCTCTAACTTATTAAAAATAAGTCTTCTCCCTAGCCAAAATTCAACTATTTGAAAGCATTTGGTTAATGGGCACAGAGAGGAGATGTAACTGATTGAGCAAGATTTCCATTAAATCAATAAGCTGGTTATTTCAAATCAACTTTGGTGGAGTTGAAAATAGAGCCCATAATATGGCAACTTATTTATCTAGATTTGCAGATGTAGAATTAATATTTGCAAAAGCGATTTTTTCTAATACAAATCACCAAAGATACCTACCAGAATTTGCTAAAAAGAGGACTAATAGAATAGCAAAATTCTGGCTAAACTTTGCAGATATAGAATTCCTTCTTGAAAGAACAATTTTTTCTAAATCCAGCTGTCAAATTAAAGATACTCTCCGTTATCATCCTATACAGATCTATTTTGACCCATATATATTTTATAGAAAAAGATTTTGGGAAGAATTCTTTGTTAATAAGACAACAAAATACTTAGAAAGATATAAGAATGAGATAGATCTTGTCCACGGTCAAGGGGTTAGTGGGGCAGTTGGGATTAATTTAGGTGTGCCTACTATAACGATAATTCGTGGAGTTGATCGATGGGGGAGAAATCCGCCAGAATTGAAAAGAATGGTTGTTAAGAAGTCAAATAAGCTTATTGCAGTAACGGAACGAAATCGCAAATTATTATTAAAAAGAGGTGTAGAAAAAGAAAGAATTTCTGTTATTCATGCTGGTGTTGATTTTCACGGAATTTCTAATACAATACTTGAATCAAACGATTTTTTAGTGAAATATGGCATCAATCCTGAAAAGAAAATAATTCTCTCAGTTCATAATTTCCATCAAGTTAAAAACACTAAAGGAATTATTGATCCCTTTATTAAAATCAAAATTAAACACCCTGACTATCAATTAGTACTTATTGGAGACGGTTCGGAACGACTACATTATGTTGATTATGTTAAAAAGAAAAATATTAAAGATGTTTATTTTCCAGGAAAAATATTTGGAAAAGATCTTTATCAGTTTTATAAATCAGCTGATATTTTCATTTTACCAAGCTTTCATGATACCTTTCCACTCACTTGTCTTGAGGCAATGGCCGCTAAATGTGCGGTAATTATGACCAAGAATACTAGCATGATAGAAATAGCAGAAAATAAGAAACACGCAATTTTTATTGACCCAACTAGCCAACCAGAGATTGAGCAGGCATTGTCAACTTTGATAGAAGACAAAAACATAAAAGAATACATAAAACAGAATGGATGCAAACTTGCTTCTACACTTAATTGGGAAAAACAAGGCTACTTGCTCTGGCAGGAAGTGCAAGAAATATTGAAATAATTTTGAAATTCTGGTGATTTTTATTCTCTCAATCGTAATTCCAACATTCAATAGAGCAAAATCTATGAAGGCAACACTTGAGTCGTTACTTCAGCAAAACTATACTGATTTTGAAGTCCTTGTAGTTGATAACGGTCCTTCAACTGATAAGACGAAAGAACTAGTAGAAAATATTGCAAAAAAGGACAAACGTTTCAAGTATTTATCAACTGAACTAAAGGGATGCATTTTTGCGAGAAATATAGGAGCTGAAAAAGCAAAAGGAGAAATCTTTCTAACCCTTGATGATGATATTGAGTTCATAGAGTCAGAAACGCTAAAAAATCTTATGGAAACTTTTAAGGTGGATGATAAGATCGGAGTTGTAGGTTCTATTGAACTCAGGAAAGCAAATCAAATAGTTCCTAGGGGTCCAAACCCTCTTCCCTCGGAAACAGGCCGGATTCTTCAAAACGGAGAGATAAATACCGCTTTTGGATGGATTGAAGGTCATGGAATTACTGAAGTGGATCATGTAAGGAGTTTATTCATGGCTATTCGAATGGATCTATTAAAATTAGTTGGTGTCTTTGACGAAACGTACGATGCCAAAGGTATGGGATTTCGTTACGAAACTGATCTTTGCTTAAAAATTAAAGAGATTGGGTACAAAGTGATAGTAAATCCTGAAATTAAAATATGGCACAAAGTCACAAAACGTCCACGAGGATTTCGAAGAAAAAGAGGTCTAGACTATTTCTATTATGCAAATAGAAATCATATTTTTTTTATGAGACGCTTTTTTTGGAAAAAACACTCCTTTACAAACCTAATAAGAGACATTCTTAGAGGCACAAGAAGTTGTCCAGGTGTCAGACGGGGCTTGGTTAATTTCAAGCATGAGTTGAATTTAATATGGACTGTTTACATCCTTGTGTCAATAATTGGAAAAATCTCTGGCTATTTGAGGTACTTAAAATATGGCTCTTAAGAAGATCTTGATTACTTGTGATAGCTATTACCCCATCCCGGGTGGAATTCAGCAATACGTCCGAGGACTCGGATTAGAATTGCGTAAGCAGGAGTATGAAATTACCATTTTAACAAGTTCAATTGAAGGTCACTCCGAACGAGAACAAATGCCAGAAGGGCTTGTGATCAGAACACCGTTAATGAACGAAGCCATACGGCGTCCAGAAATTGTTTTATCCAAATGGAAACGACTTGTCCCTTTAATTGGCTCGATTAAACCTGATATAGTTTTTGCAAACAATCATGCATCTATTGCAATAATCAAAGCCGCAAAGGCATTAGATCTCCCAATTATCCATTGCTGTCGAGGCTGGGGATTACTTTGTCCTTTGAGGGTTAGATTGATTAAGCCTAAAACTGAAGAACTTTGCTTTAATGAACGATCATTTGAAAATTGCTCGATATGCGCCAAGAGAAAAGGGAAATTTTTTCATTATATTGAGAGACAGGAGCCTGCAAAGAATGAATTATTCGGTAAAAAACAGATTTCTTTAAAACGAAAATTGAAATTATGGTTGACTAATGTTTCTATTTTTCCTAAACTAAGTGTTGCGCAATCTAAAAAGAAATACAAATCTTTGATAGATCGTTATGACAAATATCAAGAAATTCTCGAATCTGCTGATAAAATAGTATCTCTATCAAACATGTATAGTTCCTTTTTCGATTCGAAAAAAACAACAGTAATCCCTACAGGGATAGATGAATTATTTTATTATAAAGTGGATGACACTTCTCTCCTAAGTCAATTGGGCATAACAGGACCTTATATCCTCGTTACAAGTCGTATTCATCATAATAAGGGTCAAAAATGGGCTGTTGAAGCGATGAAACATCTATCTGAGAATATAAAACTTGTTCTGGCTGGGAAACTAAAAGATAATTTTCATACTAGGGAGATTATAGAAACAATAGAACAATCGAATCTTAAGAGTAGGGTAATTTTCACTAATTTTTTAATGCCAGAAGAGTTGAGGCAATTATATTCCCATGCAATTGCAACAATTGTTCCTTCGATTTGGGCAGAACCTTATGGACAAGTTACAATAGAAGCTATGGCTTGTGCGTGTCCAGTGATTATTACAGGAAATTCTGGCTCTGCTGAAGCCGTGGACAATGGAATAGATGGCTATATTGTTCCTCGGAAAAATTCGAAAGCAATTGCTAATGCAGTAAAAATGATACAGTATAAACGAGATGAATTTGGGAGGAATGCCCGTAACAAAGTTCTGAGACAATTTGCGTGGCCAATTTTGTCTAAAAAGATCCTCGAGCTCTTCTATGAGCTCTTAAAAAGTCGAACATATGATGTTCCTTGAAAAGTTAAACAGGAAAGACTGGATAATCAAAATTGTAAAAGAGATTCCAAAGTTTATGTAGAAAAACTATGTCAATACATGAGGTAGCCTAATGGAACTAAAAAAATACGATAAAGGTTTAGCATTAGTGATATTAGCGAGTTCATTTATCAAATTTATTGCACATCTGTTCAATTATGTCTTCTACAACGGTTATTTCATTGTTAATGGATTAAATAGGGCTTATGATGTACCCCAGCATCTAGTTTATACTATGGAGATCTTAAGAGGAGAATGGCCATTTCAAAATCCATTGGCTGTTGGTTTTTCAATAGATTATCCAATAGGTCTCCCGCTTTTGATTGCAGTTCTTGTAGGAATAACAGGCGCACCTGTTCTTCATATATTTAGATTTTTTCCTGTAGTTTTGAATATTTTTGTTGGATTAACAAGTTACGTAATGGTCTCTTCGTTATGTAAAAGCAAACGTATTGGCTTTTATGCAACGTTCTTCATTATCTTTTCAGGAGGATTTTTGTGGACTACAGAATTTTTCCCGATCTTAAGAGAGTTTTGGACTTTATACAAATATCTTCGTATAGAAGACAGTTTTTATGCTGCTTCAATTAGTGCTAACCTTTTTAGGCCATTATCGAGGACTTTTGGATTTGGTCTATTTTGTTTTTACCTTTATTTTCTAAATCTATTTCTAGAATCAAACAGAACCAAACTCATTTTTATCAACGGTATTCTTCTAGGGATTTTGCTTAATACTTCACCTGGCATGGCATTTGTACTCTTTATTTTATCAATAATAGCCCTATTGCACTTTAATATTACTTCAAGCAATATATTGAAATATTTGCTAATAATAGGTCTAGTATCTCTTTCATCCAGTCCATTATTATTTCAACTTGTTGTGGGGTTCTCGAAAGGCGAAGGACTTTTATCTTTATTATCTCATGGATGGAGATACTTGTCGCCTGTATTTTATCCATCATTTTTTGGAATAGCTTTCTTGTTTATGGTTCTTGGTGTATTTTCTTATTCGATGGAAAATAAAACTCGAAACTTTTTACTTTTATGGCTAGCTATGGCTTTATTATTAGCCAATCTAGTTCCGGTTGGAATAGCATTGCAAACACACACTTTCACTTTGTTACTAAACATTCCTGTCTATATTTTTTCAAGCTTAGGCTTAATTAAAATCCTTGAATTAGATTTGTCAAAGTATCAAAGTAATTGGTTAATTAAAAAACTCGAAACCGCAAGGACTCCTTCGTTTTTCAATATTAACACTTTAAAACGTTATATAGTCACACTTTTGTTGATATCTTGTTGCATTTCCCCTCTTTTTCAATTTGTTTATAATCTGGGTTATGAAAAGAATATGCTTGTTGAAGAACAAGAGTATAATGCTCTGATATGGCTTCGAGAAAATATTGATGAAAATGCCGTGTTTTTAACTTTTCATTATATAAACATAGAAAAATCTAAAATTAGCGGAACTTATGCCAGGGCCGGCAGAGGGCATTCATTAGTTACAACAATAGGTGAAAGAAGAGTTCTATTAAATTTAAGAGCAGTATTTCTTTCGAAAGGAATGGACCATAATGAAACTATGAGACTTGCAGCTGATATTGATTTTATATATACATCCAATGATTTACAAGAAAGCATTCACTTGCTTGAATCATATTCAGTTAAGTGCATTTATGTAGGACCTGACGAACAAGAAAGATATTCTGTTGCGATTCACAAGTTCGAGAATCAGAAATACTTTGAAAGTGTTTATTTAAATAATTTAGTAACGATTTACGAACTAAAAACCACCTGATTGCAATTTAAAGACACAAAGATGACTTATGCCAAAGAAGAGAGTTTTTTAAAAAAGAAAAATTTAATGAGGTCGACTTAAAAAAAAGCAAGTTGTATTTCTGTACTCCGAGTATCAAAATTAGAGGCTACTCGATATGTCTACTAAAAAAGTGTTCATTTTTTCGCCAATTCCTATCTTTCCGGCAATTGCGGCAAATCAAAAAGATATTTTGGGCCATGTCTTGTTATTCAAAGAACTAGGCTATGAAATTACTCTTTTTTGCTACAATAGGGAACGGTATCCAACTGATTTCGATCTGAATCGCCAAAACGCTCTTAAATATGACATAAACATTGAATTCTTGGAAAAAAAGAGAGAAAAAGATGATATATATACCTATTGGTATCAGGTAGCCCCACTTGTCAATCTTCAAGCAATTCAAACAATACAGTCTTACATTGAGAGCGAAAAACCTGATATACTTCTTTTTGAGTACACTCGTTTTGCTTATTTATGTTCGTTATTGAAAAAAGGTGACGCTAAAATAATATTTAGAGTTCATAACTTCGAGATCCTTCATAATTATGACAAAGCGAAAATAAATGCGGGTGATGGGTTATATAATTGGTTAAAAATGACAAAAAAAGGATTGCGCAGATGGCTAAGCATTTTATTCAGTGAATGGCTTATGTTAAAACTGTCTGATAAAATTCTTTGCATTTCTTGGGGGGATTTTCAACTCTATAAGAAGATATTCAAAGCAATGAAAGTTGTTTATTTTCCTCCATACTTGGGTGATCTTAAAGAAGTCAGTGTGAAAGACAAGGAAGTCCTTGATGTCTTCTATATGGGTAGTAATTTCAGTAATAATTTGAATCGCAGTGGCGCAGAATATCTCATACAAAACATAATCTCAATGGTCAATAAAGCATTTCCAGGAAAATTTAGATTTCATATTATAGGAAAAGGCTCAAAATTATTATATGGTCAGACTAGAATAAGAAATCTTCTAGTTCATGACTTTATTGATGATATTGAATTTTTTTACAATGATATGGATATCTCTTGTATTCCAGTAAAAGAGGGGAGAGGTTGCAAAATAAAGATGTTTGAAGCTCTTGCGAAAGGTCTGCCTACTATTGGATTTAAGAGAACTTTTTCAGGAATTCGATATGAAAGAAACTGTTTTATTTATGCTGAAAATGATAAAGAATACAAAGAGGCATTTGAAAGATTACTCTCTTTAAAGTTTCGTCGAATACTATCTCGAAACGCAAAAAGGAAAATTGCTGCTCTCACCGACAAAGGTCATATTTTAACTCTTCTGCAACGTGTCTTAGAGTGAACTACCTCACGCTGAAGCTGTGGTGCTTTCTTGCTTAGCTACTCGTATGCATTTTCATTTTACAATATGTTAAAATGACATCAAATATTGATTATTCATCACTGTAATAGATTTTTGACCTTCCTGCAGATTTTTATCAAGACTTCTTTATATAAAAATTACTAGTTTTGAGATTTTTAATTTTCTGCTCTTGAGGTATTGAATAACCATGTTTCTTCAAATGCTCAATAAATTCTTCACTCATTTTCCATTTTCTTATTTTAGGATTATCGGATATAGAATATCTACCAATATTAATCGGTCTTATATGATCATATGAGTGAGGATAATCACTTAAGCCACATAATTTGAATATCATGGGGGCATAAAGCGAAGGAGATTGGCTAAAATCTTCATATCTAAATAAAGGAATAGTTTCATATCTTTGCTCTAGTTCCTCAAGATGCCCATATTTTTCCAACCATCTTGCTTCTCTCTTTTTTGGAGAGTCCTTCCCAAATAAAATATATTGACTCGTTATCGCATCTCTTGGATCTCTGATAAATGCAAAAATTCTAACATCGTTTCCTAATTCTTTGTATTTGTAAATTAGTTCAAGAGCAGTTCTGTTTCCTAAATATTGTGGGGATTTATCGAAAACAATCGGTCCTAAGCGTTCTAAGATTGAATCCCATAATTGGAAAACCTCAGTCTCAGAGAAAGTTGCTGGAATCTTCAAATAGGGATGCGATTTTTTAAGACGCGAGATAAATGGCGTTTTGTCACCTTTAAGTGCTCTTCCAGCAAGATCCCAAAATCTGGGCTCCCAATTCTCAATCAGTTGATCAATATGACAAACGCCAACATCTGAATGTTTTTGAAACATTCTAAATACTGCTGTTGAGCCACATCGTTTTGCACTTAGCATTATAATTGTTCGTTTTTTTTCTTTTGACGATAGTTTTTTTGTAGCATTCACATTTATTTCTCCCATCATTTTCAAGAGTTTTCTTAATTCATAAAGGGAAATAGTTGCAGTTAGATGCCTATTGCTTATTTTTAGCAAAGTCCTTACGGAGAATTGAGCGGTTCCATACTTCCTGTAGCATACTCAGAATCCGATGATATGGCTGAAATTTGGTAGAAGACTTTTGCCATTTAATCCATCCCTTTAGTTTAAAATCAAGATGACCAACGCTAAAGAAATTAATATCTTTGGAACGATAATTCCCCTCCAAATATTCATTATAGATAGATTGAGCGAAGTTATAATACTCCTTTCCAACTTCATTTAACGTTGACAATCTGATCTGTTCTTGAAATCGCAAAAAGTCATTCGATACCATTTCAATTGCCTTTAAAACACCCGTTGTATCCTCAAATAATTCACCTGCATTACAAATAATTTCTGGATGGCCACCATCATTTCTTGCTACCGCAGGTAAACCGCAATGAAGGGCTTCAATCAAGGCATTAGAACAGGGATCGCTTCTACTTGCTATAATGTAAATATCGTGTTCTTTTAATAATTTAGCAACCTGCTGATTTGGAACGGGTTTAATCCATTTAATGTTCTTGAATTTTATGTGAGAATTTCCTACAAAAGTCATCTGATATCTATCAAAATCTAAGTTATTATCTATGAATTTGTATATATCAAACCCCTTTCTGATGTTTGCAGACCAAGAAGTAGCAATCAATCGAATCCTTTTTCTCTCGAATGGTTTTTTTCCTTCTCGGTTAAATATTTTTGGATCTGGAGCATTAACGATGACCCTTTCGTTCAAATTTCGACTTAATCCTAATTCATAATTCTTAGTTCTGCTCCAATTCGATTGAAAAACAGTCCCATCAGCAAAAATCTTATTGGCCTGAAAAATTATTTCATCAATTAACTCGTCTTTTCCTCTTACACAAAATATGGGACCATCTATTCGGTGTATTAGAATTTTTTTGGGATATTTCTTCTTAATATTATACACTTCTTTTAAACAATGATGACTATTAAATAAAATCATATCTGCATTTTTTGGATCTTCTGAATATACTCCAGTGTCCCTAAAATAATTTTGAAGCGCTTTTAAGAACTGATTACCTCCTCCCCAGGGCCCAACCGTGAATTTATACAAAATATGTATTGTAGGGAACATTCTAATCTCCTAAGCAGTATGCTCTTAAAAGCAGATCCTTTTATATCTGTCATTCTACATGATTAATTTGAAATAAAGTCCAGATATTGCACATTAATTTGTATCAAGTCCATGGAAGGGTATGTTTTAATCCAAATATCAAGTCAGATATTCTCTTATACAGTCTTCTTTTTTCACCTTTGTAATTTGCTGTAAATTTTCTCATAATATTTCTTAGAGATTTTATCCCATGAATATTTTCTAATTGAGTTTAATGCATTATTCACCATTTGATTCGCTAAGGTCTTATTCTCTATTATGCTTGTCGCTTTTTCAGAAAGGTCTGCAACATCATCAACTTCCGCTAAAAGCCCGTTGTCCCCCTCCTTCATAATATCAGTTGCCATACCAACCTTCGTTGATATAACAGGCACTCCTGATGCCATTGATTCTAGTATCGCCTTCGGACCGCCTTCTACTCGTGATGCTACAATATACAAGTCCAATGCGTTGTAATATTTTGGAATTTCTAAATAATTCCTTAAGAAAACATGTTTATAAGGAATATTTCTTTTAGCCAATTCTCGTTTTATATAGCCTCTAGCGGGTCCTAAAAGTAAAATAAATATAGGAAAGTCTTTTTTCATCTCATCTGCAACACTTACAAATGTATCCGGGCCTTTAACCCATTTTGGCTCTAAACCTTCGCCCCATCCAAGTCCATCCTTTTGAAATGATCCGACTACTATCTTATCTTTTGGAACCCCCAGTTTTTCTTTTATTTTTTGCTTTTCTATGAGAGAAATGGGTCTAAATAGTTTTAAATCTACACCAAGGGGGATAACAACGATTTTTTCTTCTGGAATGCCGATTTCGATAAGATTTTCTTTTGTGATTGTAGATGCGGTATGAATAGTATCTACAAATTTTTGTGCCGCTTTTGCATATTTGATCCTAGGATGATCTGGCATGACATGAAACCATGTTAAAACAATTTTGTTCTGTTTTTTTGGTTTTTGGAATCCTTCAGAGGTAAGAAAAGTATTAACTGCTCCAAAGTGGATTATTTGATCTTTGATACCTTCCTGGGTTATAGTTGATCTTGCTTTCAATAATCTTTGGGCGTTTAAATTTTCTGTTATGTATTTTCCATCCCATTTGATTGACCAGTCAACAGGTACTCGTTCTATCACATAGTATAGCCTAGAATATGGTTTCCCAATCTTTCTCCATAAAATATTTTTAATTTTCTCACGTGAAATAACGCTTAAAGGTATCCAGTGCATTTGAATGCCTCTAAATTATTTAATTTTCTGTCCATTTCAATTATGAACTCCAGAATAATCATACTCTCTGAAAATGCATCAATCGTCTTTATAACATATTTAACTACCTTTATCTTTCAGACGTTTTTTTCATTCAAATTACTCGTACAGAAATAATCCAACTTTGTTAACAATTAAAAAAGTGTATTCAACGAAGTAAATAAAGAAGACGGACGTATGTTCCTTTGAATATACTTGAAGCTTTTGATTAAAGTTCCAAAGGATGAGATATAAAAGACTATAGGAAACCTGCAACAGAAGATGGTAGCTTTCATATTGTTAATAATACCCCTAAAACTATTGATTGAGATCGATAAAAATCGAGCACAAAGAGGAGCAGAATAATGAAGTTATTGATGGTAGGATTTGATGGGCTGGAGCCTACAATGATCACGAAACTTCCAACATTTGGAAAATTTCGAAAGAAACTCCACTTATTACGCACCGTGCCGAGTACAATGACCGAGGAGGCTTGGGGAGCGATGTACACAGGTCGATCTCCGTCAGAGATCAATGTGATCGCTTTGTCTCGTGACCCAGATAGAGTTTCAACGTTGAAAGGGATCGGTGCACAGACAATATTTGAGGCTTTAGGAACTGCGGGATTACGAATTGGCTGTATTGGGATGCCAATGACGTTTCCTGTTAAAAATATTGATGCTTTCATGGTTGCCGGTTTTCCGATTACAGCTCCTCAATATCGGGATGACGATGAGTATTTCTACCCGCCTGCTATCAAAGAAATCGTCTTGTCAACTTATTATGCTTACTTATGGGCTAATGAGGAAACACCTCCTCGCAAAGAAGCTGTAACTTTTGAAGCCATTGATTATTCGATTGTAAGAGAATTGGAAAAAATAGCTTGTGTTCGCCAGATATTAAGGAAACTTGGTTATTTGGATTTGGATTTCTTAGCAATAGGTTTTTCTTTTACCGATATTGCTGCTCATTGCCGCAGAATTTATCCTATTGACCAAACCTATAATGCAGCAGATAAAGTGCTACGAGAGATTTGTGAGATCTTTGAATTCGATAACTTGCTAATCGTCAGCGATCATGGGTTAGCTATGGTACCTTGGCGAGGCAAACCGTTCAAAAAAACCCCCGAAACTACCCATCGCCGATATGGGACATGTATTTGTGTAGGAAGAGATATTGAACACGTGCTAACACAACTCAAAATTAGAAAATATCTACAGTTTATCCGGAAAATGCGAAGCCGTCCATTTTCTTTCATAATAAAACTTGTCCGAAAATTAAAACGTGCATGGAAATTCAGAGAATATGGGATTTTGTTTTATCTACTTAATTCTATCGATATCACTGATGTGTATAGTCTTATAACTCAAGTCTACGGACTCCCACAGAAATCAAAACTTGTGAAGCAAGAAAGTGAATACACTGAGGAAGAACTCCAGTCAATCAAGGATCAACTGGAACTCTTAGGATACATGTGAGCTACCTCACGAGTGGTTTGATTATGATCAATGAACCGATAATTAGCGTAGTAATGGCAGTTTATAACAGCGAAAAATATATTCGTGAAGCTGTAGACAGTATTCTCAATCAGACATTTAAGAATTTTGAGTTTATTATCATAAATGATGGATCTATCGATAAAACACAAGAAATTCTTGAGTCTTACAATGACCCACGCATTGTTCTGACTCATCAAAAACGTATGGGGCTTACAAAATCATTAAATAAAGGAGTCTATCTAGCAAAGGGAAAATACATTGCACGACAGGATGCTGATGATATTTCACTGCCGGATAGGCTCGAAAAGCAAATCGAATTTTTGAAACTACATAATGATATTTCACTCCTTGGCACTGCAGCCAAAATCATAGATATCAGAGGTTTTTATCTAAAAACAATCAAATATCCAACAGACCACTCTTCACTAAGGATTGCCATTAAACATTCTAATCACTTTTGGCATGGTTCGGTGATGTTCAGAAAGCAAAGCTTTGTTGAATTAGGAGGATATCAAGAAATACTCTTTACAGCACAAGATTACGACCTATGGTTGAGATTTGTGGAGAAATTCAAGGTCGCAAATCTATCAGATCCTCTCTACAAATACCGTCTTAACTATC
>SMTZ1_10004109_pt1 | contig 14641 bp, 18 predicted proteins | sample DeeMarSWOR136_30_FD_25667 | JGI IMG/M metagenome (IMG submission 25667) | reverse complement strand
GTTATCCTGTGACCACTCTGCTTATATAATAGGTGATGGACCTAATTGTTACCTCTATGAATTCATACTAAATAATGCTAGCGATTTGAACTGTGTTTGTGAAGGTAGCTGTGGATATATTCCACATGCTACCTGGTCAATTGATAATTATATCTATTTTACTCAATATGGTAGTGGGCTTTTATTTGTAATTGATATAGACTCCTGTGAAATGTCGTGTATTGGTGGAGGTGGACAAAGTTTGAACGGCCTAGCATACGATCTAACTACTAATAGAATGTTTGGTGTTGGGAATCCTGGTTTTCAAGACGTACTTTATGAGATAGACCCCGATACAGGTGAACAAACACAAATTGGTTATTTGGGTGGTAGTTACAATACAGCCGGTATAGCATTTGATTCTGAAGATAAATTATATGGTTGGGATGCTGGAAATGATAAACTTTGGACACTAGAAGCTGGTAATAAAACAATAGTCGGTGATTTAGGTTTTAACATTAATTATACTTGTGATGGTGATTTTTGTAAAGAAGATGACATATTATATATTGTTCATGAAAACAAATTATATATGTATGATATTGACAAAGAACAATGTGAATTGATAGATGAATTTCCGGATTATGTTTCTGTAACTGGATTAGCAATCCCATATGGGAATGATGATACAACACCACCAGTAACAACCCATACTCTAGACCCACAAGAACCAGATGGAAATAAGGATTGGTATATTAGTGATGTTAATGTTACTCTTACTGCTACAGATGATATATCTGGAGTGAAAGAAATCAGATATTGTATCCATGGTGGAGCAGAACAAATTATCCCTGGAGATAATGGTTCATTTATTCTAGATATAGACGGTGATGACATTCTTGTTGAATTTTGGGCTATTGATTATGCTGGGAACTATGAAACTAAAAACAGGTTTTATATTGATATTGACCAAACAGAGCCAGATATTGAACTTACTTATGAGGTAACTGGTGGTAACTGGTGGCAAGGATGGGAACTGACCTTTACAGCAGAAGCAACTGATGATATGAGTGGTATGGAGAGAGTGGAGTTCTATATTAATGATGAACTTCAGGATACTGTTTACGGACCTGGTCCAGAATATTTATGGTTGTGTTATTTTCCTCCATTATCTGATAATCAATTTCAGGTTAATGGATTAATTAATAATTTTGAGATTACAGATGAATATGTTAGATTTTATGCAATTATAGTTAGAATTTCAAGAGTTCCATTGGCTCCTGATTGTATTTATCATGCTTGTGCCTTTGATAATGCTGGAAACCAAAAATGGGCTGAAATTTTTAATCCTTCCAGTAATACAGTTATAATTTATCCTGGTATTTTTCTATTTCAGAATTTAATACTTCCAAATAATTATACGGGTTATATTGGAAGATTCTTTATATTTGCAACATTCAAAAATAACTAGATTAATAATAGATATAACAGTTACAATGAATTTTGAAAATAACTCTGTTTTATTGGATTTTTACCTCTTTTAATGTTGTATAAATCGGTCCTCTAGGAGTAAGAGTACTTTTTTTCAGTTTAATTGTATCAACATTTATTTTTAAAAATTCAACATCTCTATATTTGTTAATGACATTAATTAATTCCTTCTTATTTTTTACATTTTTTACTCTTGCAATTGTTAAATGAGCAGAAAATTTTCTTTTATCTCTTGAAAAGCCAAGCTTTGAGATATTTTCATTGATATTATTTGCAATTTCCCCAATTTTCTCACCGTTTTCTATACCGATCCAAACAACTTTTATGTACTTTTCATTTGGAAAAACACCTGCTCCCTTAAGAATAATCTTAAAAGTTTTTGTATCTTTTATTGAATCAATCATTATTTCTTCTATACTGTTAATTAAAGATTCATCAGTATCTCCAAGAAATTTTAGTGTTAGATGGATATTTTCAGGTTCAACAAGTTTTACATTTGCACCAGTTTTTTTTATCTCACTCTCAAATTCAATTAACTTAGGGAATAGCTTGATATCAATTGATATAAAACCTCTGAATTTTTGCATTTGAAACCCCTTATGTAATATTTTTCTTAATATGTTTTTTTAATTTTTAGTTTTTGGTAAGGGGTGTCAAACAACCTTTATATTATCATAATAACAAAAGATTTTATTACCGGAGACACCACATGGAAAAAAGGGAACTTAAAAGGAATTTTAAGAATTACATTGATTTAATCAGACCATTTACGCTTCTTGCACCAATAATTGTCTCTTCCTGTATTATGATTGCAAGTTACTTTTACAATGTTTTTATAGGTGATTTTTCTTCTAATTGGTGGTTAACAATTATTCCTGCTAGTTTTGCACTTGCAATACTTAATGGGGCTTCTAATACTCTTAATCAGGTAACTGATATTAAAACTGATAGAATATCTAAACCATATCGACCATTAGTAAGTGGAAATATCCCTATAAAGAAAGCATTGATTTTATCAATTATTTTGTATTCTCTGGCAGTTATTATATCTATTTTCATTAATCAAATGTTTTGTTTGTTAGTTTTAATGATTGCTTTTTTCTCAATTACCTATTCTATTCCTCCAAGATTTAAGGATATGCTTTTTGTAAACCAATTATGGATTGCAATTCCTAGAGGATTATTGGGAATTCTTGCTTCTTGGAGTGTCTTTGGTAGTTCAATAAATCCATTACCACTAACAATTGGCTTTATTGCAATGTTCTTTTTAATTGGTGGCTCAATTACAAAGGATATATTTGATAATGATGCCGATAAAAAAACAGGGACAAGAACACTTGTAAATACATTTGGTGTTAAAAAGGCAGCAACATATTCTTTACCCTTCATGGTTTTTCCATTTTGCTATATTCCAATCCTTATACATTGTGGAATTCTTGATTCTCATTTTTGGATTCTAACATTTCTAGCTATACCTGCTTTTCTCATATTTTATTTGATGATCAAGGAGGATAGAAAAGTTGGATTTTTAGAAAACACTCCTTCATGGTCATTGATGTATGTAACATATTTTGTCTTTGCATTTGGGTTTTCTGTTTTGACGGTTTTCGGCGCTATTACTGCGTGATTAGTTATTAATGCGAAGCATTTATTAGATTTTATATGATTTTTTTCTTATGATTGAGAAATATTACTATATTTTGTTGATGCTTGTTTTTGCGGTAATTCCCTCAATTATATTACTTTTTTTTCTAAGAAATAGAATTAAAATTAAAAACCTAGCAATATCAATATTTATTCTTTTTATAATTGGTGTTATTTGGGACCAGTTATCAGTAAGACTTGGTATATGGAGTTTTTCTCAAGATAAAATCATTGGAAATCTATTTGGAATGCCAATTGAAGAGTATATTTTCATAATATTTGTACCAATTCTTTCGATAACGATATTTACACTTGTAAATAAAATAAACGAAAAATTATAACTATCCGCCACTAATCATGTGAATTACAGCAACTTTTGAATTATCAGGAATTTTTGCTTCTGAAAAATCCTTTCTTGGAACAACATTTTCATTTATTTTTACAACAACAAGTGGAAAAGTATATCTCATTCTTTTAAGTAAATCTTTAACAGTTTCATTTTCAATCCAGTCTACTACTTTGCCGTTTATTTTTATGCTCAATGATCTTCACCTAGAATTATTTCAAGTGCGATATTTGCTTCCCAATTAGCCATAATTGCAACACGTGGGGCCATAAGCACGTCTTCATCGCTTGATTTTGCGTCTCCATCATAACACATATGTAGTTTACCTAAACGTTTTGTTGAAATTCTATCTGAATGGCCATAACCTGCCACACCAGATGCAGCAATTACTGGTTTTTCTGGTAGTTTTGAAAGGATTTCTTCAATAAAAACTGTCTTTGTTTCAGCATTATCTAGCGCTTCGATTACAACATCTACATCCTTGAATGGTTTTTCCATAGATCCCTTTTCAAGCTTAAGGTTGTGGATAACAAGATCTACTTTTGGATTTATTTTTCCAATTATTTCTTTTAATGAATTTACTTTTTTTTTACCGATATGTTCTAAAAAATAGTACTGCCTGCCAAGATTGCTTTTCTCAACGGTGTCAAAATCAACTAAAACAAGACGTCCAATTCCTGCTCTTGTAAGTGCGACAGCAGCATTTGAACCAAGTCCACCAAGACCTGCTATACCTACAGTTGATTTACTTAGTTTTTTCTGAATTCTTTCAAATTTTGTTTTATCCATTTGAAATTACCATTTTTCCCAATATTTGGGTTGAATGCTTGGAGGTTCTTCTCCTTTACTGTATTTTCCTCCCCAAACATTTAAACAAGCTTTGTCATCTTTTTCAATTGTTTCTTTAAGAAATTCAAGCATTTTAGGGTCATCTATTCCTAGCTGTTTCATTTTTTGAGGTGTTGGAACACCATTTGGAGTCCATCCTCTTCGGAAATATACAGCATCAGCAAGTTTTTGATATTGGTCTTGTCTGAAATCATAAAGAATCTTCATTTTTTCCTTTACATTCATTTTTTCAATTTTTTTTTCAGAAAGGCCTATTTTTTCGGCTAAATATTTATCGTATCTATCTTTTCTTGAAATATATTCCATTTCTGTTACAGGCCCCATTGATCTATATGGAATCCAATCGTCTTTTCTTCTACCTCGACCCATCCAGACGTTCATTGCTCTCTGCCAATTATAACATCGCTCACTTTGAAGGATGAGATCTTTTTTTGTTATTTTATTACCAGTCATTGCACTTTGATAATCAACGTAATTTTGGACATGTTCAGGAACCTTTGTAGGATCATCTGTTTCAGCATTATCTGCTGGTTCTATGTCATTCCATGGGAGTTTACAAAGTCCATTTAATCCAAACCAGGTCCTCCACATTGGAAAATAATGAAGTGCTTCTGCTTTGTCCTTAAATGTTGGAATTGCATTGTTTACCATATCCATGAAAATTAGCCATGCCTCATCATGTTGCGGTCCTTTTAGAGTCAGTCCATAACCACCCTGCATAGCAAGCGACTCTTTTGTAACATATTCTGAATATTCAAGTCCCTTGCTTTCCATCCCACAATCTTCAATAAGTTTTATGTCTCCCCATCCATTATTTATAAGCCAGTCCTTTACTCTTCTAATCCCTTTAGATGCAACTTGAACAAATTCACCTTTATGTCCACTTGCAATTCTATGAAGAAATTCAAGAGATGCATAACTATTTCCAAAACAAAGCTCTAGACCATCGCATCTTTCCTTGTTTAATATTCCATATTCATACATTTCCATATAAAAAGCAATTGCAGTACCTGTTGATATTGTATCAAGACCATATGTATCACAATAAAAGTTAAATTCCAAAATCCAAAGAGGATCCCAGATACTCATATTTGCACCGCATCCAACAGTTTCATATTCTGGGCCGTCCACTGTAACCTTTTGACCTTTATATGGCCCTGTTATTACAGTAAATCCATCGACAGTTTTTGCACATGCCATTGTACAACCATGCCAACAACCATCTGGAATGATTTTTGTAAAATATTTGTAAAATTTAGGTGAATATATCTTTGATGCCTTTGGAAAACTACCGAATCTGTAATTTTCAGTTGGAAGCAGATCGTATTCATTCATTATTTCCACAAGATGAGCAGTTCCAACAGCACGCATATTACATTGATATCTATCAAGGTCTCTAACCTCACGATGAAGTTTAGTTCCGATCTTTGCGAGAGTCACTGGGTCTGCTGGATTATTTGAAATCCCACTTACCCTCTCAACTTTTGTGACAATTGCTTTTACATTCTTATTTCTTAAAACAGTTCCAAGACCACCACGACCAGCTTGCTTTACACGTGGAACTTTTCTTCTTATATCATAAAATGAAAAATTCAGACACCCCCAGTAGCTATTTTCAGCACCCTTACCTGATGTTACAACTGAAACCTTTTGTCTGGATTTATCTATATCTTCTGATGCATACATATTAGTAAGTTGTTCACTTAAAAGGTGTGTATCTTTTTCTTCAAGTGGAGCTGTTTCTACAATAATTTTCCCTTTTTCACCATCAATTATAATTAAAACGTCATGTTTTGCTTTACCTTGAATTTCAAGTGCATCAAAACCAGCAAATTTAAGATATGGTCCAAAAAATCCACCAACGTTACTGTCACAGATAATATTTGTTGAAGGTGAAACTGTAAGACATAGAGATTTTCCTGAACCAGGATACTGAGTTGTACCACATAGTGGACCTGTTGTAATTACCAGTTCATTTTCATCACTATCCCAACGAGTGGTTGGTTTAATTGAATCCCACAAAAGTTTTAGACCAAAACCACGACCACCAGTAAAAATATCTTTCATCTTCTCTGTTACTTTTTTTTCTTTGATTTCCTTAGTTCTAAGATTTATGTATAAAGTCCGATTTGCATATCCCTTCTCAACCTTACCTTTTTTATAGCTATATTCAGAAACAACTCTATGAGCTTGTTTAATTTTTTTTAAATCCCATTTATGCTTTGTATTTCCAGTGTCATACTCCTCAACAGGTATTTGACCTTCTACCATCACTCAGCCCCCAGATTATGATATACAACCTCTTTGATTCTATCGATTTTTACTTCAACAAGTTCAAGTGCACCATTAGGACAAGCACGAACACAAGCACCACAAGAAATACATTTGAAAGGTTCTATTCTTGCATCAGATTTTCTCATTGCACCAATTGGACAAAAACCAACACAAGCTTGACAACCTATACAAATTTCTTTATCAAGCCAAACTATTCCATTTTTTTTTCTTTTCAGTGCTCCAACAGGACACATATCCAAACATAAACCTCGTTGGTCACAAACATGCATTTTGTAGGAATTACCATCTTTAATAATTCTTATTGCCGACTTGTCTCCACCTTCATCTGATTTAAAGTGGACCTTAGAACAAGCCTTTTCACAGAGTAAACCCCCATCACATTTTTCAGGATGAAACTTTAATACTTTAACAGTTTTTGGTTTATCCATAAGCCTGTTCCTCTATGCTAAAATAAACCAATATCCAACAACAAATATCCAACAAAAAGCAGAAATTCCAAGGGTTGTTGGATAATATAATTTATCTTTTAATCTTAGATCAAGCTTTCTTGTTGAAAGAACAATAGGTAAAACAACCGCTCCAATTAGAGCAGGAATAAGACCACTTGAAAGAATATTTGGCATAAATGCTATTAAATTTGTTACAAAAAAGCCAGATCCAGAAACAATTGGTGTTAAAATCTGTGTTACAATATATCCCCCTATATAAACAAAATAAGCAGATATTATTCCCATGCTTATTTGCATTGTAATAGGTTTCAGCTCTTTTAAATCAAATGAAATTTTATACCATACAAGCTCAAAAATTGCGCCTTCTGCCATAATTGCCAATGCAGAGCATAAGTGACATCCTACAAATGGATTGAAAAGTCTAAGACTTCCTGCTAAAATTCCCATTCCAAACTGCATACCTGGTCTATGATATGTCATTCTGCTAATTACCAGAAAAGTAATTGCAAAAAAACCAGTCATAATTGCACCTGTTGGAAGTCCTTTTTCACTAAGACTAGACCCAATTATACATTCAGAAAAACCCCAAAGTGATCCAAATACCAAAATTCCAGCTATAAATTTTAGATTATTCATATTATTTCACCTCAATTTCAATTACATCTCTTACCCAGAATGAATGTGCTGTATCAGGGAAAAAGACTCTTTCATAATCTGTTAAAATTCCAGTTTTTAAAATGTTCCAATTCACTGTTTGTTGATAACCGTCTTTTGCTTTTATAGTGTAATCATGGCAGTTGGTACAATCAACACCAGCGTTAATTATTATATATTCAAGTGCAACACCTGTTTTTTCGCCTTCGTCAGTTTCTATTGTACGCTCTACTCCATCAGAAAAAATTTGGTTTAATGTGAAATCTCGTCCATTTATTTTTATTGTATCTTTTTCAATCTGATTTGCATCAACATAAATTGTTGAAAATATTCCAATTAATAATACAACCATTGCAATAATCGGAATAATTTTCTCCTTCCCCGTTTTCATAGCTGCACAGATAAGGTAATATCTATTTAAAAATTGTGACAAAAAATAAATGTTAGTAGAAATTGTATTTATTTTTTTTATTTGAATTTTCTACTAGCTTGATGTTTTCTTATTACGTTTTCGATTGTCTCAACATCACCCAATCCAAGAATTGCAAGTTTATCCTCAACAATCTTTGCAGCAGGAGAATCTTGCATAAAAGAGATAGGCATGGCTTCTTGATTTGCCAATTCAGCTTGAATATCATCTTTATCTGTAAGATAACGAAATGGCTTTGGTTTTCTCTTTTTTAGTTCATCATCTCTTGATTCTGCTCTTGATATCACTTCATCTATTGCTCTATTAATTATTTCATCTTCTTCGTCAGGTACCATTTCTCTTTCCCCTCAAATATTCAAATGAAATTAGGCTTTTTAAGCGTTTTCTTCAAAAAATCAAATATTAAGACCCTTTTCTCTTATCAATTTGCTATATTTCCGAAGAATCTCCTCGTCATTAGGTCTCCACTGTATTTTTTCAAGTAGGAAATATGATATTTCATTATCAGTATCAATTATTCTTCCTGGAGCTAAAGTCAGATAATTCTCAATAAATATATTACATAGGGTAAATTTTTCACTGTTAAACATAGGTTCAGTTGAAAGAACTGATGCACACATTCCAGCAACATCTTCAACTGGTTTACCAATTCTTGATTCTTCAAAATCTACCCCCCAAATCCTATCTGAAAAAATAAAATTTCGTAGGGATGGATCACCATGTATGAAAATTTTTTCATTTTGTTTGAAATGATTATGAAAGTCAAAAAACCATTGAGAGAGAAGTACTATCAATCTTTGTTTTTCATTAAATGAGATCTCTTTATCATTTATTATATCACAAAGATTTTCTCCTACTATATAGTTCATTATTAAAACATAATTTTTTTTATCTATATCATGAATTATTGGGATGTTTAGCTTTGATGAGCCTTTTTTTATTACACTTACTTCAGTGTCCATTTGTTTTTTTTTACCAGGTACAAACCATTTAAGGACTCTTGGTTTATCGTCTAAAGTTGCATATGCAACGGTATTTTTTTTACTTTTAAATTTTTGTTGAATTACTGCATTTTTGTATTTTTTATCTTCCTTAATAAGTTCTTCAATATCTCTCATTATTTTATTACCAAGCAAAATTAAGAAAATAAGATGTGGTTATAATCGTTTTCTATGATTGTTCTATTAATTCAATTGAAACGATCATTTTTGCCCAGAGGTTAGAAGCTGTGATTTTCCCATCATCTACAAAAGCAATTCTAATAGGACCTTCTTCAGGATCTGTCATATATTCCCCTTCTTCTTTATATGCAAAAAGCATTGTCACGCCACCAGTTTGAGTGATATTTCCGGATTCATTGTAAATGCCAACTTGACCATCAATTACGCTTTTATTGTATTCAGTCGTCCAGTCATCACTTGCATAAACAACAATTGAGTAGTTATTTGGTAAATTATCTATTTGATTTAGTAGAGTATTTATCCTTATACCTGTAAAGTTTGTTGGACCATCTAGAACTACATCAGGGAGCCATCCAGTTTTAATGTAGGTTCCACTACCTGTGAATTCTTCTAGTGCCTCAAGGTCTTCAAGTGTGTAATTAGTAGTTTCGTCTCCAAATTTAAATGATAAAATTGTCTCTGTTTCTCCATTTGTTGGTTTTTCTTTTTCATCTGTTTCTTTAGGTAAGTTCACGTATATAATTGTAAAAATAGCTATCAAGATTATTACTGCTAACACTAAACCTATAGTTTTATAATTATTCTTCTCCTCCACCATGATAGCTCAATAATAACAGCTTCTAATTAAATTTTCCCAATTTTTAAAGTGTTCAATTTTCTTGTTGTAAGATAAATTCCTGTTAAAATGATTGCGCCGCCAATTATTGTATAATATGATGGAGTTTGTTGAATCCAGGGTAGGGCAAATGCAAGTAGTGTCGAACCTAAAGGTTCACCAAGTAAAACCACTGATGCAACTGAAGCTCTAATATGTTTTAGACACCAGTTGTAAAGTGTATGACCAAATATTCCTGCAATTACTGCCATTAAAAATATTATAGCATATGCTTCTAAACTAAAATTGTTTAATCGAACATTATAAAATAAACAAATAATGAAAAGTCCTATTGTTCCAATAGAGTATACTATAAATGCATAAGACCAAACTGAGACTGTTTTTCTGATTTTTCTTCCACCAAGAATATAAAGTCCTGCAGCAACTCCCCCGAGTATTGCTAAAATATTTCCCTCCAATGAGTCAAGTGTAAAAGAACCTAATCCATAATTTCCATAAACAAGAATAATTACACCTGTAACTGAAATAATAATTCCTACTGTATTTATGAAAGACAAACGTTCCTTAAAAAAGTAATGAGAAATAGGTCCAACAAGGATTGGATGTGCTGTTACAAGAATTACTGAACTTCCAACTGATGTATATTTTAAGGATGTAATCCATAAAGCAAAATGTGCAGCAAGAATTATTCCAATGATTATCATAATAAAAAAGGTTGGACGAGGTATTTTTATTATTTCTTGCCTTGTTTTATTATGAAATATTACAAATGGTAAAATAATTAGAGCAGTAAATAAAAGTCTATAAAAAGCAATTGAAAGAGGCTCGGTTTCTGGATAGAGATCTAAAAGTGTTGTAATAAATATTGCTGCAAACGAAACTGAAACTATTGAAATGAATAGAGCAATGTAAGCTTTATTCTTCATCATTCATAGTTAACAACAAAACGTATTTTGAATTTGTTATATTTACATGTATTTTTAATAATTAATAAGTAAAAAATATACATTACAAATGAATACACATAATGCAAATGAATGAACCAGTTATTGGAATTTATGGAAAGTCAAATACAGGAAAAACAAATTTAATTGTAAATATTATAAAACAACTGTCAAATGAAGGTTTTAAAGTTGCTAGTATAAAGATTACTGACAAAAATATCGGAGTTGATACAAAAGGAAAGGATACTTGGAAATATGAGGAAGCTGGGGCAAGTCTAGTTGTTTTGTCTTCTCAAAAAGAAACCGATTTTTTAATTAAAAAACCTGAAGATATTTTAAAAATAATTAAACTAATTCAACAAATAGATAATTATGATTTGATAATTATTGAGGGAGCAAATGATAAATACACTTCGAAAATTAGAATTGGAGATATTAAAAAAAGGGATAATACGATTTTCACATATTCAGGTGATTTAGAAAATATAATAAATTTTTTAAAAACTGAATTTTTAGGAGGAAAAAATGATAATAAAAGTTAATGGAAAACAGATACCCTTAACAGAGTTTCCAACAGATTTTATTAAAAATACAATTTGTGGGATGTTGAAATCACTAAAAGGTATTGACGATATTTCCGATGTTGAAATTAAATTTACTATGTAGATTTTTTTGATAGAGAGTAGATTATCCTTGTTTTATCTTTTCCTTTGGTCTCTCTTTTTATTTTATCGATTTTTGGAATCTCACTTGTGTTTCTAACATGAGTTCCTGCACAAGGACATATATCAAAACCTTCAATTTCAACTATTCGAAGTTTTGTTATAAATTTCGGTAATAAATCAAGATGGGCTCTTTGTTGATCAACCCTTTTTTCTAGACTTGATCTTTCTTCTTCATATATTTTGATTGGAAGGTTTTTGATTATTATCTCATTAAACTTTTTTTTAATCTTTTCGATATCGTTATTTGTAAAATCTGCTGGGTGAAAGTCAACTCTTGAATAATCCTCATGAATCTGATTTCCAACTGTTCTTGCTTTGTAATCATCGAAAATGATTCCTGAAAGAATATGCTGAGCAGTATGCATTTTCATATGGTTGTACCTTCTCTTCCAGTCAATTATTGCATGAACCTTTGTTCCGACTGTTGGTTTTTCCGCCTGTAAAATATGTTGTACCGTGTCTCCCTTTTTTATTACCTCTTTTACAAATGATTCTGTACCGTTCCATTTTAAAATTCCTGTATCGGAAGGTTGCCCTCCTCCAAGTGGATAGAATGCAGTTTTGTCAAGGCATACATAATCTTTCTTATTTTTTGTAATAGTTGCATCAAATTCTTTGATATAATTACCCTCGATATCATTCATATAAAGTATCTTGGTCATATTTAAGAAAAAGAACTATTTACTAATCAATCTTTTTGTTTTTGTTGTTTTTCATATTTACAATGGCAAGACCTGTTATTACAAGAAATCCACCAAAAATAAACATAAGAGTTATTTGGTCTTTCAATAAAATATAACTAAATATTGTTGAGAAGATAGGTATTGCATAAAGAAATATACTTATTTCACTTGCAGTACTTTTTTCTAAAGCTACATACCATATCACATAACCTACAATTGTTGAAAATATACCTAGGAAAATGACTGCAAACCATGCATTCATTGACATTTTTGATACCTGTTCGATAATTGAATAATTTAAAAAGGGAATTAAACCAACACTTCCAAGTAGCATTGCATAAACTGTTAATGATAATCCAGTGTATCTTTCTAAAAATTTCTTTCCCGATACCGTATATAACGCTCCCATAAATGCAGCGATAAGAACTGCTATCGCACCAAATATATATTCAACCTTTAAGGAGGATTCTGCTTTTCCCCATATTGATATTACTATTACTCCACTCATGGCAATAATTACACCAAGAGCTTTTATCAAAGAGATTTTTTCTTTGAGAAAAACTCTTGCAAGAATTACGATTTGAACAGGAATTGTTGCAATAATAAGACTTGCTGCTGCAGGGGAAATGTATTGTTCACCATAATTTAGTCCAAGATGATAAACCATTACTCCAAAAAATCCAAGAAAAAATATTGGAAGTATATCCTTCTTGTTCAGTTTTGAAATTCTTTTTTTTCTTAATAATAAAATGAATGGTAATATAAGACATACTATTGAAAATCTCATTATTGTTAGATTAATAAAAGAGAGTTCTTCAAGTCCAATTTTGATAAATGGAAATGCAAGTGCCCATACAACAACCATAATTAACATTAAAATTAAAAATTTTAATTTGGAGTTATTGGAGGGTTTTAATTTGTTTTTTTCAGCTTCCATTAAGCAGTGGCAATAAATGATGTATTTATAAATCATTACTAGGTTGTTTATTTTAAAAATAATTTAGGATAAAATAAATTTTTAAAATTTTTCTTTTATCAAGTTTAAAATTTTAAATAGTAACATTCTTAAATATAGAATAATTGTAATCGTGGAAAGAGATTTATGAATACCCTTGTTCTTAACGTAGATCGTGATGACGACTTTGGGAGAAAAACAAAGGTAAAAAGTCCGATTATTGGTATTGATGATAATATTGATGCTGCAAATAAGCTTGGTCAAGCAGATCCTGAAGATTCTGATCTAAATGCTATTTTTTCAGCTATTTCAACATACAAAACCTTAGTTAGTCAAAATAAAAATGCTGAAATTGCGACTATTTGTGGAGACATAAGCGTTGGTATAAAATCTGATGAAATTTTATCTAACCAACTAGAACAAGTAATAAAAGAAACAAATGCGGATAATGTAATTCTTATAACCGACGGAGCAGAAGATGAATACATACTTCCTATTATCCAATCAAGAATTAAGATAACTTCAGTTAATAGGGTCTCTGTAAAACAGAGCAGGGAACTCGAAGACACATATTACCGTATTATTAAAATTCTTGATGATGAAAAGGTTCAAAAACAATTTCTTCTTCCCATCGCACTGGTTTTAATTGTTTGGGCATTTTTTGTTTTACTAGATATGGCTGCAAGTGGTTTCGGTGCGATATTGCTAACACTTGGTGGCTACTTGCTTATCAGAGTTTACAAATGGGAAAGAAATTTAGCTTCTATGTGGAATGAGGTTAAATCAGGTTTGTTGACTGGAAGACTTTCAATTTATACTTTCATACTTGCTGTAGTAATTTTAGTTGCAAATGTAATACTTGCATTCTATAATGTTACAAATACTACGTTTGGCTCTGATGTTGAACTTTTGCCTTTGCTTTTATTTATAGTTAATATGATATGGGGAATTGTGATTGCTGGTGTTGTCGTAATTTTCGGTCGAGTAATAGATATTTACGTTAAAGACAAGATAAAACCATGGAATTACTGGATTGCCCCTTTTTCAATATTTGCATTTGGTTTTATTTCTTATGCGATTTTCAGGTCCCTTTATGATGCCTTAATAAACTGGCCTGTTAAGTTTGATATTACTCCATTTTTTACTTTAAGGTTTATTGGTTATATTAGCACAGGAATAATGATTGCCTTAATCGGTTTTATTTCACATCATTATATAAAGGAAATTCATGCCCCTGAAGGAGAAAAATCTGAAATTGAAAAACAAAAAAAGCTAGTATAAAAAATATTTAGAAATATGTTTTATAAAGATTGGAAACCTATTTATGAAAAGATTGCAAAAGATTTTAATTTTAAATTAGAAAAAGAGAAAAAATCAGCTGTTTTTTTAGATAAATTACT
>SMTZ1_10012065_pt1 | contig 14642 bp, 21 predicted proteins | sample DeeMarSWOR136_30_FD_25667 | JGI IMG/M metagenome (IMG submission 25667) | reverse complement strand
ATGGGTGAGATAGATATGACCGAGATGGTGAATCTGAGGAAGAACCTCCTCGACCGGGAAAACGTCCTCGGTACCCGAATCACCTACACCGATATATTCGTGTTTGCCATCGCCCGAATACTCAGAGACCACCCGATAATCAATTCCAGCATCATCGATAATACGATTAAAGTCTGGGAAGACATCAACATTGGCGTAGCTGTAGCTTTGGAGGAAGGGCTCATCGTCCCGGTGGCCAGAAATGCCGACCAGAAATCACTAGTCGAAATAAGTAAGACGGTAAAGGCGTTAATCGATAAGGCAAGAGAGGGGAAATTAACGTCCGATGAAATCAGCGGGGGCACCTTTACCCTAACCAACCTAGGGGCACTCGGGGGCGGCTGGACTTTCGAGACCGCCATCATAAATCAGCCGGAGTCGGCAATACTGAGAGTCGGCGCCACTACCGAGAGAGCCATGGTCAGGGACGGACAGATTGTAATCAAGCCTATCATGACCTATAGCTTGACCTATGACCACCGGGTAATCCAAGGTGCGGTGGCGGCCAAGTTTATGTCAAGTCTGGTTAATGCACTGGAAAATCCGACCCTTTTGATAGCCTAAGGACACAGAAGTACACAAAAAAGAAAGGGTAGAAACTGAATGCAAGACACAAGAGACGTTATAAAAGAAATGGAATCAAACCTAGCCAAATTTCAAAATGATTGGCCCAATCAAAGGTCAGCATTCAAAGCACTATCGCAAGCAGTGCAGGCACCGGGTGCACTGGACACGAAATGCAAAGAGCTCATTGCCATTGCCACTGCCATTACTGCCCATTGTCACTGGTGTATCGCGGCTCATGTCAGGAATGCTTTAGCGCAAGGTGCTACCAAAGAAGAAATCATGGAAGCGGGCTGGGTGGCAGTTCAAATGGGTGGTGGGCCAGCATTAGCTTATCTACAACTGGTACAAAAAGCAATAGATGATTTATCAGCACAAGGCTAACCGAGTTTAAGGTATTCCAGTCTTTTTAGTTTGAAAAGGGGGGAACGCCGTGGAAGAAAGAGATTTAGTCGTCATTGGTGGTGGACCAGCGGGTTATGTTGCCGCGATAAGGGCGGCACAGCTTGGCGGTAAGGTTACTTTAATTGAAAATGATGCTCTAGGGGGGACTTGCCTCAATCGGGGATGCGTTCCTTCAAAAGCCCTGCTACATAGTGTGGAACTCTACCAGTCAATGAAAAATGCGGAGCAATATGGCATAAAGGCAACGGATGTCGGTATTGACTTAGCCAAAATGCAAGTCCGTAAAAGCAAAATAATTGCAACTCTTGTCGGCGGCGTGCAGAGCCTTTTGAACGGTAATAAAGTTGAAGTTATCAAAGGACGTGCTAAGCTGACACCATCAAGGCAGGTAGAAATAGATACCGGGCAGGGGCAGAAACAGACCGTCCAGGCAAAAAAGACCGTTGTAGCTACAGGCGGTAAACCAATAAGGCTGCCAATTCCTGGAGCCGACAGCCCTTCGGGGATAATAAATGCGGAGAGCATCCTCGACCTAGACTATATTCCCAAGAGCCTATTGATGATAGGCGGCGGTGTTATTGGGGTAGAGATGGCCACTATCCTAGCCAAGCTGAGTTGCCAAGTAACGATAGTGGAGATGCTACCTCATATCCTGCCCCTCGAAGACGCTGAGTTAACCTCAATACTGGCACGTGCTCTTAAAGAAGACGGGATTCAACTATACGAGGGAACCAAGGTCAGCAGCATTGAGGATATTGAGGGAGGAAAGGCAGTGACTGTCTCGGATGGTGGAGCGGAAAAGAAACTGGAGGCAGAGGTGGTCGCCATTGCCGTGGGTTACCGCCCAAGCACAGACGGTCTGGGCCTTGACGAAGCTGGAGTAACGACCAATAAAGGTATGATTCAAGTGAACGAGCGCATGGAGACCAATTTACCCAGCGTTTACGCGGCGGGTGATGTTATTGGTGGTATGATGTTAGCCTACGTTGCCATGGAAGAGGGAATAATCGCCGCCGAGAACGCTCTGGGCAAAAATTCAACCATTGATTATCAGGCAGTACCACGCTGCACCTTCACCCTGCCAGAATTAGCTAGTGTCGGTCTCAGTGAGGAAGAAGCAACTGCCCAGGGATACCAGATACAAGTGGGAAGATTCCCCTTTACCGCCAACAGCATGGCCATCATCCTAGGTGAGAGGCGAGGCCTGATCAAGATAGTCACCGAGTCAAAATACGGTCAGATACTGGGCGTCCATATCGTTGGCCCCCGGGCTACCGAACTTATCGCCGAAGCCACTCTAGCAATTAAGCTAGAAACCAGCCCACAGGAAATTGTCGCCACTATGCATGCTCACCCTACCCTCTCCGAGGCACTCAGGGAAGCAGCACTGGATGTCACCGGCGAGACAATTCATTTTCTTTCCAAAAAAGGTAGTAAGTCGGGATAAAAAGATGCAGTGCGTTGTTTACCAGCTTGGACTAATCGATTATGAGGATGCCTACCATCTACAACGAAAGCTTCTTGGTGAGAGACTGGATGGTGAGATATTCGATACACTGCTTCTCCTGGAGCATCCCCCAACCATTACCGTTGGTAAATCAGGAAAGCTGGAAAATGTCCTGGTTCCTCAGGCACAACTGGCCAAGGAAGGGGTATCCCTGGTATTCATCGACCGGGGGGGCGATGTTACCTACCACGGGCCTGGTCAAATAGTTGGTTATCCTATTTTTGACCTGCAGGAGCGGGGGAGAGATGCTCACCAATACCTTCATAGTCTTGAAGAGGCATTAATAAAGACGCTAAACGACTTTTCCATAAAGTCCAGCAGAGACAAAAATCATGCTGGAGTCTGGGTAAGAGATGAGGAGATTGCCGCCATCGGACTCAGCATTAGAAAATGGATTACCATGCACGGATTTGCCCTCAATGTCAACACAGATTTAGCCCAATTTTCACTGATAAACCCTTGTGGCTTTACCAATCGAAAAGCCACCTCAATGGCACAGCTACTTGGGCACGAGGTACCAATGGAAATAGTAACCGAAAGGCTATTAGCGCATTTTGCCGAAGTTTTTGATGTTCACCTAGAATTAGGAAAGGATATACTGGCAAGAAGTTATAATGAAAGGAAGACTCCCGCCCTGGTTTAAACAGAAGCTCGCTGACCCGAAGATTATGTCAACCATGCAGGGGCTTCTCGATGGACTAAACCTCCACACTATCTGTGAAAATGCTCATTGCCCAAATATCGGAAGGTGCTTCTCCGAGGGTACCGCCACTTTTCTCATCCTGGGAGACGTGTGCAGCCGTCGCTGCACCTTCTGCGCAGTAAAAAAAGGTGCCCCGACTCCGGTCGACGAGGAGGAGCCCCAGCACTTACTTAAAGCTGTAGAGAAGCTGGACTTGAGCTACATCGTCATTACCTCAGTTACCAGGGACGACCTTGCTGACGGTGGCGCCACTCAGTTTGTCAAGACAATAAATCTCCTTCATGAAAACAAGGAAGGCGCTATCGTTGAGGTCCTAGTACCGGACTTCCACGGTTCGATGGAGGCAATTAAGAGGGTAGTCGAAGCCCACCCTGAAGTCGTCAATCACAATATCGAAACAGTTCCCCGCCTGTACCCAGAAGTCAGGCCGGGGGCTGACTACAACCGCTCGCTGGAACTCCTCTTCAGGGGGAAAAACCTGGACCCGGAAATAGTTACCAAATCCGGTCTGATGCTAGGGTTGGGGGAAACCAAGGCAGAAGTACTTGAGGTAATGAACGACCTGAGAGAAGCCAATTGTGATTTGCTGACCATCGGCCAATACCTATCCCCTTCCCCCCAGCACCATCCAGTGGTCAGGTTTGTCCTCCCTGAAGAGTTTACCGAGTACGAAGACATCGGCAAGGAGATGGGGTTTGCGCAAGTCGCCTCAGCGCCACTGGTAAGAAGTTCCTTTAAAGCAGCGGAACTTTACACCAAAGCCAAGGTGGAGAAGCTATCTATTTAGGTGTATAACCTGTTAAGAAAGGAAGTTAGCGTGAAAAAGAACCGACTTAGAGAACTCCTGGACGCAGGAAAACCAACCGTAGGCACTCATGTAATAACCATGTCACCTGAGATTGTGGAGGTAATCGGGCATTCCGGGGTCTTTGATTACATTGAGTTAAGCGGGCAATACGCTACCTGGAGCCTTCCGGCACTGGACAACTTTGCCCGAGCGGTGGAATTGTTCCCTCATATGTCTTCCATGATGAAGGTAGAGCAGGACCCACGATTGTTCATTACCACCCGGTCACTGAGTGCGGGTATTCAAAATATCCTTTTCACAGATTGCCACTCGGTAGCGGAGGTCAAAGAGTGCGTTTGCATGGTGAGGGCAGACACGCCTGAGGACTGTGGGCTTCAAGGCTGTGTCGTACGGCGAAGTAGCGGTTACCTCCTTGATATTGGCAATGAAGCTTGGGTCAAAGCACTGAGAGAGACCGTGGTTGCACTTATGATAGAGAAGGCAGGTGCCATGGAACAACTGGAGGAGATACTGTCGGTCGAGGGCGTAGACATGGTGCAGTTCGGCCCCTGCGACTATTCAGTCAATATCGGCAAGCCGGGGCAGATGACAAGTCCCGAAATGCGTCGGAAAGAACGAGAGATGATAGAACTGGCGCTGAAGAAGGGTGTCCACCCCAGAGTGGAATTAGGCAACTTTGAAGAGGCTCAGGAATTTATTGACATGGGAGTCCGCCATTTCTGCATCGGCTGGGATTTAATGACCATTTACCAGTGGTGCCAGCAGCATGGGGAGGGAATACGAAAATTACTGGCCAAAGTCTAACTTAACCATCTGCTTGCCTCTATTGACAACTAATCTTTACTTGTGGTACACTTAATATTTGGTATTCAGCCATCGCTGATAGATTGGAACAGGTGGTTCCGTCTATTACGATACTTTTTGGATGAGCCAAGGCTCATCCATTAAAATTGTAGGGCAGGAGGAGACAAGTTGCCAACGATTAATCAGCTCATACGAAAAGGGCGCAAAAAGGTCACCAAGAAGACCAAATCGCCGGCGTTGCGCTTTACCTACAATGCCTTGAAGAACAGGCTGTTGGAGGGAAAGGGCTCACCGCAGAAGAGGGGGGTTTGTACCCAAGTAAGGACAACCACCCCGAAAAAGCCCAATTCGGCGTTGCGCAAAATAGCCAGAGTACGGTTGACCAACCAGATGGAAGTAACCGCGTATATCCCCGGTGAGGGGCACGAGTTACAGGAACACTCGGTGGTTCTGATTCGCGGCGGAAGGGTTAAAGATTTACCCGGTGTCCGCTACCATATTGTCCGAGGAGCGCTGGATACAAGCGGCGTCGTTAACCGCCGGCAGGGTCGCAGTAAGTACGGAAGCAAACTAGCCAAAGAAAAGGCAGAGATTAGCTAAATACAGGAGTCCAGAATGCCAAGACGAGCCCGAACCATAAAAAGAGAAATACTTTCTGATGCTAAGTACCACAATGTAACTGTCGCCACGTTGGTGAATAAAGTAATGAAGTGTGGCAAGAAGGGGACCGCCGCGAGCATCGTCTATGGCGCCCTAGATTTGCTGGAACAGCAGGCGTCTAAAGACCCGGTGACGGCTCTAGAGCAGGCAGTAAAGAATGCCACCCCTCTGCTTGAGGTCAAGCCCCGCCGTGTTGGTGGTGCTACCTATCAGGTGCCGGTGGAAGTTCGGCCTGACCGTGGCCTTTTTCTGGCGCTAACCTGGCTGCTGAAATCAACCAGGGCGAGGAAGGGTAAATCAATGGCCGAGAGATTGGCGGCAGAACTTTCTGACGCCTTGCGTGGAGAAGGCGCCACGATTAAAAAGCGTGAGGACACTCATAAAATGGCTGAGGCCAATAGGGCTTTTGCACACTATCGATGGTGAGAGGTTATCCATTATCAGTTCTAATGTTACTCTAAAAAACCCAATATCAATAAAGGCTGGAACTATGCCTAGAAGTTTTCCTTTAGAAAAAATCCGAAATATAGGTATTATCGCTCACATTGACGCTGGTAAAACCACCGTCACGGAAAGGATACTCTATTATACTGGGCGTACCTATATCACCGCAGCGGCTACTACCTGCTCTTGGACGACCGACATCATTCCTGCGGTGGCTACGCAGCCCCCTGTTCCCACCACTTCCGGGATACAACATAAGCCGGACTACCGCATCAACATTATTGATACGCCGGGGCATGTGGATTTTACCGCTGAGGTAGAGCGCAGCCTCAGGGTATTGGATGGCGGGGTAGTCGTTTTTGATGGCGTAGCTGGAGTCGAGGCACAATCAGAAACGGTATGGCGGCAGGCTAACCGTTACCTTGTGCCTAGAATCTGCTTCATCAACAAGATGGACCGCGTCGGTGCCAATTTTAACCGCACCTTAACAATGATTGAACAGCGACTGAAGGCCAGACCTCTGCCGGTACAGCTTCCCTTAGGCAGTAGTGAATCATATGAAGGAATTATTGACCTCGTGGAGAATAAGGCATGGCACTTTGACGAGGAACCAGATTCAGAACCACAGGAGGTAGCTATTCCGGAGTCAGAAAAGGCAACCTGTGCCGAATTACGTCACGCGCTAATCGAAAAGCTGGCAGAGTATGATGACCGGATTCTGGAAGCCTACCTTGAGGGTATTAATATTACTCCTTCTGAGTTAAGACAAGCCCTGAGGCGAGTAACCCTAGCTAATAAGGGAGTGCCTATTCTTTGCGGCAGTGCACTGCGGAATAAAGGCGTTCAGCCATTACTTGATGCCATTGTCAGTTATCTGCCTTCTCCCCTAGATATGCCACCGGTACGGGCGATTGATACGAGGCTGGGAACTGAAGTCGCACGCCCAGCGACCGATGAAACCCCCTTTTCCGCGCTCGCCTTCAAAGTGGTTTCTGACCCATTTGTCGGTAGGCTGGTCTATTTTAGGGTGTATTCCGGCAGGGTGAAGGTAGGTGGGCAAGTATTCAACGCCACTCGAGGCAAGCGGGAGCGCATCGGGCGGCTACTACTGATGCATGCCAACCGCCGTGAAGAGGCAGACGAGGCCGATACCGGCAGCATTATCGCCACTTTAGGTCTCAAGAATACTTTTACCGGTGACACCCTATGCGACGCCTCCCAACCGGTGCTTCTTGAATCTATCCGTTTCCCTGAACCAGTGCTTTCGATTTCCATCGAGCCTAAAACAAGAGCTGACCAGGATAAAATGGGGGAAGCTCTGCAAAAGCTGACTGAAGAAGACCCCACTTTTAAGGTAGCTTACAATGAAGAAACCGGACAAACTATTATCTCCGGTATGGGTGAACTCCATCTGGAGGTTATCGTCAACCGGTTAATTAGTGAATTTGGAGTGAGCGCTAAGGTAGGTAAACCGAGGGTTGCCTATAAGGAAACGATTACGATGCCGGTGCAAGCAGAAGGAAAGTTTATTCGGCAAACTGGAGGGCATGGCCAATACGGACATGTCTGGCTTGAGCTTGAGCCTCTGAAGCGCGGCAGTGGCTTTCACTTTGCCGACCGCATTAAAGGTGTTATGATACCGAAGAAATATATCCCCGCCGTTGAGCTTGGTATTAAAGAGGCAATAGAAACTGGGGTACTGGCTGGCTATCCTGTGGTTGATATTAAAGCCACCCTTTATGATGGTAGTTATCATGATGTTGACTCTTCAGAGCTGGCTTTTAAGATGGCCGGCTCAATAGCATTAAGGGATGGTGTCAGAAAAGCCAAACCCGCCCTTCTGGAGCCGATTATGAAGCTGGAAGTGGTTACCCCAGAACAGTTCCTGGGCGATATCATCGGTGACCTCAATGCCAAAAGAGGACACATCGAGAATATCGAAGCTCAGGGTGAAATGTATATCATACATTGCTTTATACCCTTAGCTGAGACCTTTGGCTATGCCACCAGGCTCAGGTCGCTTACTCAGGGTAGAGCGACCCATTCACTGGAATTCCATCAATATAAGGAGCTACCAGCAGAATTGACCGAAGAAATTACGGAACAGGCGGTGGGTAAAAGATATGGCTAAACAGAAGATTCGTATCAAACTGAAGGGTTTTGACCATAAGATACTTGACCAATCGGCCGGGCAGATTGTCGAGGCAGTCGAACGTACCGGGGCGGTAGTGGTTGGACCAGTACCACTGCCCACTCATATGCAGAAGTTCAGCGTTATCCGCTCCCCGTTTATTGATAAAGATTCACAGGAGCAGTTTGAGATTCGTACCCATAAGCGTATCATTGATATCGTTGAAACAACTTCTAAAACTATAGATGCCTTAACCAGACTGAACTTGCCTTCCGGAGTGGAAATAGATATTAAGTTATAAGGACAAATTACGCTCAGAGAGCTAAAGCTATGACTCAAGAGATTATCGGAAAAAAACTAGGTATGTCCCAAGTATTCGGGGACGATGGTAAAGTAGCAGCAGTAACCGCCATCGAGGCTGGGCCATGTACGGTGACTCAGGTGAAAACTGCAGATAAAGACGGCTACAATGCTGTTCAGCTTGGTTTTGGCGAAGCCAAGCGACTTAAGTCTCCGCAGCGAGGTCATCTCAAAGGGACGGGAGAATTTAGGTATCTCCGAGAATTCCGGTTAGATGATACTAAAGAGGTTGAAGTGGGACAAAAGGTTGACGTTAGCCAGTTTCAGTCCGGTGACCTAGTTGATGTTACCGGGGTATCAAAGGGTAAGGGCTTTGCCGGCGTGGTCAAACGCCATCACTTTGCTGGTGGACCTAAAACGCATGGGCAGTCTGACCGACACCGTGCCCCTGGCTCTATTGGCGCCGGAACCTCTCCGGGTAGGGTACTCAAAGGACAGCGTATGCCCGGACAGATGGGAAACCAACAAGCTACGGTGCGTAATCTGGAAGTATTTGAAGCCGACCCTGCCCGTAACCTGTTACTGGTCAAGGGGGCAGTACCCGGGAGTCGGAACGGTTTACTACTGATTAAGAAAACGAGTAGGGGGAAGTAAGGAAGTGCAAGTTCCAGTCTATAGCCTTACCGGAGAAGTGGTTGAGAATATTGAAATAAGCGACCAGGTTTTTGCCGTGCCGTTTAATGAGGGAGTGGTGCACCAGGCAATGGTCAGGCAGCAGGCAAATGCTCGCCAGGGAACGGCTTCAACTAAGACCAGAAGTGAAGTCTCAGGCAGCAGTCGAAAATTATTTCGGCAGAAGGGCACCGGCTACGCCCGGGCCGGAAGCCGGCGGTCACCGCTGCGCCGGGGAGGTGGCATTATTTTTGGTCCCAAACCAAGGGACTATCGCCAGGCCATGCCAAAAAAGATGCGCCAATTAGCCCTAAGGTGCGTACTATCAGCCAAGGCCAGAGATGAAGAGTTAAAAGTCATGGCCGAACTAAAGCTTGAGCCAAAAACGAAGCAGATGGCACAGATTTTGAATGCTCTTGGGGCGGATTCCTCAGCTCTGGTGGTTACCGCTGAGTCAGAGGAGCATGTAATTAAATCAGCTCGCAATATTAAAGGAATCAAGACGATGCCAGCCAATGTGCTCAATGTGCTTGACATCCTCTCCTATAAGATGCTATTGATGACAGTAACCGCAGTGCGCAAAGTAGAACAGCTATGGGGTGAGAGACTGGCGGAAGAGGTTAAGCATGCACCTTTATGAAGTCTTACGCCGTCCGTTAGTGACGGAGAAGAATACCATATTGCAGGCGCAAAATAAATACGCTTTTGAGGTCGCCAAAGAGGCGAACAAACCTCAGATCAAACAGGCGGTGGAAAAGGCGTTCAAGGTCCAGGTGACCACCGTTAATGTAACCAAGGTTTCGGGTAAGACACGAAGGGTAGGCAGGCGACTAGTACAAACCGCGCCCTGGAAAAAGGCGATTGTCACCCTGAAGCCAGGGAACAAGATAGAATTCTTTGAAGGTGTTTAGACATGATGAAGGAGGAAACTGAGTGGCATTAAAGGTATATCGTCCAACCTCTCCCGGCAGGCGTGGGATGAGCGGCTCTACCTTTGAAGAAATCACCAAAGATAAGCCGGAGAAATCGCTGCTCAGACCACTAAAGAAGCGGGGGGGACGTAATAATCAAGGGAGAATAACGGTTCGCCACCGTGGTGGTGGTGCGAAACGTAAACTCCGCGACATTGACTTTAAGCGGGATAAAGTAGGCGTTCCGGGCAGGGTGGCGGCGATTGAATATGACCCTAATCGCTCGGCACGCATTGCTCTCATATACTACGCCGACGGGGAAAAGCGATATATTCTGGCCCCTTTGGGACTCAACGTTGGGGATACCATTATGTCCGGCAGCGACGCCGAAGTAAAGCCGGGAAATGCGCTACCTTTGAAGTTAATCCCGAGTGGTAGCCTGATACACAATATTGAGCTGGAGAAGGGAAAAGGCGGGCAACTGGTGCGAAGCGCCGGCACCGCCGCTCAGCTAATGGTGAAGGAAGGCGAATATGCCCTGGTCCGATTAGCCTCTGGAGAAATGCGGCGGATTCGGGGAGATTGCTCAGCGACAATTGGACAGGTGGGTAATGTGGACCACCAAAACATCGAACTGGGCAAGGCAGGGCGTAAGCGTTTAATGGGTTGGCGGCCGACCGTAAGGGGGTCAGCAATGTCACCACGCGACCACCCCCATGGTGGTGGCGAAGGCAGAAGCCCAATAGGCTTACCAGGACCGAAAACGCCGTGGGGCAAACCAGCACTGGGCTACCGCACCCGCAAGCCAAAAGCTTCCGATAAGCTAATTGTCAAGCGGAGAAAAGGTAGATAGAGGTGAGAAATGTCAAGGTCAGTTAAGAAAGGACCATTCATTGATGCCAAACTGCTAAAAAAGGTGGAGGCAGTTATCCGCTCTGGTCAGAAGGCAATCATCAAGACTTGGTCACGATCATCCACCATCCTACCCCAGATGGTAGGGCTGACGATTGGCGTGCATGATGGTCGGAGACACGTCCCGATTTTTATCACCGAAAATATGGTGGGGCACAAATTAGGTGAGTTTGCTTTAACTCGAACCTTTAGGGGACACGTTGCCAAGTCTGAGAGAGCGACTCAGGTAAGAAAAAAGTAGGTAGCTTATTATAGGTAAGGTAAGGAATGAAATGGAAGTGAGAGCTGTAGCTAAGGATACTGGTATATCAGCAAGCAAGGTGCGCCCGCTGGTAGATATGGTACGGGGTAAGACAGTAGACGAAGCATTGACCGTGCTTAGATTTGTCCCGTCACCGAATGCCCAGGTTGTCGCCAAGGTGGTGAAGTCAGCCGCAGCTAATGCGGAGAATAATTATCAAATGACGGCATCGGATTTAAAGATTGTGAGCATTTTTGCTAATGAGGCGCCAGCCCTGAAGAGGCATTATCCCCGGTCTCGAGGGCGAGTTAGCCCCGTCCATAAGGGGTCCAGCCATATTACGGTTATTATTGCTGGTGAGGAGGAGTAATTGGGTCATAAGGTCCATCCGTTAGGCTTTAGAATTGGCGTCATACAGGATTGGCAAGCCAAGTGGTACGCCGATGCGCATTATGCCGAGAATTTACAGGAAGACTTAAAGCTGCGAAAGGCGATTCAGTCCAGATATGCTGACGCGGCTATCTCTCTGGTAGAAACTGACCACCAGGCAAAAGAGATAGCTGTAACCATCCATACGGCTCGACCGGGCATTGTCATCGGGCGGGGAGGACAGCGGGTTGATGAACTGAGTTCTCACCTTGAGAAACTGGTCGGGAAGAGAGTCCGCTTGAACATCCAGGAGATTCGACAGCCAGAACTTGATGCTAATTTGGTGGCTAAAACGATAGCGGAACAGATTCAGCGCCGTATTGCTTACCGCAGAGCTATGAAACAGGCGATTTTCCGCACCACTCAGGCTGGCGCGAAGGGAATAAGGGTCAGTTGTTCCGGTAGATTGGGTGATGCCGAGATAGCGCGCCGCCAGACAATGCACCAGGGGCAGGTGCCCCTCCATACTCTGCGAGCTGATATTGATTATGGTTTTACTGAGGCACGCACCACCTTAGGCCGAATCGGGGTAAAAGTCTGGATATACAAGGGAGAAATCCTTCCCGAACCTAAGGAACTAGAAGCCGAGGAGATGCCGGCTGAGCTGGCTGTCAGTAAAAGTGCGGAAGCAGAGCTTGCCACTGCTGTCGAGCCAATAGAGGAACCGGGGGAACCAGCAGCCGTTTCCACAGAAGAAAGGCCAGTGGAGACTGCCGAGGTGGTCGCTGAAGCAAAACCAGAAGAGAAACCAGCCAAACCAGTGACAAGAAGAAGAGCCAAGACAGCCGTTTCCGCAGAAAAAAAGCCAGCGGAAACTGCCGAGGTAGCAACTGAAGTAAAGGCCGAAGAGAAACCGACCAAACCAGCGAGGAAAAGAAGTAAAAAGGCAGAAACAGCTGAGGCTGCAACAGACGAAGTCGAAGCTTCTGCCTTAACGGAAAAAGAGAAGAAAGATGCTGCAACCTAAACGGGTAAAATATCGCAAGTCGCACAAGGGACATCGCCGGGGTAGTGCCCAGGCAGGTAATACCACTGTCTTTGGTGATTTTGGGTTGCAAGCACTGGAATCAGCCTGGATTACCAGTGAACAAATTGAAGCGGCACGACGTGCCATTACCCATTATATGCGTCGTGGTGGGAAAGTTTGGATACGCGTTTTCCCAGATAAACCGGTTACTAAGAAGCCAGCGGAGACCCGTATGGGCAGTGGTAAAGGGGCTCCAGACCACTGGGTAGCGGTGGTCAAACCGGGAAGAGTTTTATTTGAATTGGCTGGCGTTGGTGAGGAAACAGCTAAAGAGGCAATACGCCTAGCTTCGCAGAAGCTCCCGATACCCACCCGATTTGTAGTCAGGGAAACAGGCATTGCCCATTAGCCGTGATTTTAGAAAAAGGAGCTAGCTTAAGTTGAAGGTTGATGAATTTCGTGCCCTAAGTCCTGAGGACTTGGCAAAGCAACTGGAGGAAGCTCATCAAGAGTTATTCAACCTCCGCTTTCGTCTGGCTACCAGACAGTTGGTCAACCATCGTGAACTGCCGATGGTGAAAAAGAAGATTGCCCGGCTCAAGACAATAATAAGGGAAAGAGAGCTGGGGATAAGGTAACGTTATGGAAGAAAAACGTAAAATCAGATTTGGGCATGTCATTAATAACCGTATGGATAAGACGGTGGTGGTAGCAGTAGAAACACCCAAACGTTATCCATTATACAAAAAGACCATCAAACGAGTGGTTAAGTATAAAGCTCATGATGAAAAAAATGAGTGTCGAGTAGGAGATTTGGTAAGAATTGTTGAAACTCGCCCGCTCTCAAGACACAAGCGATGGCGGGTAGCCGAGATAATGACCAAGGGAGAAGTGGCTGAGGTTCAACCTCAGGAAATAAGCTAAGATTTAGGGATATAATGATATGATTCAACCCTATACCAGACTTAAGGCGGCAGACAATACTGGTGCTCGAGAGATTATGTGCATTAACGTGTTAGGTGGCACCAGAAAAAGATACGCTCGAGTGGGTGATATCATCGTGGCTTCGGTGAAAAAAGCCATCCCGGGAGCTACCACAAAAAAGGGAGACGTGGTCAGGGCAGTTATCGTGCGTACGGCTCAACCCTACCGGCGCCCCGATGGTTCCTATATCAGGTTTGATGAAAATGCCGCCGTGATTCTTACCGATAAGAATAATCCTAAAGGAACCCGAATCTTCGGACCGGTAGCGAGGGAATTGAGAGACAAGGATTTTACCAAGATTATTTCCCTGGCGCCGGAAGTTTTGTGAGGCTAAACGACGATGAAGATTAGAAAGAATGATACGGTGCTAGTTATCGCCGGTAAGGACAAAGGCAAAAAGGGTAAGGTGCGCTTTGCTTACCCAAAGAAGGAACGGGTATTAGTGGAAGGGATTAACTTTATTAAAAAACACTCTAGGGCAAGGGGCCAAGCCAGACAAGCCGGCATCATTGATTTGGAAGCACCAATTCATGTTTCAAATGTTATGTTATTTTGCGAAAAGTGTAATCAACCTACCCGTATTGGCTTTACTTTTTTAGAGGACGGTAGAAAGGTTCGAATTTGCCGCGCTTGTAAAGAGGTGATTGACTAGATGTCACGATTGAAGGAAAAATACCGAAAAGAAGCCGTTCCTGCTTTGATGGAACGTCATGGCTATAAAAATATTATGCAAGTACCACGTTTGGAGAAGATCGTGCTTAATATCGGCTTAGGGGAGGCGATTCAGAATGCCAAGGCCCTGGAAACCGCCGAAGGTGACCTAGCTGCCATTTCCGGGCAGCATCCGGTAATCACCCGTGCCAAGAAATCAATTGCTGCCTTTAGATTGAGGGAGGGGATGCCTATCGGATTGAAGGTAACCACACGAGGAGAACGCATGTATGACTTTCTGGACAAACTGGTAAATGCCGTTTTACCCCGGGTGCGCGAGTTTCAGGGAGTTTCCCCTACTGCATTTGATGGTCGGGGCAACTATACCTTGGGACTCAAGGAGCAAATCTTCTTCCCTGAAGTGGATTATGACAAGATAGATAAGATACGAGGATTAGAGATATCAATCGCCACTACCGCTAAAACAGATGAGGAAGGCAGGCACTTGCT
>SMTZ1_10004108_pt1 | contig 14642 bp, 16 predicted proteins | sample DeeMarSWOR136_30_FD_25667 | JGI IMG/M metagenome (IMG submission 25667) | reverse complement strand
GTACAGAAGCTATTCGACTACATTCCGGGGCGCAGCCTGGACGATGAGCTGCCTCCGACCGCCTTCAAGGAAGAAGAGCTTGAGTGGATAGGAGAGAAATGACAGTTCGTCTCGTCAGTGAGCAAGGAACGGAAAGCGCTGACCCGGCTTTTACCCGGGAAGTACTGGGTGCCAGCGCTGCCCGTCTGGAGCGCTGCTATCAGTGTCAGGCGTGCAGTTCCGGCTGCGCGTTTGCCTATATCTTTGACTATGCCCCACACCAGTTGTTGAGGATGGTGCAGCTCGGGCTCAAGGACCGGGTGATGAAAAGCCAGACCTACTGGTATTGCGCCAGTTGCGAGACCTGTGCTACCCGCTGCCCGAACGACATCGAAATTGTGCAGGTAATGGACACCCTGAGGCACATTGCCTTCCGCGAAGGCTACACTGAGCAGACCCCGTTACCACTGTTCCACCGTACGTTCCTGGGTGGCGTCAAGAGCTACGGCAAGCTGTTCGAGCTGATGCTTATTCTTCGCTATATGCTCACCAGCCGTGATATCTTCAAGCTCAGTGAGCTACCCAATAATATGAAGATGGGTTTCAACATGTTCTCCAGGGGCAAGCTGGCCATTATGCCGGACAAGATAAAGGGAATGGCAAATATTAAACGCATCTTCCAGCAGACGGAGAAGAAGAATGGCTGAGAGCACCAAACTGAAGTACGGCTACTATCCGGGTTGCTCACTGGAAGCAACAGCCAGGGAATATGACAAGTCGGTACGGGCATCAGCCAAGCTACTGGACGTGGAGCTTGTGGAGCTGGATGACTGGAACTGCTGCGGTGCTTCTTCGGGACACTGTACCGACCCTGAACTGTCCCTGGCCCTGCCCGCCCGAAACCTGGCTATCGCTGAGAAAATGGGGCATGACCTGGCCGTATCCTGTGCCGCCTGTTTCCTCCGCTTCAAACAGACCAACCACGACCTCCGTGCCAATGATGAATTACGGCAGAGGATTGAGGAGATTATAGATACACCCTACAAGGCAGAGATAGAGGCAAGACACGTCCTGGACATATTCGCGCGTGAGGTAGGTCTCGAAAAAATCGAGGAGCGGGTAAAGAAGCCGCTCACAGGCCTGAAGCTGGCTGCCTATTATGGGTGCTATCTGGTACGCCCTCCCAAAGTCACCCAGTTCGACGACCCCGAAAACCCGATGATAATGGACAACCTGCTTACCGCCATCGGTGCGGAGCCTGTGGACTGGAGCCATAAAATAGAGTGCTGCGGCGGGGGCCTGTTGCTGGCCCGGACCGATGTCGTCGTCAAGCTCTGCAACGACATCTGCCAGGCAGCCCTCGATGCCGGGGCAGTGGCCCTTGTGACCGCCTGCCCGCTCTGCCAGGCAAACCTTGAACTGCGGCAGACTATCGGCGTACCCGCTTTCTACTTCAGTGAGCTGCTGGGACTGGCCCTTGGAGCCAGTGAAAAAGAGTTCAAGTCCTGGATGAAAAGTCATATACAGAACCCGATGCCGGTTTTGAAGGCACAGAAATTAATCTAGCATGAGATGTAAGGGGGAAGACCCAAGATGGAAGCAGTAGCACCCTTTCAGGACGCAATAGACATCATCAAAGAAGAGGGCGGGGACATCGCCAAGATGTGCTACCAGTGCGGCCTCTGCACTGGTACCTGCCCGTGGAACCTGGTCAGGAGCTTCCTTGTGCGCAAGGCAATGCACCAGGCACAGCTGGGTCTGCCCGACTTCGAAGATGAGGACATGTGGCTGTGCGTTACCTGCAACGCCTGTGTCTCGCGGTGCCCGCGCGGCGTGAAGATAATTGATGTCTGGCGTTCTTTCCGCCGGGCCATCACCGAGATGGGAATCGGCGGCATCCCCGATTCACTTCGCATCACGGAAAAGAATATCTCCAGCGTGGGTAATCCGCAGGGCGAAGACCGGGAAAATCGTACGGAATGGGCCAAGGACCTGGATGTTAAGACCCATACCAAGGGCACCGACGTGCTTTACGTTGCCTGCTGCTACAACTCCTATGACCCGCAGCTTACGCCTCTGGCCCGGGCCACGGTGGAAATCCTGAAGAAGGCCAAGGTCGACTTCGGTATACTCGGCAATGAGCTTTCCTGCTGCGGCGAGAGCATCCGCAAGGCGGGTGCCGAGAGCGTTTTCCAGAGCCTGGCGCAGAGCAATATCGCCCTGTTCAACGAGGCCGGTGTCACCAAGATTGTCGCAGCCTCGCCCCACTGCTTCCACACCTTCAAGAACGAGTACCCAGAACTCGAAGGTAAGTATGAGGTGATGCACACCACCCAGTTCCTCGCTGAGCTAATCCGCGAGGGCAAACTGGAGTTCAAGAAGGAACTAAAAAAGACGATTACCTACCACGACTCCTGTTACCTGGGACGCCACAATGAAGTGTATAACGAGCCCAGAGAGGTCCTTGAGGCCATCCCCGGCGTGAAGCTGGTGGAGATGGCCAATCACCATGAGGACAGCCTCTGCTGCGGTGGCGGCGGCGGCCGAATCTGGGAGGAGACCAAGAAAGGCGAGCGTTTCTCTGATATACGACTTGAGCAGGCTCTGGATGCCGGCGCCGATGTCATGGCAGCGGTCTGTCCCTACTGCCTGGCCAACTTCAAGGACAGCGTCACCACCGCAAACAAGGAAGAGGAAATCGAGGTCAAGGACATCGCCGAGCTGGTGCTGGAAGCGTTGTAGAAGACTTCACATACAAGATATTTAGTAAAAAGGAGGCTGTATGGCCTCCTTTTTTATTCTATTTTGTCACGTTTGGCGATATTATGTCGTGCACATAGAAGTTGTATATTCTCTGCTACTAAAGAAGAACCACCCTTTGAAAATGGAATTATATGATCAAAATGCAGGTTATCATTACTCCCGCAAACAACACACCTGCCTTTATCTCGTTTCCATACTGCTAATTTTACTCGTGGTGGTATTATTCTACTATGTTCAATCTCAACCGGTTGTTGTTTAGATTCACTAGAAGGTTGTATATTTTCCACTAACTCCAACTTGAATTTAAATACTTTTCGGTTATTACTTTCTTCCTGCCATGCATCCGTCAGTTTAAATACACCATTATATACCCATATACCTCTATGAATTTTTTCATATACCTTTACAAAATCTGCAGCCTTTCCCCCACTTCTATATCTTCTAGCTGCCTCATAAAACAGGCCATTCTGACTTAACGTACCACCAGGATTACGCATGGGTTGATCAACAACCTTTGGTATAGGGGTATTTGTTTTCTTAGGAACATCATGTCCCTCATATATTAGAACGTGCCCTTCTTCCTCCACTCTATCAGAATAGGGAGCGTTAGCTCTCAAACTCATTAGAATTACGCTCGTTTCTCCACGCAGATGATAATTCATACCACGTTGGAGATTGACCTTTTCTTCATTACACATTTCTATATATGAAATAATATCCCCAGGGTTAATCATTGTTATCTCCAGAGAGCCGACATCCCTGTAGTATGCTATCTAAAAATAGACATATCTCGTTACATGTTTGTCTAGGATTATACCATGATATGACGAAGATGAGTCCCTCGTCTGCTTAGTCCAGCTTCTGGAGCAGCTTACGGTAGAAGGGCAGGCCTGCCACGAAGGGGATGATGTCGTACAGTATCCTGAATAGCAGCGAGGCCAGGACGGCCTGCTCGAAGGGCGTCCCGAAAAGCGCGTAGACGCCGGACATGGAGGCCTCCTGCACGCCCAGTCCGGCGGGTATCATGGCCACGTTACCGGCAGAGATACCCACGCTAAACCCAGTCAGGAGTGAGCCGAGGCTGAGAGAGGTGCCAATGGCGTTGAAGCAGAACCAGATGCCCGCAACCACCAGCGCCCACTCAACGATAATAAGCAACGGCGGGAGAAACAGCTCTATCGGCCTGCCCCGCATCGCGGCCAGACCATCGTTCATCGCCGTGTCGAATGCGTCGAGGAAAGAGGTGATATTTCGCTTGAAAATTAAGCGCCACCAGTGGTCTATTTTGTTCAGTATCCACCTTCTCAGGGCACTCTTGAAAAGGAGCAACGCGGCAATCAACAGCCCGATAATAAAAACACTCGTTGATACAATCAGTATCACTATATTGTAGACAGGCAGGGGATGGGTCAAGAGGACGTAGACCAGGCCGATAGGGAAAATAGTGGCCAGTATGATGGCATTGAAATAAGAATGCAGGAGTGATGCGGCCATAACCATGCCTGCCGGTGTCTGGTCGCGCTGCATCAGCAAAACGCGCAGGGAATGACCGGCCAGACCCCCGAAGGCCAGTATATTGTCAAGCGTCACCGATAATATGCCAATCTTAAAAACGTCCGGCCACGGAATCCTGACACCCATCGTCCTGCATATCGATACAAAGGCGCCGCTCAGGCAGAAGTAGGAGAGGACTATAAACAGAAAGGCTATCAACACCAGCTTCCAGTCTGCCTTATCGCCAAGCTGCAAAGCCTTTTCCCAGTCAAGAAAAGCCAGCAGCACCGTCAATAAAGCCACGGCGATGATGGCCAACAGCACAAACCTGCGATTAAACAGCTGTTTTAAGCGCAACTGACCCTGCCTCTCAGATATTTATTAATGGGGGACAAAGCGAAATGATACACCGAACAGTCGGTATCCGGCCTGGTGGGTAGTCCTAGTTTTGTGAAATGCATATGTTAATTAACCTGGCTAATACTAACCCGCCGAATACGTCACCGTCAACACGTCTCGCTCCGAAAGATGTTATACACCACCATCGCTGCTTTACTTTGCCGGTTTTCAGACATATTTATGTCTTTTTCGGGTTGTGTTATCATTTAGTTAGAACAATGGCAATTAAAACAGTCGCCACCAACCGAAAAGCCCGCCATAATTACCATATTATGGACACCATCGAGTCCGGGCTGGTGCTCAGCGGCTCGGAGATTAAGTCAATCCGCGCCGGCCGAGTCAGCCTCGGGGATGCCTACGTGCGCCCCGAAGACGGCGAGCTGTGGCTGCTGAACGCCCATATCGCCCGCTACCAGGCAAGCAGCTACCTCGGCCACGAGCCCACCCGCCCGAGGAAGCTCCTGCTGCACCGCAAGGAGATTGCAGAGCTGACCAGCACCGTAGCGGAGAAGGGCTTTACGCTGGTGCCGTTGCGACTGTATATTAAAGATAGTATCGCCAAGCTTGAGGTGGCGCTCGCCCGGGGCAAGAAGCTCTACGACAAGCGTGAGGCAATACAGCGTCGTGAAACAGACCGGGTTTTAGAGCGTGCCGTGAAAACGAAGGTCGGTCCGAGGAGGTGACAGGCGCAGTCACGCGGACAGAAATCAATGGGGACGCGTGGTTTCGACAGGGGAAGTGTGTTACAGGATTGCAGGCTGAGGTTGCCGCTACCCTCATTAAACAAGTGGCAAAAAACAACTGGCAAAGAACCAGTATTAGTTGCAGCCTAATTAACTAGGCAGCACATCCACCTCGACCCCACCCCGGCGGGTCGGGAGTGGGTGACGAAAAGTCGGGGTGCCACCGCCCCAAAGTCGGGAAAGGCGGTGAAAGAGAAATCGACTGGCCTGGCTGAACCCGGTCGACAGGGGTCAGCCGGGTGAGATTAAAGAGCCGACTAAGCCTGTAGGATATTCTGGGCAGCTTCCTTTGGACGGGGAGTTCGACTCTCCCCCGTCTCCACCAGAAACACAGCCGAGCCATTAAGAGGCTCGTTGATGATACATATATCAGAGCCTTCACGCGAAGCCGCCACCCGGAAGACTAGCGTCAGTTTGACTTCGAATTTCTCGAATAATATCTCTCATTATTATGTTAACCAGCATTTTGACACCGTTCTTAATGAGTCCAATGGCTTCGTGTTCTCCGGTATTGATTTCTCCTGCTGTAGACAAATCCTTCGTTTGTTTTATCCTCTGATTCATCGGTATGCCTCCCACAAGATTATTTCTTCACGGTTAATCTGTAGCGATTGTTTTCTATAGTCAATTATTAATCCCTTAACATAACCCTGATTTACCTCTAGACTGTGGGCACCGATCTTGTGCTTGTGAGTGAGTCGTGAAGTGCCCAGAGTGTCAGACAGAGAATCCAGAAGTACGTAAGTTCTACTCTGAATGCGGTAGCGTCCTTCACATAGTATGTCCTTCCTGCCAGGCAATCAATGAACCTGGGGAGAAGTTCTGTGGTGAATGCGGTGCGAAGCATTTCGTCATTGCTGGCTAGGGCACGCTTCCAGATCTATAGGTGATAGATTACCGGGACAGTTATAATAGCGTGAGGTATAAGCACATTGACTTCCTAATGGTTGGACAAAGGGCGAAAGTGGATATTATAATTATGCCTAGTACTCCCTGCTCATAGTGTAGTTCTATCTCGAATAACAAAAAGTGAAAGCTTATGAGTGATATTTTCATTGCCCACGTGGAGGAAGATGCAGAGATATCCCTAGAAATTGCCCTTGGTCTGGAAGAGGTAGGTTATACCACATGGTGTTACGAGGTCGATAGTATTCCGGGACCTTCCTACCTTATACAAACGGGGCAGGCAGTTGAGGAAGCGAGAGCCTTGACCCTAGTTATATCTAAAGACTCGCTAAGCTCTCGTCAGGTCACCAAGGAGGTTATTCGAGCGCACGAAACAGGGAAGGAGTTTATCCCAGTATTGCGGGATATCTCGCACATCGAGTTTCAGAACCGCCAACCCGAATGGAGGGAAGCCCTTGGTGCTGCCTCGTCAATACGTATTCCTCAAGAGGGAGTTTCTGATATGATTCCTCGCATTGTCAGCGGACTCAAGGCTTCAGGCCTCCTTCCCAATTCGAAACCAGATACGGCGCACATTGCCCTAATACGTAAGACGTTGGGTGATATTCAGAAGTATCGGATATCGGAGAAAGCAGGCGGACCAGTGGTATCGGCTGTGGGATTAGAACCGGAGACCATCACCGAAAAATCACATCTGAAGAGAAGTGCTGAAGAGGCTTTGTGGCGGAAGATCTGGGTCAGATTGACTCTGGCAGCATTTGTGATCATAGCAGCAAGTGTCGTCGGTGTTCTTCTTATTAACCAGTCTGGGCCAGATTCTTCAGAATCAATAGGGGAAATATATGAGCTAGGTCTGGCTCTACTAGGCAATGGACAGTATGAAGAAGCTATCCTGAAATTAAATGAAGTCATAGATGTCGATACCGACAATGCTGAAGCCTATTTTAATCGCGGCTTGGCCTACTATTACAGTGGGGGATATGAACAAGCTATCCTTGACTTTACTGAAGCCATTGACCTCGACCCAAGCAATGCTTCAGCTTACAACTTCCGGGGCGATGCCTATATCGCCCTAGGAGAATATAATCTATCTATTGTCGACTTCACAATGGCGATTAGCCTGTACCCTGACTACCAGTATGCCTATCACGACCGTGCACTTGCCTACTACTATAAAGAGGAGTGGAACAACGCTATCGCCGACATAGACAAGGCCATCGAAATCGACCCTGAGGATGCAAGTTTCTATTACTTACGCGGATTTTTTTACAGGGAGATAGGTATGAATGCCGAGGCAATCGCTGACTTTGAGAAATGTATCGAGATATCACAGGACGCATCACTAATTCAAGAAGCCCAGGATCAGCTACAGGAATTGAGATAGTTCGCACCACCAAGAAATCCAAGTGTTGCTTCGGGGAGAGTTCGACTCTACCCCGTCTCCACCAGAAACAGCCAGGGTTCCAGCTTGACGCTGGAACCCTTTATTTTCCATCTATAAAGATACTCGAAAATTAATGGGGCGGGCATAAATGGCCACCCCATATAGACTGGTTGACTTTAGCCACCGTCTACGAGGAAATATCACCCTCGAGCTCGTTCTGTTCCTCCAGTGTATCCTTCACGGCTTCACAGTTACCTTCGATAAAGGCATCATAGACCATGTTAATTACTTCACCTTCGGAAAACTCGTAGCTTACATTGGAGTGTGCTGCATTCAGCAGGGCCGCTACAGCGTGTCTGGCCAATGCCTTACACTTCCCGCCCTTTAGTCGAAGGGCATCGTCGAGAGTAATGTGTGAGCCTACACCGAAGATATCATCGAAGTAATCTTCGTCTGGGTCATAACCTGTAAGCTCCCAGGCACCATGATGGTTCTTCCAGAATCCCGGTGTGAAGCCTTCTACACCACCGTTCTCAACCTCTACCGTGATTGAATCTTGCTCCGGATAGTCAGGGGCTGTAATAATAGTAGTACCCCTCCAGAGCCCTTGGCCAGTTGCCGTATAAGTGGTACTAGCTGTTGGATAGACAGTCACTTCCCACTGCCATGTTTCGTTATAATCCAGCTCATTATCACCATCGGTATCACCACTGAAGACCTCGCCGATTTCGTTTGAGGTTGAAGTCAGATAGACATCAAACGGTTCGAGGAAGACCTTCACTTCTGTCAGGTCAGCCTCGTGCTCATTCGAGCCGGTATTATCCTCAACAATTGTCAGGACCACAGGTTCTCCAGAATTAATCTGTATGGATGATGCTGAAATAGTTAGAGCTGTACCAGGCGTGCATGCCAATGCTGGCACCGCAATCGATATTGCCAGAGAGCTCACAAGAAGTAGAGCTGAGGCCAGCATAAATACCTTTTTCATATTGTTACCTCTTTTTCTAGTCCATAGTAGTGTGTTTGTGTATGCGATATGTAACCACAGGATTCTCTATGTTATATATCTATTAGTTATATATCTATTAGTAACCACCCCCTTCATATTGTAAAGTTCGTTATTACGCCATTTTGTATCATAGTCATGTTGTGTTATATTCTGGTTAGAGTCTGGTGGACATTCGGTGACAAAAGTTGATAGCACCCCATACACCTGTTTGGATGCTCACAATCGCTAATAACTAAGAAGGCTTATTGAGGCGTGGTACCCTGGAAGGTCCCCCAGCGGGGCAAGCTCAATATAAAATCGCCTGTTTTCAATCGTAAGGACAAGTAAACATGTCCGCTATTTGGCCCGAATATAACCCACTGAATACCGTCTTGCATGCTGCCTGTCTGGTATATCACCATGCTCCAGACAGGAACATACTTCCACTAGGCTTGCTTTATTATGGGGGGTTTTGCCAGCAGCATCAGTGGTAGCGCCGGTACTGTTATCAGGGCAAATAGTTGCCAGGCCAGCTGATAGCTTCCCGTTGCATCAAATATCCAGCCAGCAATAACGGGGCTGGCGAGTCCGCCGGCCATACTTATCAGTGTCATGAATCCAATAATCGTGCCGTAATTCCGCGGGCCGAAGTAGTCAGCCAGCAAAGCCAGCCTCAAAGGTACCGTTGCCCCGAAACCGGGGGCATAGGTGAGCAGATACGGAATAATCAGCCACATTCTATCGTTATTTATAAAGGCAAGAATAAAGACCCCGATGGCCTGGAGAGCAATACCTACGGTGATAAGATACTGCTTATTCGCGAAATCACCGAGCAGACCAAAGCCCAGCCTCCCGATAAGGCTACTGATGGTCACCCCTGTAACTACCGTAGCTGCCAGTGTGCTGGATACTTCCACGCTTTCAAGGTAAGGCACCAGGTGCACCATCACAGCGCTTGCCCCGATGAACTGGAAGAAGAAGACAGCTGCCAGCAACCAGAAAGCCCGGGTCTTCATGGCTTCTCTTAGAGAAAGACCTGCCGGCGGAAGGTCTGAACCCCCTGCCATTTTGTCAGAGGTCACTCCCGAGTCAGTTGAGCCCGCCGAATCACCCCTGCCGACCGGACTGGCACCGTCGGGAAGGTATCCATACTGCTCGGGTTTATGCCTCATCATTGAAGCAAGGGGTATTCCAATGACCCAGGCAGCAATAGCGACGATAACCAGTGTCTCTCGCCAGCCAAGCTCACCGACGGCATATGACACCAGCGGTACCAGCATGCCGCTGGCACCAAAACCGGTCACAACCAGCGTCATAGCCCGGCTCCGTTTCTTTTCAAACCAGTTAGTTACGGTAGCGAAGATGACGATGAAGGCAGCAAAGCTCATCCCGACCGCAATGAGCAGGAAAGAACCGTAGAACGCCCACAGGGAATTGACGCGGCTCATCAGGAAAAAACCCAGCCCCACGGTGGTCCAGCCACCGAGCATCAGCTTCCTCGGCCCTACCCTGTCAACCAGGAAACCTGCTGCAGCCTCAAGAAAACCGGACTCCAACCTCTGCAATGTAAAGGCAACCGATGTAACAGCCGCACCCCAGCCAAAGGTATTCCTTATTGGATTGAAAAAGACCGTAAAACCGTAGACAAAGGTGCCGCCGACAAAGAAGTTCAAAACGACAGCGGCCGCTACCATCCACCAGCCGTAGAAGATTTTTCTCCTTCTCGGCATAAAATCGCTTAATGAATTATCTGGTTGCTGCAATGCGAGCCTCTGTCAAAGATGCCTTATCTACTCTATCACATCGGGCTACACAGACGCACACTGGCTCGACCCGGCTCTGTTCAACCCCCTTGACACCACAGACATATCGGTCTATTATGCGTTACGCTCCATACTGCGCCAAGTCACACCTGCCATAGGCGACTAAAATCACATACGAGTGGTGTTCTCTAGGTTATAGTTATACTCAACGAGTAAACGCCCCGAATAGAGGAGGTCTATGGTTAGTGAAAGGGACAAGACCCTGGAAGGGCTACGGATTGCCGTACAGATGGAGATTGACGGCAAGGAATTCTACCTGAAAGCCAGCCGTGCCAGCAGCAACGAGATGGGACGGAAACTTCTAGAGAGCTTATCAGTGGAAGAAGACCTGCACCGGCAGAAGTTCGAGCAGATATACGAGGCAATCCAGCAGAAAAAAGACTGGCCAAGCGTTGGGCCTGCATCAGACTTCAGTCAGAAGTTAAAGACACTGTTTGCCCAGCAGGCCGAAGAGATTGGAACCGGTATCAAAGCCGCGGCTACCGAGCTTGATGCCGTATCGACAGCGATGGATATGGAGAACAAGAGCTACGATTTCTACAAGGCCCGGAGTAAGACGGCAACCTACACAGCCGAAAAGGACTTCTACGAAGCGGTCGCTGCTGAGGAAACCCTGCACCACAGGCTCCTTCGCGACTACTATGAATACCTGAAGGACCCGGTTCAATGGTTCACCCAGAAAGAGCACCCGCTACTGGACGGGGGGTAGGTGAAGAAATGGATAAATACCAATGTACGGTCTGTGGTTACATCTATGACCCGGAACTCGGTGACCTTGACAATGGAGTCGAACCGGGAACACCGTTCGAAAGTCTACCAGATGAATGGGAGTGCCCTGTCTGCGGTGCTCCCAAGAGCGATTTTGAGAGGATAGATTGAACTCCACCACACTGCTACGGATAACAAAAAGGAGGGAGAGTTAATCATGGCAGAACAAAAGCGGATTTACAGGTGCAATGTCTGCGGTAATATCATTGAAGTGCTGCACGCCGGCGTCGGGGAGCTGGTCTGCTGCGGTCAGCCCATGGAGCTACTTCAGGAGAAGACCAGCGATGTGGGTCTGGAGAAGCACGTCCCTGTACTGGAAAAAATCGATGGTGGCACAAAAGTGAAAGTGGGCGATGTCCCACATCCCATGGAGCAGGAGCATTACATCGAGTGGGTGGAACTGACAGTTGACGGCGAGTCATGCCGCCATTTCCTCAAACCTGGAGAAAAACCGGAGGCAGTCTTTGAGGCCAAAGATCAGAAGGCTACCGCCCGGGAGTACTGCAATGTCCACGGATTATGGAAGTCCGGCGGCTAGGGAATACGGGCACCCGTCAGGTGTTTCGGCATACTCAGATATTTGGCTATCATTTAAATCATGACAGGAGGGACTGATGGACAAGGAAAAGGTCATTGAACTGCTGAACAAAGACCTTCAGGATGAGCACGGGGCAATCATCCAGTACCTGACTCATGCCTACGGCATGGGAGAGGGTGAGATGGCCTGCGAGATTGAGGCAATGGCCCGCGACGAGATGCGGCACCTCGACTGGCTGGCAGAAACAATTGTCGAGCTGGGAGGTATCCCCAGTCTGGAACGCGGCACCATGAAAATGGGTGGTGCATCTGTCCACGACTGGATGGTAAACAATGTCTCCCTCGAACAGGGTGCCATCGCTCAATACGAGGAGCAGATACACGCCATTGACGACCCGAAGATAAAAAGGCTGCTGCGACGCATCCTGTCTGACGAGCTGGCACACCGTGACGACTTCGAGCACTTCGCTCAAAAGTCACATAGAGAGACCATGGAAGATGTCAGGGGCACGAAGAGCGACGATATGATAAGGACGCTGAACTGGGGTATTGAGCATGAGTATACCGTCATCCTTCAGTACCTGCTCCAGAGATACCTGACACCCAATGAAGAGGCCGCCGAAGAGCTGGAAGACCAGGCAATCAACGAGATGCAGCACCTGGGCTGGCTGGCCGAGAAGGTCGTTGATATGGGCGGCACCCCGGTTATCGAGCACGCGGAAGTCGACCGGTCAACCAGCACCGCCGATATGCTCAGTGCTGACATCAAAATAGAGCGTGAAGTGGCCGATGCCTATGACAAGGCATCTACCAAGGCCGACGACCTCAAGCTGAAGAAGCTACTCCTGCGCCTGCGCGACAACGAGATATACCACGCCGAGGTATTTGGTGACCTTCTGGAAGAAGAGAAGTCCGGCTAGACATACCAGCACTGAACGGTCATTACATTAGCGAATAAGGCAATCTTCCTTTCTTTACGGGGGAGATTGCCTTATCTATTGACGGACAATCATCACCTCAGCTAAAGTAGGCCTTGAGAGAAATCAATGAGCAAGCATCTTGCCGGAGTATAAGCGATGAACGGACCGAAAGTTACCAGATGCGGTGATACAGAGTTCCGTTGGGGAGAACGGACCTACGTAATGGGCATCATCAACGTCTCACCGGAATCGTTCTCCGGCGACGGCCTCACAGATACCGAGGCAATCCTAGAACAGGCATTACGCTTCGTCGAGGAGGGCGCCGATATCCTCGACGTCGGCGGAGAGTCTACACGCCCCGGCTCAACATCAATCGGTACGGATGAGGAACTCAGGCGTGTCATTCCTGTCATCGAGCAGCTGGTCAGTAAAGTATCCGTCCCGTTGAGCGTCGATACCTATAAATCGGAGGTGGCCGTTCGGGCACTGGATGCCGGTGCTAATATTATTAACGACCAGTGGGGATTAAAACACGACCCTCATCTTGCAGAACTGGCCGCCGAGAAGAAGGTGCCCATCATCCTGATGAGTAACCAGCGTGACAAGGGTGACTATGATGCTAAAGCCCAGCGCGATACCGCTTTGTATCAGGACGTTATGGCCGAGGTTATGGCGTCGCTTAAACAGAGCATCGAGACAGCCATGAGTGCCGGAGTGCCCCGCGAGAACATCATTATCGACCCCGGTATCGGCTTCGGCAAGACCTGGCAGCAGGACACTGAGCTGGTGCGCCGCCTCGCTGAACTGAAAACACTGGGACAGCCCATCCTGCTGGGCACATCACGCAAGTCCCTAATAAAGATGGTACTCAACCTCCCTGCTTCGGAGCGAGTCGAGGGAACTGCCGCCACTGTCGCCATCGGCATCGCCAACGGGGCGGACATCGTGCGTGTACATGATGTCCGGCAGATGGTCAGGGTCTGCCGCATGACGGACGCGATAGTACGAGGATAGCATGCCTGTTAGAAGGAATAATACGAAAATCCCACTATATCAGGTAGACGCCTTCACTTCTGAGGTTTTCAAAGGCAATCCTGCCGCTGTATGCATACTGGACGAGTGGCTGGATGACGTAGGCTTACAATCAATCGCCGCCGAGAACAATCTCTCAGAAACAGCCTTCCTTGTGAAAAGTGATGAAGGATTCGAAATAAGGTGGTTCACACCTCTGGTCGAGGTGCCGCTGTGCGGACACGCCACGCTGGCCAGCGCCTTTGTTATTTTCAACCATCTGAACTGGCCGGAGGCCTCCGTACGCATCCAGACCCGGCAGAGAGGCCTACTCACAGTCACGCAGAAAGAGGGACTTCTGGAGATGGACTTCCCGGCAATGATGCCCAGCACCCATGAAATCCCTGATGGACTTGATAACGCCCTGGGACATCCGCCACTGGAAGTCCTCGGTACGGAAAGACAGCTATTGACGGTGTTTGCGGACGAGCGTACTGTCAGAGAGCTAAAGCCGGACTTCGGCCTGCTGGCCCGGTATGAGTTCGGGACTATCGTAACTGCGCCGGGCAGCCAGTGCGACTTCGTTTCAAGGTATTTCGCCCCAAATGTGGGCATTCCGGAAGACCCCGTTACCGGCTCGGCGCACTGTGTGCTGGTGCCCTACTGGTCACAAAGGCTGGGCAAGAAACAGTTGCACGCCAGGCAGGTCTCAAAAAGGGGTGGTGAGCTATTCTGTGAAGACTGCGGTGAGCGCGTTTCCATTGCGGGAAGAGCTGTGCTATATCTCGAGGGGACGATAGTGGTGTGAGCGGAGAGAAACACCCGACGATAAGGACGATTGCGGACTTCGCCCCTGAGGGTGTCGAAGCCGGGGTCGGGCTTGCCTTACAGGATGATGCTGGACACTATGTCTTCTGTCTGGCAGGC
>SMTZ1_10014582_pt1 | contig 14643 bp, 8 predicted proteins | sample DeeMarSWOR136_30_FD_25667 | JGI IMG/M metagenome (IMG submission 25667) | reverse complement strand
GTTTCGTCAAGTGAATCATTAGCTCGGACATTAAGGGTATTACTGCCATCACTGAAAGAATCATACATGCTTTGTGTTATTAAGATGTCATAAGGTGAACTCAGAGGCATCCAAGAACCTCCATTCCAGTTGTACTCCGCGTTGCTGACTCCTGAAGCATCGGTTATGGAAAGATCAATGGTATTACCAACAGAAATTTCGCTGTTTTCACTTGGGGAGTTTAATACAATCTGAGGAGGTTCAGTGTGACTGGCATCAAAGATAGTGAAATTTTCAACCAAGAAGCTATCATCGCCGCCAGATGCTTCAAATTCTTCACCGAACCATAAATCATCGATCCTAATCGGATCAAATCCTACCCAGCCTGAACATTCGGATTGAGCAGTTTCGATAGCAAATGTTACATTTAGAGTATATTGGTTTCCATCGTCAGGTATTCCAGAATTAAGATATAAGATATCGGTGCCGTTAGCAATTACAGTAGAGTCATATTCATCGTAATTGAAGTAAATCCATCTTTGAGACGCCCCATCATCAAATCGTAAACCAAAAGCAGTCTTTGAATCGAAATCGAAAGTGAGGTAAAGCATTTTGCTCTCGTCATAATCTATGCTCAAATGTTGTTCTTGTAGCGCAGACTGACCTGATAGACCATCTCCGTCCATGACATATAAACCGACCTGTGTTACAACATTTCTAAACGAAGGTCGTGCATCGGTTTGTGTATCGAAACGTAATAATTCTTCTCCATTGTCATCCATTAAGAAAACAAGGTCGTCTATTAAGAAAACGTCATTTGCACTCATACCAGTTTCTTCGGATTCCGCGTAGATTTGAACGTTCACCGTGTCGATGGTGTTTATTTGTCCTGAAGTTAATTCTGCGCCACCAGTATCAGTTAGTTGCGCGGTTACGTCATCGGCGAAATGATACCAGATGTTTGCACTTGGAACGTTAACTAACTTAACTCTATCAATGTCATTTCCATCATCATCGGTTGGGGGGTCGGTTGCAAGATAATACTCAACATGCCCCAATATCGTGCCTGTAGATGTCTTGAATGTTAACTTTACGTAAAAGGAGTCATCAACATCTGTAGAATTCACAGCAAAGGCAATCCAAAGGTTGTCCCTGCTACCTGAAGCGATTGTAAATGTCTTATTGATGAGGGAATAACTATCATCGTCAAGTGTATTCTCTCCATCATATAACCTTACGATACCACAACCAGAATCAAGGTATGGATTGTTTTGATCGAGAAATGTTTCACTACTGCTTCTTTGTACCCAAAACTCGGTAAAGGTCAATACATAACTGTCGGTATCGTGATTATTAATGGTGAAATCTAAGTTCGTATCAACTTCATTAATATTCGATAGTGTCCAAGTCCTAGAGGGCGCATCATACGTAATAGTTCCCGCTTCACTGCAATCTAGGTTTCCCAATGCGGAATCAATACTTATTGTTATCTTTGCACTTATTAGATCCCAGTTGGAATCTATACTTCGGGAATGTACGGTAGTCATATCCGACCAATAGACTGTAATATCGTCAACCTGTTTAGAAGCTGCTTGTCCTTCGAAAATGACTTGATATTGTATAAATTCTTCATTTGGGAGCCCAGATAAATCGAGTATGCCCGTTGTTGAGTTCGATGTCCACGCAGAAGGTGATGAGAACCCCGAATTATCATCTGTTCGAGCACGTACCCGTACCTCTCCGTAACTACCTGCTTCCGTCCACTGTAATTCTACCCAATATGGAGAAATGCCACTATCAATATAATCATCAGTGTAATACCCAGTTTCCTCTCGTGCATAAATGCGGAAGGTTAAATCATAACTATCATATCTTGTAGGACCGATTGTTAATGCATAGCTTGTACCGCGATAATTTTCAGTTGTTGTGTAGCAAATGTTTTGACTTGCAGCACCAGATATTATTAAAGTGTATGTACCTGTAGTAGTGATGGTTAGTGGAAAGTAAGTTGGAGCCGATACAGAGACCCATTGTTCGCTACCAGGCAGAGTAATACTACCTGATAGTATTTCAAAACTGCTAGGGTCTTCTAAAGAAACCGATCGAGAACCGCTACCTGACTTTGCTCTTAATTGAATGCTGGTTATAACCTCTCCTTGTTCAAGATAAATCTCTTGTTCTAATTTTAAGTCGGTATCACTCCCGTATAGCGTATCTTGAGACTCGGTAAGGAATGTTCCAGATGTCTGTAAATATCCATTCACAGCAGTAGTACCTGTATGAGTGCCATCCCAATCTGCTGGGTCGCTATGTGTTTGTGAACCAACAGTTCTCGTAATAGTACCTGGATTTGTTTGATATCTATAGAATGCCCCATCCCAGCCCTCGGTGTCCACGTTATTCTCGAATCTCTGAATTAATCCATCATCAAAAGAAGTAATCGCATTACTATCATCAGTGAGTTGAGTAAGTGCAGTTGCCCAATCAAAATGAGTTCTTTCGGTTTTATCAAGTTCAATATTAGTCGTGGTAATGAGCGGATCAAAAGTTGTCCACGTATCGGCAGTTAGATCTACTGTTTTGCAACCTTTTACTCGTACTGCGGAATGTTTATTGTTAGAGCCTCCCAGTTGCATGTCATCTATTCTGAACAATGCTTGTTGTGTATATCCTTGATTATCAAAATCACGATAATCAAACCTATGTCTTAAAAATCCATCTATATCATCATTTTTAGATTTATCGTAGACGTCTGCAACTTTGATAAAATTAGTGATGTCCTCGGTACAGTCTTGCGGGCCATCTTTTAGGTAATATCTTTTTGCTATTGAATTATCGGTTACATAAACGTAATCTGCACCATACCCTGTGTTCTTGTATTGAGGATTACACGCCATTACAAATTCGTAACCTATTGAATTTATATCGCGGTTAAAATCTAAAGAATCATCCCATCTAATGTCTGTTGTATTATACCCGAACCGCCAATGTGTATTGTTTATAGCTGTTACATACATGAAATTTCGGGCATCTATGTGAGTTCCATCTTGACCGTATAAGTCTCTATTGGTAAGCCATCGGCTATAATCAGCCTTTTCGTGACTTATATACTGCCTGATGAACAACCCGTTTAGTGGGTCATGGTTTTTGTCCTTAAAAGAATAGGGCGAGGTAATTAATTGCATTCTACCCCAGTCATCGTTTGGGTTTGTGTATAAGCCGTAATATCCGTAAGGAGAACGCACCCAGAGAATTTCTATGTCATCTAGAGGAATTGAATTCAATAAACTCGGGTCGGTGGAAGTATTCCATAGTTGAGTGCTTATTCTTTTTACAAACAAGTGTAATGAAGTATCTTCATAAGTTCCGCTTTCATCTAAAACTTGTTTTCCATTGATAAGATATTGTCCACCACCTCCATCGGCTTGAATGTATGGAGGTGGTTTTTCATTATCATCTAAGAACTTGTTCGACTCTGGTAGATATTCTATATCTTGATCTGGTGAAGCAACAACGGATATAATACCAAATAAGAAAAGAAAAGTAAAAAAGACGACAAAACACGTAAATAAAATAGAGTGGTGCCTTATGCTTCTATGATTTAGAATCCGACGTTTCTTTTTTCTAGAAGACCTAATAAAGAAGAAAACCATAAGTTTCCACCATGTACATTTAATCAAACTGCATGCTTACATAAAAATTTTCCGATAAAATTAAGTAAAAAGAGAAAATAGCCAAAGATAAGAATCTAAGTGCGTCTATTAATGGTTTAATTTAAAAAAATAAACTTTGAATTCAAGATAAGGATCTAAAAACCGTTTCTATAAACCAATTGAAAGCAAACTCTTTTTTCCTCGATTTGCCAACATAAAAATTTGGCAAATTTTCTTTTCAATTATGACTTTTCAGTAATAACTATACCTCTCTTCTTTCCATGGATCACCGTGGTTATGATATCCTCTTGTTTCCCAGAATCCTGGCTTATCCTTTGCTGTAAATTCTAAGCCTTCGACCCATTTTGCACTTTTCCAAAAATAGAGTCTTGGGACTACAAGTCTGCAAGGAGCACCATGCTTTGTAGTATTCGGTTCATTGTCCAATTTGAGAACAAATAATACATCAGGTTGAAAAAAATCTTCTAGAGTTAGATTAGTTGTCCAACCTTCTGAACAGTGAACTATGACAAACTTGGCTTCGGGACGTATATTCACAAGTTCTTTTATCACACTAGTGCTTACGCCCTCCCAAAGATTGTTCAATCTTGACCAACCAGTAACGCAATGAATATCTGAAAACACTTTTACCATTGGGAGTGACATGAATTCTTTATAACTAAGCGTTTTTTCCTCTTCGATTAGTCCTGAAATCTTAAAAGTCCATTTTGAAAGATCATAACTAGGCACGGATCCTGCATGAAGAGTTGGAAATCCTTCAGTTAGTCTTTGACCAGGAGGCACTCTATTTTCTCTCTTTGTATCAGGGCTTATGATTATGCCTTCTTCTTCCATGAAATCCCTTCCTCAAATTTTTTTTAGACATTTATTGTCGTTTTATTTAACTTTTTTATTAAAGACAATCTCTCAAAGAAATTCTCAATTTTTTCCCTCAATATCCCCTCATCAAATTCTGATTGGTACAAAAACTTGATTTCGTTTTCCATGGTCCAGTCATTCGTTACATCTACCCCAGAAACTCTTTCAAATAAATTAGATCCAGGGAGTGGGTAGGGAACATTGAAAGAAACCTCATCTAAATCTAAATTCAAAGCAAAGTTAAAAGTATCTTCTATGGCACGCATAGTTTCACCAGGGTATCCTACTATGAAAAATCCCGCCGTCTTGATTCCTACATCTTTAAATAACTTTACACACAATTTTCCATCTTCTGTTGTTACCCTTTTATTCATAATCTTTAAGATTTCATCATTTCCTGATTCTAAACCTAAATATACTTTGTCGCAACCAGCAATTCTCATCTTTTTGATTAACTTATCGTTTGTGAAGTCTGCTCTAGACAGGCAATTCCATTTAATATTGATATTATTCTTAATTAAGGCATCACAAAACTTGTCCAAAAACTTCAAGTCCAAAGTAAAACAATCATCTGAAATCCAAAGATAATCGTATCCTAGGGAATGACAATACTCAATTTCAGTGATAACGTCTGGAATATCCCTTTTTCTGAAAAAATCTCCAAAAACAGGCTTAGAACAGAAATCGCAGTTATAGGGACACCCTCTTGTGAGCATGATTGTAGTTGCTTTAATATTTTCTAATCCAAGCCAAAATTCTTGGTATTTATCATGTTGAAATCCATCTCTGTCTGCTAAAGGCAGGTTTTTATATTCCTCTTCTGAAATGTGAATAGTTTCAGTTGAAAATCTAAAATCTCCGTTTTCTACATATATTCCTTTGAATTTAGATAGATCATAATTTTTTATGAAAAAGTCTTTGTCATCTTTGTCTTTATTGAAGTGTAGATACTGTAAAACAAAATCTGATATGATATTGTCTGATTCTCCTCTGAAAACGATATCAAATTCTTTTGCAAACAAATTAGGGTAAACTGTAGCAAGGGGACCTCCACAAATATAAAGGCTGTTTGGCAACAAAGGTTTAAGCGCTGCTACTAATTCATGTATGTTCTTAGACATGCTTATCATAGTAGAAAAGCCAATTATTCTTGGATTTATCTCTAATATTTCTTCTACTACTTCTTTAAAACTCTTAAACGTGCAATCTACCTTAAAAACGTCTACAGCCTTAGTTTTGATTTGAGATGATATTGTTGCAATGCTTAAAGGATTAAACAGCTTTTGATTTCTATTATCTTCCGTTTTGAAATAGGGATAAATCAGAGCAACTGCATCATTCACAAAAAGTGCCCCCGAGCTCTTAAATGTGAATCACTTTCAAATTATTCCTCAATTATTCCCTATCAAACTTAACAATGTATTCTATCAGGCAATCTGTATTATTTTTATCAACAGACTCAAGATCGATTTCTATAATAAATCCTGCCCAACAATAATCTGCAACATTTTCTCTTCCAAAAAAATAGCTAATCTTGAAATGGGAAGCATTACGTAAAACCTCTATTCCAAATTCTAATTTTAATCTTTTAGAATATAATTTTATCCTTTTTAAACTCTGAGGGTCTTTTATTTGATTCCAACCTGAAGGAGCAGGAAGTATTAGTTTGGATACCTTAGACTTATTAAAAAAATCACCACCTAACTCGTTTAATATACACACGGACTTCAAATTCTCAGAATTGTTGTTCAATACCTGAGAAAAATCCACGGTGATACCGATTTCGTTCTCTAATAATTTATAAAAAAAGTCTACTTTTCCTAGGCTTCTGTAATTTGTCAATTCAGATTTTATGCCAAGTATCCTTCTTAACCAAACTCCTATTTTGAGTAGGAGATCTTGAGTGTCAACACCTTCTTTTTTATAAAAGTTGACAAACTCCTCTAGTAATTTTGTTAGGATAATAGAGCGTTTATTAAGGATCTTCCATGTCATAACAGTATCTATGTTAAACTCCTTTGCATATTCATTCGCTGATATCTGTCTTAGTCTACTATTTCTGCTGAAGTAAGTAAGATTTCGAGATCTAAGAGCGACAGTTCCAAGTCCCATACCTTCTTGTACCAGATTTTTGCCTTCAAAGAAAACTAAAGCACCCCTTTCTAACCCTTCGGATATACCTTCTCCTTTATATTTGGTTGAAAGATCAAACTCTATCATTAAGCGTCACGTACTATCTTTCAAATCCTGTTCTTATAGTTACTCAATTTAATATATCGTGAGCAACTCCAAGAAGATGTGTGCAGTTTCCCTTCTCATCAAAAACCGGAGTTATTGTTGTTTCAAATGTAAGATGTCCCTTGGGTAAGTCAACAGAGCTTTCATATGTAATGGGTTTACCAGTTCGAATTACTTCCTTGTATTTAAGAATTAAGTCTTTATAAACTGATTCTGGCAAGATTTCATCAACCGCTTTTCCAATCACTTGTTCTTCAGTAAAACCAGTGTCAATTAAAAACGCTTGGTTAACATTAATGACTCGATAACGGTCATCTGGTTCAATCTTTATAAAAAGTATAGACTCAGAAACTGTGTTGAGAATTAATAAAAGCCGATTTTCACTTTCTCTAAGCCGCTCTTCTACCTTTTTATTTTCGGTGATGTCCTGGACAGTCCCAATCATCCGAACTGGCTTTCTAAGTTCATCAAAAACAACCTCTGCGTTTTCGTGAACGATTCGGACCTCACCGTCTGGTAAAATTATGCGATGGTCAATACTATAAGGTACGTTTTCAAATAAGGCTTTATCTACTGATTTTTTAACGAATTCTATATCTTCTGGATGAACAGAATTTAGAAAAGCCTCATATGTTGCACCAAATTCCTGAGGTTCTAATCCAAAGATGCGATAAATTTCGTCTGACCAGTGAAGTTCGTTTGTTTGAATGTTCCAATCCCAATTCCCCAGATGCGCAATCCTTTGTGCTTCAGAAAGACTTGTTTCGCTCCTCTTCAGCGCATCTTCAGTGCGTTTCCTTTCAGTAATGTCCTTCACTACTTCTATAGCGGCAGTTATATTTCCCTCATCATCGTATACAGGCGAACTAGTGGTCATAATGTAACATTTAGTTCCATCTGGTTTTATGATCATTCCATCAGAGAACGAAGTTTTACTTTCTTTAAAAACCTTCTCAGCAGTACACTCAGGACAACAAGTATCAAGCCCTTTGTAAACTTCATAACATTTCTTTCCGATAACATCCCCCCAGATATCTTTTACCGCCTGATTAGCCCATATAATATCTAAATCTTTGTTTTGCATGGTGATAATGTCTCCGATCCCACTCAAGATCGCCTTAAGCTTTTCCTCAGATTCTTTTAATGCTTTTGTTCGTTCTTCAACCATTTTTTCTAGATTTTCAGTATATTCTTTTAATTGTTCCTCAGCATACTTGCGGGTGATAATTTTACCAAGTCGTTCAGCGATAGCATTAATTAGGCTCCTCTCTTCTTTCAGAAAGGGTCCTTCATCGCTATCTGGCATTTTTTCTAAGTAATAGACTTCTAAAGCACCTATTCGATTGTCGTTTACAATAATATCGCTTGCCTGCTTCCAAATAGTTTCTATGAAGTTTTCGGTTTTAAATTCTTGATCTTTTAATATGACTCTTGCACAGGCACTTTCTGGATACTGAAAAGCGGAGGAAACGATTTCCACTACTCCTTGAAGTATTGCTTCTAGTAAAATGTCTGGCGTGTCCACAAGTTCAGAGATGTTAAAAAGGCATCTCAGTTCCTTTACTCGTTCTCGAAGATTGTATGCCACCATCTTCAAAGCATTTTCTGCCTTTTTGCGTTCGGTGATATCACGAATGATTTCCCACATTCCAGTAGGTCTTCCATTCTTATCTTTCATAAGCCATACTCTTACCGAGACGGGGAAAATTCTTCCGTCTTTCTTGATATGTTCTGCGTCAAATTCTTCCGAATACCCCTTCTTAAGTACTTCAGCACGAATCTTGTCTGGTATATCATGCCATTTCTCATATATGAGATCCCAAAGTGTTAACTGAAGCAGTTCTTCCTTGGAATAACCGTGCATATCTGCGAAGGACTGATTGCATTCTTTGATATTTCTTTCCATATCATAAGATACTATACCATCTATGGAGGACTCATATAAACCTCTGTAACGTTCCTCTGAATCCTTGAGTTCTTTTTCTAATTCTTTGACTAAGCTTATATCTGTCATAACACCTTGAATAATTTGTTTTTCTTCCTTTTCAAAAGATGTCACATTGATAAGACAAGGGACAATTTCAGCTTGTTTTGTTAATAGAGAGAGTTCATAAGATGCTGGCACATCTTCTCCAGTTAGAATTTCAATCAAATGATCTTTAAACATTTCTCTTTGTTCGGGAATAATATTTGCGAAAAAATCGAAGTCTGGGGCATACAATTCTTCCTTTGAATACCCTAATATATCCAGAAATGCTTGGTTAACAAATTTAAGCACCCTTCCTTCAATATAAAAAATCATATTTGGATCTCTCTCAACAAGAGTTCGATATTTTGCTTCTGACTCAACCAATTGCTTCTGACTCAACCTAAAGCGTTTTTCACTGCTTTCTAGAGATTCTAATGTCCTACTATTATAAAGGGCAACCGCAGCAAGTTCACTGAAAGCCGTTGCCATCTTAGCATCATTATCCGTGAACCCACCTTCCTTATTAGCAAGACCGAGTAAGCCAACGACTTTTTCATTAATAATTAAAGGTGCAAAAATGACATTTTCAAGATCTACATGTCCTTTCGGTATATATTTCATCCATTCGCTGTTGGAAAAAGCATTATCATAGACAGTTTTACCAGTTCTATATGCTTCTGCACGTAGTCCTCTGATAGGCATCGGAAGAGAAGGATCTACAGTACAAGAAAGTCCGCCAGACTCTAAAAACAATAATTCATTTTCTGTTCCATCTTCACTCAATAAAGCAACATATCCAGCAGTAGCTCCAATTAAATTCTTGCAGGAATCAAATATGGAACGTGCGGCATCATCAAATTTGTGATATTCCAAGACTGCACGGGAGGCTTCAAGCATTGCTGAAACTTCTGCTTGGCGTTGTCGAGATTCTTTGAGGATAACATTCAATTCAGCCTCTGTTTTCTTGTATTCGGTGAGTATTCTTTTTATTGCTTCCTTTAGATTTGCCGGAACGTCATCTCTATCTAAATAATCTTCTAAACTCATACGGCCACATCATATCAGGATTATTGATATGTATCATAACCAAAAGTGATTGACTTTATACATTGATCTTCTTAAAAAAATTAGTGCTAATGACTTAGAAAAACTTTATACTACTGTAAAAAAGAACTAAACTAACTAATCTATCTTGTTAGAAACTATTGTTGTGTAAATCAAAAGAATAAGCACATTACATTATCTAATGGTCTTTGATTGTAATAAGCTCTTATTTACAAGAAAAAATTGCTACTTTGTAGCCTTAACTTCATTAATGAAGTTCTTGTCTATCCATTCTCTAATTTCATCCCTTATACGCCTGAAAGTATTCAGTTTTTCTTCATTGTTTCCCTCAAAAGCTTGAGGATCTTGAAAACTTTTGTGATAATAATTAATACCGTATGGAAAGAAAGGACAGTTATCTTTTGCATTGTCACAAACAGTGACAACATGATCAATCTTAGTATCAAAGAATTCCTCAACACTCTTTGAATGATGACCTGATATGTCAATGCCAATTTCTGCTAACGCTTTAATTGCAAACGGGCTTACGATAGATGGTTCAGTTCCTGCACTATATACTTCATAGCGATCACCATAAAGAGCTCGTAACAAACCTTCTGCCATTTGAGACCGAGCTGCATTGTGGGTGCAAATAAATAACACTTTTTCTTTGTTAGCGTTAGATTGAGGAACCATCTAAGGAACTCCTTGCACGTTATATTGCAAAATACATATATCTATAGTCTTTTAGCCTGTCGTTGGTTTTTTGCAGGCATAGTTAATACAGACATATGCTGTTGCTTTATCTTCGATATTTGGCATGTATTTAATGAATTCTGCAATATCATGAATCTCTGGCGATTCTTGTTCTGTTGGATTAAGAAAGATGAGCAAATTGGGAAGGAAATGTGATTTGACTGCAGTTAACATGTTTTTTGTATCTGTTGCTTGTGAATTTCCTGCTATAACCACTTGGTATGAAGGCCCAATTGCAAAATCTAATGCAACCATTAACTGGTTATGAGCTGTTGGAGAGTTTTTTAAGTTCTTAGAAAAAGCTTTCCCTATTTTAGAAGCCTTATCATCAAAATCTTCATCTGCTACTACTCTTCCTAAACGGAGAAGATTTAACATCGCAACTGAGTTGCCAGATGGAATTGCCCCATCATAAATCTCTTTCTGGCGAACGAGGAGTTCCTCTCCATCATCTGTTTGAAGATAACTCGCATTAAAGCTGGCCTCATAGAGTTCTATTAAGCCCCAAATCAGAAATGCGTAATCATCGACCTGAGCTAATATGCTTGCTTCCCCATCTCGATAGCGATGTAAAATTCGCCCTTCTGGGGTTCGCATATTTTTAAAAATAAACTCAAACGCGTTTTTGGCGGCATCCAAATAACTGGTTTCATCAAAAACTTGTGCTCCTTTTGCCAATGCTGCGATCATTAGACCATTCCAGTCAGTAAGAATCTTGTCATCTTTATGAGGATGTATGCGCTTTTCACGTACTGAAAATAACTCTTGCCGGATATTTTCAATTTCTTTCTGTAAATCTTGTTCTGAAATGTTTAAATCGACTGCGATATCTTCAATTGGTTTCTTAAGGTGAAAGATGTTTTCCCCTGTTTTTCTTTGAATCATCATATCTATAAAATTCCCACGAGGTTGGATATTAAACACATCAACGACTAAGTCTGCTTCTTCTTTTCCTAATATTTTTTTAATCTCTTCTTCAGTCCATAAATAAAATTTACCTTCTTTACCTTCACTATCAGCATCTTCAGCTGAGTAAAAACCACCTATCGGTGCTGTCATGTCACGTAAAACATAAGTAAAGATCTCCCGAGCAGTTTGTTCATATTCCTTTTTGCTAGTTGCTTGATATGCTTCTATAAAGGCCATTGCTAACATAGCTTGGTCATAAAGCATTTTTTCGAAATGTGGTACGAGCCATAGATAATCCGTTGAATAGCGATGGAATCCAAAGCCGATATGATCGTAAATTCCACCACGTCGCATAAATTGGAGCGTTTTTTCAACCATCATCAAGGCATTCTTGTCACCTGAACGCTTCCAGTAACGAAGTAAGAAAAGCAGGTTGTGAGGACTTGGAAACTTTGGAGCATCGCTGAAACCGCCATACTCATCATCAAAAGCGCCTTTGAGCGAATTATAAGCAATTTCCAACATATTTTCTTCCAATTCTTCGCCCAATGTACCCATTGACACTTGCTTAAGTGCAGAAACGACTTTATCTGTCGCATCGAAAATCTCATTTCGTCGATTTGTCCACAGCTCTTTGATATAAGGTATTACATCTAGCATACCAGTCATTCCAAAACGCCCTTTTTTAGGAATATATGTTGCAGCAAAGAATGGTTTCTTATCGGGGGTCATAATTATGGTAAGTGGCCATCCACCTCTACCTTTAAGTAATTGAGCGACAGTCATGTAGAGATTGTCAATATCTGGTCTTTCCTCTCTATCGACTTTGATGTTCACGAAGGCGTCGTTCATGAGTTCTGCGACCTCATCGTCCTCAAATGATTCTCCTTCCATCACATGACACCAGTGGCATGTACTGTATCCAATGGAGAGGAATATCGGTTTGTCCTCGTTTTTTGCCTTCTCAAAGGCCTCATTACTCCATGCATACCAATCTACTGGATTATAAGCGTGTTGAAGTAGATAGGGACTTTTTTCATTAATTAATCGATTAGCTTTCTTTAATTCAGATTTCTCTGGCATTATCATAACCTCATTAGCAGACAACGTAATTTACTTTGTTCAGTATATGATAAGGATTATGATCGGTACATAATTGAGTCAGTCCCTAAAAAAGTAGAATAATAAGTACTTCAAAGTAGCTCTTTAAAACGGTTGAGATGCACGAAAGCTTCCAAGGGAAATCTTGTTGGTCTTTTATTCTCACGTCTTACCTGCTCATCTGAAAGTAGAGGGTTAATAGTATCCGCACGTTTTCCAATAATCACTAAAGTAATAACGGTTACATCTATGGGAATTTCGAGAACGCTCTTAACAATTTCCTCATCGAATCCTGCAATCGGATGGGCTATCAAACCCATTTCAGTCGCTCTTAAAATCAAGAATGCAGTTGCCATTCCGGTATCGAAAAGATAATACTCTCTTCCTTTTACAAGACAGTCATAATCTTTGGTACTAAATACAGCAACAATTAGTGATGCTGTAAATCCCCATGCATTTCCTCTTGACAGTGCTGAATGAAGTTTCTCTAAAGTTTTAGGTTCATAGGCGAAAACAAATCTCCACGGTTGATTATTAAAACAGGAAGGTGCTAATTGAGCACATTCTGCTAAATCATTAATTAATTCATTAGTTATTGGTACTGGATCTAATGAACGAAATGCTCTTCTTTCATATATCGCTTGTTTCACATCCATTTTAATCCCTCTTTTTTATTCATCTCATAGTTTATTAAATTCAATGTTGAATCATTGAATTTCAATTACGCTTTTACAGTTGAGGAATAGGTAACTTTATCTTATAGTATATAAAGTAAATATGATTCAGAAGGTGGTTATCTATGTGGAAACAGCAATTACTTGCCTTCACAGAAAAATTGCAACATCCTGCATGGGGTACTTCCCATTTTCAACGAATTTATGAATTATCGATTCAATTAGCCAAAGAACAAAACATTGATGTTGATCAAGATGCACTGTTTGCAGCAGCTTATCTTCATGATATTGGTGCTTTTGAGCCCTATAGGCGACCTGAAATAGATCACGCGGTACGATCAATTCAACTTGTAGAAGAAATCCTAACACCAATGGACTTTCCCGCTGAAAAGATTCCAATAGTCAAAGACATCATCCGTGGTCACATGTTTTATGAGATCCCTCCTTCTAACATTGAATCGATCATCTTTCACGACGCAGATGTCTTAGATTTTATGGGCATTATTGGCGTGACAAGGCTACTATCGATCGTTGGAATATCTGATTGGGCGCCAGATTTGAGAAGTGCCGTAGAACTAATTAAACGTTTTATTAAAGAACTTCCAGAGAAATTGCATACGAATCAAGCACGGAAAATTGGTGAGATTAGACAAAAAGAAATGGAAATTTATTTGGAAACTCTGTCAAAAGAAACTCAAAATTTGCAGGTTCTTTAACTCGTAACTATATGAAATTTAAAAAGAGTGGGGAGTTTAATGCAAAACCTTTGTATGGGCATAAATTTACTTTACTAGATCTCAATATCCGATGAAATACAGACAGACTGACAATTTCTTATAGTACAGAAAAGTAACAAGTTTCTTATTGTACAAAAAAGAAGATAATGAAAAGAAGAAGGATTCCTTCTTGTGAAATCTATTTTTTCTTTAACTTATCCATAAGATCTTTGCCTTTTTTTCCTCGGATTTTCTTCTTGAGATCAGACATATGGATGTGCCTCCTTACTTTACTCTTGTATTTCTACCTATTTAATTATTATTCTTGTGGAACATTTCTTCAGGTTATGTAATTTTGGCCATAGGTTCAAATTGTAAGTTTCCTATCCATCTTGAAAGGCAAGAATACTAACTTTGTAGAACTTCTGGGTTTAGGAGATTCTGAGGTAGTTGATCATCAATGAGAACTCTAACTATTTCCTCCAATGACAATTCCATCACTGTATTAAAGGTACCTTTGAGTAGATACGCGCTGTGAAATGTGAGAATTATATTATATTTTTCTTGTCCAATTTTTCTTAAAGGATGGTTTTCAGGTAATGAAGTAGCAGCCATTTTTCTTAGTGGATGATTTCTTGCTAAAGGCTCTTCTTCGAAAACATCCATTGCAACGCCACCAAGTTTTCCGCTCTCTAATGCCTTGATAACTGCAGATTCATTGACAA
>SMTZ1_10006161_pt1 | contig 14643 bp, 13 predicted proteins | sample DeeMarSWOR136_30_FD_25667 | JGI IMG/M metagenome (IMG submission 25667) | reverse complement strand
AGGCCTTCAGGGTCCACAAGATCCTGTCAAAAGAGGAGCGCCGGGCCCGGCTGGATGAATTGATGGGTGTGGTGGGACTCCGGCCGGAGCAGATACAGGGCTATCCCCACGAGTTCTCGGGCGGGCAGCGCCAGCGCATCTGCGTCGCCCGGGCTCTGGCCCTGAATCCCAAGCTGGTCATTGCCGATGAACCAGTCTCAGCCCTGGACGTGTCCATCCAGGCCCAAATCTTGAACCTTTTAGTCGAGCTGCAGCACCGCTATGCCCTGACCTATATCTTCATCTCCCATGACCTGAGCGTTGCGGCCGTGCCCGTGGCCAATCCCCTTAAGAAAAAGGAGGCCGTCCGGCTGGAGGGCGACGTACCCAGCCCGATCAACCCGCCCAGCGGCTGCACCTTCCATCCCCGCTGCGAGTGCAGAAAGGAGGTCTGCGTCCGAGAGGCACCGTCCATGGAAGAAATCGAGCGCAGGCACTGGGCGGCATGCCATTTTCCCAAGAGCTGACCACGTTGGGGTGGCTCCTCGAACATTTCAGGTTTGCGCAACTAAACACGTCGAATTTACGGGAGGTAGAATGGCAAGAATAGCGATGTGGGGATCCGGGGCCATTGGCGGAACAATCGGAGCAAAGCTCATCCGAGCCGGGGAGGATGTGCTGTTGGTGGACAGGGAAAAGCATCATTTGGAGGCCATGAGAACGAAGGGCCTTTTCATAGAGGATACACGAGGGGGATTCAGGGTCATGCCGAAGGTCTCCATGGTCAATGAGGTCAAGCCACCTCAAGATCTCGTTTTCCTGGCTGTGAAGTCCCACCATACGGAAGATGCGATTAACATGATCAAGCCCTTACTGGAGGACGACTCAGCAGTGGTCTCTCTTCAAAATGGCCACAATGAAGAGTTGATCGCCCGAGAAATAGGGACTGAAAGGACTCTGGGTGCCCTGGTCAATTTTTCCGCGGACTGCATCGCCCCCGGTCACATCCTCTATGGGGGAGAAGGGAGCCTCATTCTGGGTGAACTCGATGGGCGAATCACAGAAAGGCTTACACAGCTCAGAACCCTGCTCAGCAAAGCGATGGTGACGGGGATCACCGACAACCTCTGGGGCTACAAATGGAGCAAAACCTGCTACGGCTCGTTGTTAATCGCGACAGCCTTGGTGGATGAACCGATACATGAAATCGTTCTTCGTTCCAGGTTGATCCAGAAGATGCTGGTTGCCTTGGCATGCGAGTCGTTGGAGGTTGCCGAAGCTCATGGAGTTGAAATCGAGCCGTTCGACGAATTCGTTCCGGACGGATTCCGGAAAGCATCCAGGGGGGACCAGAAAAGTTTGAAGAGAGCAATGGAGATAATTGCCTACCATTACAGAAGCCAGACAAAGGGCAAGACAGGTATATGGCGGGATATGGCTGTCAAAAAACGGAAGACCGAAGTCGATGCGTTGCTCGGACCAGTTGTTCAAAAAGGCGAGCTCAAGGGGCTTTCATGTCCTCTCAACCGGAAACTCCTCCAGCTGATCCATGAGATCGAAGATGGTAAACGGCCCATGCAGTGGAAAAATCTGGATGAACTCATCAAGGTGCATCATGCCAAGATTGAGGGCCCAGGGTGATCCCTGAGAAAAAGATAAGGGTTTCCCCCACCTTTCGAACGTTAGTGAAATCCCAGAGTTTGAAGAGCCTTCTTCAGAAGAGGGATAGCTGATTTTACCTTATTGTATCGGTTTTAGTGAGCCCCCTGGGTCGGACTTCCTGAGGAGCATATTATTCGATCAGCAACAAGGCATAGCGGTTCATCTCCTGGGAATAATCGGAGAGAACCTCGATGGGGTAACCAACCTCCCTGGCGGTGGCGAAGACATCCACGGCCATTGCCTCGGGCGTGGGGCGGGCAAATTTCGGTTCTCTGCACTTCTCTTTTGGTGCCGGGCACTCGTCGCACATACGGCAGATACCCATGAACAGGAGAAAGGCTTTCTCGTAGCCGGAGAGAAACACCTCTCGCTCCAGCTTTGAAAGTCCGACGTTGGCCTTACTCTCCCACGCATAGCGATCCTCGGGTTTCGTTACTTCCTTTGCGAAGTGGAAGACGACCGCATCGTCATATTCCTGGAAGAATTTCTCGCACTCGGAAACGGAAGGCATGTTTGGAGGGCAGGTGGCCCTTTGCCCATATCTCCCACAGCCGAACATGCACTTCATTCGAACCCATTGGGAGACGACGATTTTTTCGGGCTCAATCCATTTGAAATCCGTGTAGCCGTGCTTGTGAAAAAGGGCCTCCAGTTCTTCGCGTTTGTTATCCTTCCGGTCCAGTTTCGTTTCCATTGGTACTCCCCTTTTTCGCTTCATTTTTCTCAGGGCCTCCCCAGAGGACATGAGCCGAGTCCAAGCCTCGTGCACTTGATTATCGAATATCCACGATCTTATACTAACATAACACAAAGGCATGGGGTATATGCAACCCGAGTGCGACAACGCCCGGGGATACAATCTCCGTTCAGAATACGTCATTTTTGGGCATTGAGAGGTGAAAATCCATGGCACTTCCAGCGTCTCAACTTCTCTCACGGCGATTTCCCGAGCCATAAAAAAGTGATCGAGAATCTCCGCGCTTCGTCCCGCGCTATTGGGCAGCGGGTGGCAATCATGGCCGACCTGCCCGGTCCCAAAATGCGCATCGGCCAATTGGCCCAGGAGCCCATCGAGTTGAGGTCCGGCGATTCCTTTACCCTGACGACGGAAGACATCGTCGGCGACAGTCGACGGGTCTCGGTGAGCTTCGCCCGCCTGGCGGAGGCGGTAAAGCCAGGGGACACCTTGTTTCTCAATGACGGGTTCATCCAGCTTAAAGCCGAGAAGGTAGAGGGAAATGATGTCGAGTGCAAGGTTGCAGTCGGTGGCGAACTGCGCTCCCGCAAAGGACTCAACTTGCCCGGGATTGACCTCGGGATCAGCGCGTTCACCGACCGCGATCACCAGTGCCTGGAATTCGCCATGGAACAGCGGGTGGACGCGGTGAGCCAATCCTTTGTGGAGAGCGCGAAGGACATTGCCGCCGTCCGCGATGCCGCAGGGGCTTTGGGGTACAATCCGTTCATCATCGCCAAGATAGAGCGCGCAGGGGCCCTCAAGCACATGGACGGCATCCTCGAGGCAGTCGACGGCATCATGATTGCCCGCGGGGACCTCGGGGTGGAGATACCCATTGAGGAGATCGCGGTTGTCCAGAAACGCCTCATGCGGCAGGCAAACCTGCTGGGCAAGCCGGTGATCACGGCCACACAGATGCTGGAGTCCATGACCGGTAACCGGCGCCCCACCCGGGCGGAATCCACGGATGTAGCCAATGCCATCATCGACGGCACGGACTGCGTCATGCTTTCCGGGGAGTCGGCCATGGGGAAGTATCCGGTGGAAGCCGTTGAGATGCTGGCCAGGATTGCGGCAACAATTGAGCCGCGCCGCACGGACTACCCTGTGCGAGAGGCGGTGAAAGCACACAGCCAAGAAGGCAAGATCAAACTCACGGACCTGATTGCCCTGAGCGTCGAGACCACGTTAGAACACATCTCCCCGGCAGTCGTGGTCGTCCCTACCCGAAGCGGTGCAACAGCGAGGAGTATTGCCCGCTTCAGGCTCCCCGTGTGGATTGCTGCCGTCAGCTCACAGGAGACGACATGCCAGGGGCTCCAATTCTCCTATGGGGTCTACCCGGTGCATGAACCCGACCACCCGGAGGACTGGAATGCTTACATCCGAGACTGGCTGCGGTCTCACGAGGTGGAAGGGCACCTCGTCGTCCTGACCGAGGGGCCTTCGTCGAAACACCCGGAGGCAAACAACCGCATGGAACTCATCGATCTCACCCGCACACCACGGAGATAGGGAAATTGGAAGCACGAAATTGGAAATCCGAAACAAATCTGGAGGGGGAATATCAAATTCGAAATTCAAAGCACTAAATCGACTCGACTGAGCGACTCGACGTGAGCTCGTCGACACGTCTCGTCGCAGGCCGAAACAAATCCAAAATCCCAAGTTCAAATGATCAAAACATCAAATCAGTTATGTTATGAGTCTTGTATTTTGGTCATTGGTGTTTGTTTCGTGCTTCGAAATGAGAATTTCGGATTTTTCAGATTCTTTGGATCTGGATCAGTCAGTTCTCCTGATTCCATTCTTACCTTAACTAAAGGCAAAGAGACGGTGAATATCCAAAACCGTAAGGAGCTCAGATGAAGATTCTCGCCACTCCCCGAATGGAACGGTGCATTGGCTGTCATTCATGCTCACTGGCCTGTGCGAGGCTCGTGGACAAACGCTTATCATGGGACACGGCGGGCATCCATATCTTCTCGTCCGGCGGATTATCCACCGGCTTTGAGGCGAAGAAGTGTCTGGCGTGCGATCCAGCCCCCTGTGCCATGGCCTGCCCGACCGGGGCGTTTTCCCAACGCAAGGTCGGAGGCGTGGTGGTAAGAAAAAACCTGTGCATCCGTTGTGGCGAATGCGCTAAGGCATGCCCGGTGGATGCCATTTACCTCGATCCCACAGGCGAGCCCTTCGTGTGTATTCACTGCGGCCGGTGCGTGGTCTTCTGTCCTCACGATTGTCTGGAAGTGGTGGAAACCCCTGCCCAGTCCCCGGCGGAAAAATCCACGGCGGAGGTGGCCTCATGATCAGGGACCATTTCAGAGTACTGACTGTAGACCTCTTCACCGGCCGGGGGAGTGTAGTGAGCATTGACGGTCGAGACCGGGAGGCGGGGGGCAGCGGATTGGCTGCGGCCCTATTTGGCAAATACGGCCATACGGACAAGCCATGGAGCCACCCCGATCAACCGCTGATTTTCGCCATCGGACTCCTTACGGGCTACTTTCCGCTTATGAGCAAGACGGTGTGCGCCTTCAAGTCGCCGTATCACGACCAGTACGCGGAAAGCCACGGCGGAGGCCGATCTGCTCTCGCGCTTCGCTTTGCCGATCTGGACGCCCTTGTCCTCATCGGCAAGGCCAAGCGGCCGTGTTGCCTTTCGGTCGGATCGCGACGCCTTGAAATCAAGGACGTGCATTTCATGTGGGGCATGGATGTGCAGGCCTCGGGTAAGCTTCTCCGTCGCATTTCCTCGGGTTCCGGACACCGGAGCATCCTGCGCATCGGCCCAGCGGGAGAAGCCGGGTCGGCCATGGCATGCATAAATGTGGACACCTACCGCCATGTTGGGAGACTCGGTGGTGGCGCGGATGGGAAAATTTTCCTCCGATCGCTCCATTCGGGAGTACTGTGACGAGATTTGGAAGGCCAAGCCTGTTCCGTCGACCTGGCGGAATATTCGCTAGCGGACGCCGATATGATGTTGAGATCAGGTGGGGAATAGTGATGGCGCATGAGCTTGCCGGGAAGCCAGCACCGAGATCATTGCTCGCGAACATCCCCAGGCTTGTCGCAGCGTACTACACCCATAAGCCCGATGTCTCACATCCGTCCCATCGGGTCGCCTTCGGGACCTCGGGGCACAGGGGATCTTCCTTGCACAACAGCTTTAACGAGGATCATATCCTGGCCTTGAGCCAGGCGATCTGCGAGTACAGGGAATCGAGACGCATTACGGGCCCCCTGTTCTTGGGTAGGGACACCCATGCCCTGTCCGAAGCGGCTTTCGCCACGGCCCTCGAGGTGTTCGCCGGATGGGGTGTGACGGTGGTGATTCAAGAGGGCCTTAGGTATACGCCCACTCCGGTCATCTCCCACGCCATCCTTACCTACCAGCGGGACAATAAGGGGAGGCTTGCAGATGGCGTAGTCATTACCCCCTCCCATAACCCACCTCAGGACGGCGGATTCAAATACAACCCTCCCGAAGGCGGGCCGGCGGACACAGAGACCACCAAGATCATTGAGGACAGGGCCAACGAGATCCTCCGCCAAGGGCTCAAAAGCGTAAAGAGGATACGCTTCGAACGGGCGTTGAAAGCCACCACCACCCACGCATTCGACTACATCACTCCATACGTCGAGGACCTCGAGAACATCATCGACATGGACCTTATCGCCAAGGAGGGCCTCAAGATCGGCGTGGACCCCCTTGGCGGTTCGGCAATCGACTTCTGGGACCCCATTGCCGAACGGTACGGGCTTACCATCGAGGTGACAAATCGGGCCATTGACCCTACATTCTCCTTCATGACCGTGGACAAGGACGGCCAAATCCGCATGGACTGTTCTTCGCCCTATGCCATGGCCCGTTTGATCCAGCTGAAGGACGACTTCGACATCGCCTTCGGCAACGACACGGACGCAGACCGTCACGGGATCGTGACGAGACGTGGGGGACTCCTCAACCCCAATAGCTACCTCTCCGTTTCGGCCTGGTATCTCTTTCAGAACAGGCCCGGTTGGAGAACTGACGCTGCCGTTGGAAAGACCCTCGTCTCGAGCTCCATGATCGATCGGGTGGCTGCATTCCTCAAGAGGAGGCTCTCGGAGGTGCCGGTGGGATTCAAATGGTTCGTGGACGGGCTCATCGACGGCTCCTACGGGTTTGCCGGTGAGGAAAGTGCCGGGGCCTCGTTCTTGAGGAGGGACGGCACGGTCTGGACCACCGATAAGGATGGAATCATCATGGACTTCCTTGCGGCCGAGATAACTGCCAGGACTGGTAAGGATCCGGCTGAGCTGTACGAGGAGCTGGAGGAACGGTTCGGCCGTCCCATCTACGAGCGCATCGACGCCCCCGCAACCCCTGAGCAGAAGGCGATTCTCGGAAAGCTGTCCCCCGCTATGGTGACGGCAGAGGAGCTTGCCGGAGATCCCATCACCGCGAAGCTCACCCGAGCCCCTGGCAATGATGCCCCCATCGGAGGACTCAAGGTCCTGACCGAAAACGGCTGGTTTGCCGCGCGCCCCTCAGGGACCGAGGAGGTTTACAAACTCTATGCGGAGAGCTTCAAAGGGAGAGAACACTTGGCGAGAATTCAGGAGGAAGCCTTGGCTATCGTTCATGAGGCCTTCGCAAAGGCAGGGGTGGCGGAGCGCTGATGCCTTCGTGGCGTGATGGCCGTCATGGGCATTGAACGGTGGAAGATAAGGGAGGTGGCGGGTGATGCCTAAAGCGAAACGGCTGAAACCCCGTTCACTGGCCGGGTACATGCCCGGGGGATTGGGGACGCTAGACGAGATTTTTGAGACAATTACCTTGGGACAGGGGTGTTCCCTTGTGGATAATTAAGTTTCGGTAATCAATGGGATACAAAAATATCGCGTGCAAAAGTCAGGAGACGCCCCAGGAGACGAGAGGGACGAATTGTGAACCTTACCACGAAACCACGAAAAATACCGTGTTTGTCAGCGAAAAATACGGGTTTTACCCCATTTAACCGCTATAGTTAGGGGTGATATTAGACTTAAGATTGGTTTATGTGTACCAAAAGGAAATGAGGTTCGCTCATGACCCAAGAACTCATCCGTCATACGCGAGTCCTGGAGATCGTTGGAGATACGATCCGGGTGAAGGCGAAGGACGTTGCGTTCGGTGATCTCGCGGTGGTAGAGAACATCGACGGGGAGACCTCCCTCGCCAAGGTAGTAGAGCTCGACCATGATGCCGTCGGTCTTCAGGTCTTCGCCGGTGGCAAGGGACTCTCCACCGAGGCGGGGATCCGATTCCTCGGCCATCCCCTGGAGGTAACCTACTCGGAAAATATTCTGGGTCGGATTTTTCGGGGCTCCGGCGAGCTTATTGACGATGGTCCCGATCTTTCAACGGATCCCAAAATCGAAACGGGTGGTCCGACGGTGAACCCGATGATGCGGGTGATGCCGAAGAAGATGATCCAGACCGAGGTGCCGATGATCGACCTCTTCAACTGTCTCGTCGAAAGTCAAAAGATCCCCATCTTCTCGGTCGCCGGCGAGCCCTACAATGAGCTTCTTGCCCGCATCGGTTTCCAGGCCGATGCGGATATTGTGGTATTTGGCGGGTTGGGGTTGATCTTCGACGATTACCACTTCTTCCGCATGGTCTTCGAGGAACACGGCGTATTTCACCGAACGGTCATGTTCGTCAATCAGGCCTCCGACCCGATTGTTGAGCGGCTGTTGGTACCGGATATGGCGGTCGCCGTCGCGGAACGATTCGCCGTTGAGGAGAACAAGCGCGTTCTCGTACTCCTGACGGATATGACCGCTTACGCCGATGCAATGAAGGAAATCGGCATAGCGTTAGAACGGATTCCCGCAACCCGAGGCTACTTGGGCGACCTGTACACACAGCTGGCGATGCGCTACGAGAAGGCCTGTGATTTCAAGGGAGCAGGATCGGTGACGATCCTCACGGTTACGACCATGCCGGGCAACGACGTGACCCATCCAGTGCCGGACAATACCGGTTATATCACCGAGGGCCAGTTCTATCTCCATGATGGGGTCATCGACCCATTTGGCTCATTATCGAGGCTGAAGCAGCACGTGATCGGAAAGGTGACGCGGGAAGATCACTCGCAGATCATGAATACCATGATCCGCTTGTATGCCGGAGCGATGGAAGCGGAGAAGAAGCAGGCAATGGCCTTCGAGCTCTCGTCCTTTGACGAGAAGCTGCTGAAATTCGGAAGGCTCTTTCGCGAACGGTTTATGGACATCCGGGTTTCCATGCCGGTTATCGAGGCACTGGATCGCTGTTGGGAAACGCTGGCCGAATGTTTTGAGCCGCAGGAACTGTTGATGAAGCAGGCGTTGATCGACAAGTACTATCCGCGAACTAGAGCTGGAGCCGAGGAAGGCTCGGCATCGGCGCAGGAATAAACGAGACATGGCCAAAACAGCACTGAACAAGAGTGCGCTCCACAAGCAGAGCGAGGAGCTCCGTCTTTACGAACGTTTGCTCCCATCCCTGGATCTGAAGCGCATGCAACTTACTGGGGAACTCAAGCGTGCCAAGGACAGTCTTGCGAGGGAACGAGCCGAGGTCGAGCGGGAAAGGGATCGGATAGCCGGCCAGCTGCCGATGCTCGCCAATAGGGAGATCGATCTCTCAGGGCTCGCGCGACTTGAGTCCGTCCAGGTGGAGGAAGAAAACGTTGTTGGCGTTAAACTCCCGGTCCTTATGGGAGTTACGTTCACCCTTCACGAATATTCGATGCTCGCCAAGCCCCACTGGGTCGATGTCCTGGTTGATCAGCTGCAGAGGATGGTGGAACTCCGGGCACGGGTGCAGGTGGCCCAGGAGCGAGTGCGGCGGCTGGAACGCGCAGTACGGCGGATCACTCAGCGGGTCAACCTCTTCGAAAAGGTCCTGATCCCGGCCGCAAAGCAGAACATCAAGTATATCCAGACCTTTTTAGCCGACTCCGAGAGGGCGGCTGTTGTACGGTCCAAAATCACCAAGGCCATGCACGAACGCGAGCGGAGGACATCAGGAGGCAGAGGGGGGATGCCATGATCGTGCCGATGGTAAAGGTGACAGTCTATGGCTTTCTGAAGGACAAGGAGCAGGTTCTCGCCGGCCTTCAGGAGATCGGCTGTCTCCACCTGATCCCGCTGAGGCCCGAAGAGGATGCGCGAAGGGAAGGGGGGCCGTCCCCCCAAGGCCGGGAAGCGTTGAAATTCCTGCTGAGCTGTCGGCAGAGGAGGCGACAGGTCCGTCACCCAACCCACTTTGACCCGGCCGCCGTTGTAGAACAAGCGCGAGATCTCCAGCGCCGAATCCAAACCCTCCAGGATGAGCGTGACTTCCTCCGCCGCCGGATCATGGATCTGGGGGTCTGGGGCGATTTCACCTTTCCCCCTCTCGAAGATGTCAAGAACGTGAGGCTCTGGTTCTACACGGTCCCCCATAACGAGATGGAGAAGGTCGAATCAACCGATCTTACGTGGGAGGTTGTGGACAGAGACAACCGTTTCTCGTACGTGGTGGTCGTTTCGGAGGAGGAGCCCCAGGGGATGCCGGTCCCGCGAACCCATACCGGGAGCAAGTCGCTCTCAGCATTGGAGCGACGGTTGGAGGAGGTTGAGCTCGAGCTCGAGGATCTTCAGGCCGATAGATCCAGCCTGACGCGGTGGTGCTATCTATTGGCCCGTAGTTTGTATCGTCTGGAGGATGAGGCGCAACTCGCCGAGGCGGCCCATCAAACCCATGACGAAGGACCGCTCTTTGCACTTCAGGCCTGGGCGCCCAGGGAGAGCATCGAAGAGCTAGAGGCGTATGCCGGGAAGATGCGGCTGGCCCTCGAGGTGGAGAACCCGGGACCCGGGGATATCCCCCCGACATTACTCAGTAACCAGCCAGCCCTTGCCGGCGGCCAGGACCTCGTCACGTTCTACATGACGCCGGGCTACTGGTATTCGGATCCTTCGACTATCGTATTCTTCTCCTTCGCCCTTTTCTTTGCCATGATCCTCGGCGATGTCGGGTATGGTTCAGTCCTTGGCCTTGGACTCCTCCTGGGGTGGCGCCGGATGGGGAAATCGGATTCAGGTCGACGGCTCCGCGTTCTGTTTGCTGTTCTGGTTAGCGGCACGATCGGGTATGGCGCTCTGGTCGGAAGCTATTTTGGCATGACGCCAACCGAAGGTACCCCCCCGGCCGCGCTCAAGATTCTCGATCTCAATGACTATGGCGTAATGATGCGGCTGTCCATCTTGATTGGTGTCGCTCACCTGATCCTCGCAAACGCCGTGGATGCCTGGCGTCAGCGCCGCTCGGCTGGCGCACTGGCCCCGATTGGCTGGATCGCCATATTGGTAGGAGGGATCGTGCTCTGGTTTGGGGGCGGTCCTTCAGCCGCTTCGGGGAGAACCGGGCTCTTTGCGATGGGGGCCGGAATAATTGCGGTGGTGCTTTTTACGAGTGTGGAGGAGGGGATCGGAAGGCGATTGCTAAAAGGTGCTCTCGGGCTTACCCGCATCTCCGGTGCCTTCGGGGACGTGCTGAGCTATCTCCGGCTCTTCGCGCTCGGACTTGCTACCTCATCTCTGGCTGTTGCCTTCAACGGCCTAGCGGATCAGGTAGGTTCCGCGGTTCGCGGTTTCGGGGTACTCTTCGCGCTACTGGTTCTCCTGATCGGACACGGCCTCAACTTCTCCCTTGCCATCATGAGCGGATTCATCCATGGGCTTCGTCTCAATTTCATCGAATTCTTCAACTGGAGCATCCCCGAGGAGGGTTACCCCTTCCGGGCATTCGCAAGAAAGGAGACTTCGTGGTGGAACAAATAATGTTCGCCTTGGGTTGGATTGGGATCTATGCGCCCGTGGCCCTTGGAGCAATCGGGAGCATCATCGGTTGTGCGAGGGCTGGTCAGGCGGCGTGTGGTGCGATGCTTGAAACGGAGAGCGGGTACGGGCGGTACGTGGGCGTTTCGGCCATGCCGTCCTCTCAAACGATTTACGGCATCGTCGTCATGCTGACCCTCAGGAGAGAAGTTACCCTGGAGAGCGCGCCGGGGCTGTTCGCCATCGGTGTACTTGCCGGGCTCGCCTTGATGGCGAGCGCCATCTACCAGGGATATTGCTGCGCGTCGTCCATCAACGTCTCCAAGAGCAAGACGGAGATTTTCGGGCTTTCCATCGCGCCGGCAGCGGTGGTTGAGGGCTTTGCCGTCTTTGCCTTCGTGTTCGCACTGGTCCTGGTGGGGGCGTTGCCCAAATGAGGAGGATACGTCATGGCGGATACAGGGAAAGTCTCCTCGGGAGTACAAGAGCTGATAAGCCGCCTCCGCGATGAAGGGGTGGAGGCGGGCCGACAAGAGGCCGACCGGGTTGTGCAGGAGGCTCAGAAGCGTGCTGCCGAGATTGTAGCTCAGGCGAAATCCGAGGCGGAGGAGATCCGCAACAAGGCGCGCACCGAAATCAAGGCGGAGCGCGCGGCCTCGCGGGAGGCCATACAATTGGCCTTCCGTGACGCCGAGCTCAAGCTCAGATCTGAATTCAGGGCGGTCATAGCGGAGCGGGTGAAACGCCTGGTCTCGATGGAGCTGCGAGATCGGGAGTTCCTGAAACAGCTGATCCTGGCCATCGTTGGTCGCGCGACTCCCAGATTGAAGAAGGGTCAGCCTGTTGAAGTGGTGCTGTCCGATGAATTCTTTGCCACGGATGGAAAGGGTACCGGGCTCACCGGGAAGGGCAAGGAGCGGTTTCGTCATCTCGTTTTGGGAATCACCGGGGAGATGCTGCGTGAGGGGGTTGAGCTCAAGCCATCCGGGGATAAAGACGGCGGCATTCGCATTCGGGTGGTTGGCGAGGATCTGGAGATCGATTTGACCGACAAGGCCGTATCCGATTTGTTGTTGAGACATTTGCTTCCAAGGTACAGGGAGATCGTCCTGGGCGTGGACTAGGGGAATGAAACCATGGGAGGCCGACGCCACTACTATACGCTCATTGCGAGCCTGCCACGCCTGCCGCGATTTGATCGGGCCGAACGGCTCCCCATCAATCGGGAGCGTCTCACCGAACGGCTCGGGATGCTCGAACCCGAAGACGCGGAACTCGTGGAACGGGCTGCGGCGTTTATTCGGTGGCAGCGGCAGCCCGTGGCGCGGACGGACCAGGAAATGGTGACCTATTATGAGCGAGTGGCAGAGCTGATCCAAGAGCCCATCCTCGCGTGCATGTTTGAGTTTCTCATCAATCAGCGGACCATCATAGCCGCGCTTCGTCGGCGTCATCGCGGGCTTCCAGCTCCGGCGGCCGATCAGCGGTGGGGAGTCGGCCGGTGGGTAGGGCATATCGAACGCAACTGGGACGACCCGGATTTCAAGCTCCGTGCGCTCTATCCCTGGATACCCCAGGCCCGCGAACACCTTGAAGCCGGGGAAGCCCTGGCCCTGGACCGGCTTCTCATGAACCTGGTATGGGATACCATGGATAGAATGGCGGAAGGAGGCGAATTCAGCTTGGAGGCGTTGCTGGCGTACCTCTTCAAGTGGGACATCCTGGAACAGTGGTTGTCCTATGATAAGGAGGAGGCGAAGGCGCGCTTTGAGGAACTGGTATCGGAGGTAAGCGGTGAACAAGAGCGAATTTTCCAGTAATCCCTCGGAAAAACCTGAGCTAGGCAAAGCCGCAGTCGTTGCTGTGCGCGAGAACCTCGTCACCATCGAGGTGAAAGACGCGCCCATCAGGAAGAACGAGGTGGGCTACATCTGCGTCGGTGATGAGCGTCTCAAGGCTGAAGTGCTCCGCGTTCATGGGCACACGGCCGATATGCAGGTCTTTGAGGACACTCGAGGCGTTCACGTCGGGGACCGGGTCGAGCTGGCCGGCGAGATGCTGTCAGTCGGGCTGGGTCCGGGGCTCCTCGGTCAGGTCTTTGACGGACTTCAAAATCCCTTGGCCGTTCTCGCTCGGGAGTACGGGTTCTTCCTTCCGCGGGGCGTGGACATCGAGCCTCTCGATCAGAAGAAGAAGTGGGCCTTTACGCCATCAGTCTCCATTGGCGACAATCTCGTGGCAGGACAGACCATAGGAACCGTTCCAGAAGGGTCATTCACCCATAAGATCATGGTCCCCTTTGACCAGGCGGATGAGGTCGAGGTGAGCTGGATTCATCAGGGCAGCTTGACCGTGGATGCACCGGTTGCCCGGATTCGGACTGCGAACGAAGAGGAAAAAAAGCTGACCATGACGCAGCGGTGGCCGGTGCGCCGGCCAGTACCCGAGGGCATGCTTCGCCGGCGTGTGGCCGAACGTCTGTATCCATCGGAGCCGCTGACCACCACGACCCGTATCATCGATACGTTCTTCCCCATCGCACGGGGGGGTACTGCCTGCATCCCTGGCCCCTTCGGCGCGGGCAAGACGGTGTTACAAAGCCTGATTGCGCGGTATTCGACGGTGGACATCGTGATCATCGTCGCCTGCGGTGAACGGGCAGGTGAGGTGGTTGAGACCATTACGGAGTTTCCCAACACCAAGGATCCCCGGACAGGCGGTTCGCTCATGGACCGCACGGTCATCATCTGCAACACCTCGTCGATGCCGGTGGCTGCGCGGGAGTCCTCGATTTACACCGGGGTGACCATCGGGGAATATTATCGGCAGATGGGTTACAACGTCTTGGTTATCGCCGACTCGACCTCGCGCTGGGCTCAGGCCATGCGGGAGACTTCTGGCCGGATGGAGGAAATCCCAGGGGAAGAGGCGTTTCCCGCCTACTTGGATTCGGCCATCAAGAACATCTATGAACGGGCCGGCGAGATACGGTGTCCGGACGGATCGGTGGGGAGCCTGACCATGATCGGCACCGTTTCCCCTGCTGGCGGAAACTTCGAGGAACCGGTGACCCAGGCAACGTTGGGCACAGTGAAGACCTTCCTTGGCCTCTCGTCGGATCGTGCCTATAAGCGTTTCTATCCGGCCATCGATCCGCTCATCTCCTGGTCCCGGTACCTGGACCAGCTCGAGGGCTGGTTCGCCACCAATCTGGGAGCCGAATGGACCAGCGACGTCAAGGGCATGATGGACCTGCTCGAGCGTGGGAACACCATCTACCAGATGATGCAGGTAACCGGCGAAGAGGGGATTACCATCGAGGACTACGTGATCTGGCAAAAGGCCACGCTCCTCGATATGGTCTATCTGCAGCAAGATGCCTTCGACGACGTGGATGTATCGGTGTCTCGTGAACGGCAGCT
>SMTZ1_10004106_pt1 | contig 14643 bp, 17 predicted proteins | sample DeeMarSWOR136_30_FD_25667 | JGI IMG/M metagenome (IMG submission 25667) | reverse complement strand
TAGACTCAACATGCTGCCCTAATTTGGATAAAAGTGATACGTCGAGCCCCGTATCCCATTTAGTGCCCTGCAGGGTAACCACCAGTGGCTCTACAGCCGGCTGTGAAGATCGAAGCCCAAAAGGGGCAAGCGAGGTGTCTAGAATATCTACGCCTGCCTCCACCGCCTTAAGGTAGGTCATAGAGGCCATCCCGCTGGTGTAATGGCAGTGCAGTTGGATGGGGATCCTCACCGCTTGCTTAAGTGCCCGTATCAATTCATGCGCATCTAAGGGGGCTAACAGTCCCGCCATATCTTTGATACAGAGGGAATCTGCTCCCATCTTCTCAATAGTCTTCGCCTTCTTTACAAAATAGTCACTATTAAAAACGGGGCCTCCCAATCTCCGCTCAGTTAAAGAATAGCAGATGGTTCCCTGAATATGCTTACCGCACTCTTTTATGGCATCAAAGGAGGTTTCAAAGTTCCGCTCGTCATTTAAGGCATCAAAGACGCGAAAGATATCCATCCCACACTCTGCTGCATGGTAAACAAAGGTCTTAACCACATCATCGGCATAGTGGCGATAGCCAACCAGGTTCTGCCCCCTTAATAACATCTGAAAAGGGGTTTTGGTAATATATTTTTTTAAGGTTTTTAGCCTTTTCCAGGGGTCTTCATTCAAGAACCGGGTAGTTACATCGAAGGTGGCCCCACCCCATACCTCCAGGGAGTGAAAGCCGACGGCATCCATCTGCTCTGCAATGGGGAGCATATCTTCGGTGCGCACACGAGTGGCTAAAGAAGATTGGTGTCCATCCCTAAAAGTGGTATCGGTAATCTTAATCTGTTTGCGACTAGCAGCCCTTGCCACATCCTTTTTGATGTCCCTTTTCTTTCTTTCCATATACCCTCCTATGATTTGGTTGCTCTTCTACTTTTTGGGCAACCTCAATTGGTATAATCTTCCAAGCTGCATAGTGTCTTGGCGGGCACTTATACCCCAAAGGTTGGCTAAGCCAATCCTAGGCTGCACCATCATTTTTGACCTGGCTTCTTCCTCAAGTTTTATATAGACCATTACAGCACCTGCGGCTGCCGACATCAGCTTCTCTCTCTTCTCCATCCTGCTTCTCGCTCTCATTGTGATTAAAGCACAACTGATAGTATATAACATATCATGGGTGAACCATTCAAGCGTGGTTTTAATTTTACTTCAGATACTAAAATGAAATTTGAGGTGAGACTGTGCTGTACAGATAATAAACCAAAAGAAGAGGAGAATAGGCAAGAGACAAAGGTTTATCTTGATTTATGCTATCCTCCCCGAGAGTGGTCAGCAAAAAGGTTTCTATTCGGCGGGGTTATCTCAACAATCATATAACATTAAGTAAACGTGGGGGGTGTATCTACGGTAAAATAGCTAGCTTTTTTGTCTCCCTTATTTCTCACCCTGTGGGGTATAGAAGATCGGTGCCAAAGAACATCTCCTTCTTTTAGATGGTAGACTTTTTCTCCCACTGTATACTCCACATCACCCTGTATTACAATCTTGACCTCTTCCCCTTCATGCTCATAAAATTCAGAATAGGCACCTGGTTCCATCTCGACCAGAATTCCACCCAGGCGCTCAGTTTTTATGAGAAACTTATACTTTTTTCCCGCAATACTTCTCTCATACTCGCTTGTTCCCTTTTTAATCAATCTTGATCCATCCATGGTGCACTCCTTAAAGGCTGGTTTAAACATTGAATTGCAACGTTACCTCCCTTGCAGCAATTGATCCGTTTTTAAGTGTTTTTACTATGGCTCTCCCCATTTTAAAATAGCCTTTTTCGCGTCTCTCAAGATCTCGATAGTTTATCAATTTCTCATCGGGAGATAACAGATTGTGCTTTCTCAAGCTGCTTTCAAGCCTTTCTTCGTAAAAAATTCCCTTTCCCTCTCTGGCTAAGGACTTTCCCAGCTCCCCTTTCCCTCCCTCTACCTTTGAGCGATCGAGAATGCAATCCCAAAAGAAAATAGCAGCCTCTCTTTCTGTTTCTTCGCGGCTGGTTGATCTATGGACAAGATTTCTTACCGCCCTCTTTTCTGATAAAGATTTTTCTAAGGCGTCTGTGCTTAGGCTTCTTATGGTCCCTGGTTTCGCTTTCGCTGGGTCGGTGTCACCCACCAGCTCTATGAAATCATCAATAAAGCCGATTTGATACCTTGCATCTTCCCTTTCGCTTAAGACATATGCTTTTATAGGCTTGCCTTTAATATAATCGATTAAATAGGGGTAAAAAAATTTGTTTTTATGCATACTATAAAGCCTTTCTATTTTCTCAAGATCAACAAGATCAAAGCTGCGAGAGGCAATAACGTTAGCCAGGGTCTCTATCATTTCTCTGATTTTAGCCTCCAGAGAAATGCCGTCTGGTTTGATCATAAAAAATAGTCTCTTGGAGTAACTTCCGTTCTTCATTTCACCTCGTTTTGATGAGATATTTGGCAATAATGCTATTTAAGGATATGGTGGGTGAGCCCCTTTTGTCCCGATAGAGGAGAAGGTTTTGGTAGTCTGTCTCCCATACCAGGGCACCTGGGGCGATGATGCCTTTGCTCCCTAGCTCCCTGGTATTAAGCAGACGGTAGTTCCCATCTCCTGATTCCTTTGAATAATAGAAGTGCTCTTCTGATTCTACATACTCAAAAAACCTATGCTGTTCAGGAAAGTCACCAGGTTCAAACCATAGTTTGATTTCACGTTCAGCTTCAGCTTCATTCTCCGATGCATGAACTGCATTGTCGATACGCTCTTCCCGATCAACCGAATAATCGGCATAACTGAGTTGAGCCCTCAGGGTAATTATCCCTTTTTCTTTAGCCAATTGCTTAGCATCTCTCGGCCTGGTGGGCCCGAAGTATGCCTTGATTTTGTTGACGATATCAATCCCCTCATATACAATAGCAATTACCCTTCTCTTCTCCGGCCGCAAAGGATAGTGAAGGTCTCCCATGATATAGCGAAGAGTTTCAGGGTAAAAGGATTTACCCTTAATATTGGTATAGTGCTCTTCGGCCAACTCCTGTGTTACCCGTACCACCTTTGATGCAGCAATGGTGGGGTTGTGGACCGCCGATATTCTCTCAATAATAAATCCAGTGAGCGAATAGAGGAGCGCATCTGGTTTAATCAGCACAAGGGTCTGCTCGCTATTGTCTCGTTCTGCTTTCATTAAATGTCTACCTAAAGACTAGAGCTTTTCGGGTAAAATATAATCACCGTGCTTCTTGCGCGCAGCTAAAAGCCTTTCCCTCTGTTCTTCCAATACACTAAATACCACCTCGGGGACATCAGCAACGTTTTTATAAACCTCTGTTACCCTCTCTATCTTGGCTAGGCTTTCTGGAATTCTGATGGTAAACTGTTTATTATATGAATCCTTTGGATAATCTTTGTTGAGCACTTCTTTAAAAAGCCTTTTAAGATCTTTATATTGTGGTATATAGCCCGTGGGGATTTTTATGGCTTCAACCTCTCTGTGTGAGCGGAGCTCCATCCACTTTAACCATATTGCTTTATCAGTCTTCTGGTTGAGAAAGTCTCCCTCGGCACCCTTCAGGAAATAGTTCACAGAGAAGATGGGGGGTGGGTTCTTTAGCGATGCTCCGAACTTTAGATTGCTCTCTATATACTTTCCAATGGGTATGGAGAGGAAATCTAGGTTGGACATGGGATTCCACTTTCTCACCCCCTCCTTGCCTAGGGTGGCAGCAGTGGTCTCTGATTCTAGCGAGGCACCCTTGGTTATTACCCCATGTTCCCAGTTGAAAGACTCCTCCACTGGCACACAGGTGTCTGAGTCTCTTCCTCCATAGACTATCCCTCCTACCACAACTCCTTCAGGGCTGTGGATATGTGGATCGAGGTTGCCGAGCAGCTTTAAGTCTAAAGTGAATCGTGCATTGGGGTGGGAAGGGGGTATCTCTTTTCCTGCTTCATCTTTCTTTCCAAGATGCCATTTACCAGAGTGGTTAATGCCTTCAGGGGGAACCTCTCCATCCTTTCCGATCCAGTGGCAACCTCCATCCTTTGTTATCAATACATTTGAAAAGATAATCTCACCTGGTTGGTGTAAGACCTGCCATATGATCGGGTCGTCCTCTGAATTTATGCCTTGGATGATACCAAACATCCCCTTCTCCACGTTGACCGTCCGTATTTCCTCACCCTTTCTTCTTAAATAGGCAATGTCGTCTCCGATTATGGTTTCTCCTTCCATCATGGCGGTTGAGGTCTTTCCACAGAGAGAAGGAAAGGCACCTGTGAAATAGGTTACTCTTTGCTGGGGGCCGTGTACACCCATGATAAACATGTGTTCAGTGAGCCAGCTTTCTTTTGAAGCCCAGTTGATCGCCAGCCTCATGGCAAGTTTTTTAAGTCCTATGGTGTTTCCGCCATATTGAGTATTCAGGCTATAGACAACATTGTCTTGAATATCAATGTACACACGGCGTTTATCAATGTTTACACTTACTGATTTCTTGAGCGCCCCTTCAGAGTGAACAAATTTAAAGAACCTGCTAGACTCTCCCCCCCTTTTAAACTCTTCATAGCCTGGCCTGTAGAGGAGGTCTTCGCTGTGCGCTACGTAAGCAGAATCGGTAAGCTGGATACAGGGAATAGAGAACTCGGATTGGGTCGGCCCCAAACAGAAAAACCTTACATATAATGTATGCCCCTGCATGATATTTTTAAGAATATCTTGGAGCTCTTTCATCCCTTCCTGCTTATCTACAGAATTTATATTAGAGCCTAGATCAACACCTTTAGGTAAGAGGAACTTTGTATTTTCTTTATCCCTTGCCTGATCGTGGTAACCATCAAAATGAATTGTGTGACCCTTAAGTGCTAGTTCTCTTTCCTCTCCACTTTCAACTGCAGCACGCCTTATATACAACCTATCTTCCTCTGAATCAGTGCTGACAAAGACTTTATCAGGATTACATAGTTCGATGTACCCTGCCACGAACCGGTGAAGCTCTGAGTTTTTTATATCGATAAGCTTGTGGTAGTGCTCCTCAGGCAATCTTTTATTAAGCAACTCTACTGTCCCTTCAACCATATGTTTTCATCACCTCCATTCAATTTTAATGGTAAAAATTACTTGCTCTCCTTGTCCACATGGTGTTAATTATTGCACGTTAGAAATCTAGATCCCTAAGATTCGTTTAAGGATTTAAAAATTATTATGAATACGGTGAGAATGTCAAGTAAAAAGAGGCAGGTGGCTTCGTTCACAGTTATTCAGACATTTTTAAAGTTGACTATTTAAAAGAAATATTATATTTAATCCAGCAACTTATAATCTATGTCTTCCTTTGTGCTTCTGGGCACAAAATCACTACCAGGCCCATTTACTAATTGTTTGTTCTCACTACACTATGATTATGAATTCTATGATTATAAGTCGGTTTCCGTTTTTGTTTATCTTGCTTTTCATCTTTGTTGTACCTCTATTGCTAGCCTCTCAGGCCAGAGGGTCTCTTCCGGAACCTTATAAAGAGACCCGCATGTTGCTCCACACCTTTGTGGAAATTAAGGCGTACGGTGCCAATGCCAAGAGGGCAGCGGAGGCATCGTTTGCAGAGATGGAAAGGGTAAACCGCTTACTAAATAACTATGATCCCTCAAGCGAGATTTCTCAAATTAATCGTGCTGCCAGCCTAAAGAGCATTACCATTAGCCCCGAGACTCTGGAAGCTCTTACAAGTGCAAAATACTATGGAGAGCTATCTGGAGGTGCCTTTGATATTACCGTCGGTCCCCTGCTTGAACTTTGGGGATTTAATCAAGAGGAGCCAGGCATCAAAGCGGATCTCCCCCTACCAGATACCCTTGACAGGGTAAGGCAATTGGTCGATTACCGCCTCATTCAGTTAGATACTATTAAAAGCACAGCAATGCTTCTAAAAAAGGGGATGTGGATCGATTCAGGCTCTTTTACCAAAGGGTATGCTGTAGACAGAGCTGCCAGTGTTCTAAAAAAACAAGGTGTCACTCAGGCACTAATCACTGCAGGCGGCACCATTTTGGCTTTGGGCAAAAAGACTGGTGGAAAGCCCTGGCAGATTGGTGTGAGACATCCCCGGGAAGAGGGCACGCTTTTGGACACCATTCCCCTTGTAGACCAGTCGATTTCTACCTCTGGAGATTATGAGCGTTTTTATTACTATAGGGGCCGCCGCGTATGTCATATCATCGATCCGAGATCAGGATACCCGGTGGAAGCGGTTCAGGGGATCAGCGTCATTGCACCGACTGCCATGGCAAGCGATGCTCTCTCAACCGTTCTTTTTGTTTTGGGTGTACAAAAGGGGCTTTCCCTGGTAGAAAATCTACCAGGGGTTGAGGCGATGATCATTAATCAAGAAGGGAAGGTTTATCTTTCGCCCGGCTGGCCCGCTCGCATAAAGCAAAGGTAACCCTATGCGTGAACTGCTTAAATTGACTATCATCCTAACCATCATCTGCTCAGCGGCTGCTACTGCCCTTGCTCTCGTCTATAACCTTACCAAGGATCCCATCGCATATCAAAAGCGCCTCAAAAAACTTAAAGCCATAAGAGCTGTTCAACCAGATTACGATAATGAACCAGACCAAGATTTTATAGATCTCCCCATGGCCGAAAACAAGAAAAGGGATAGTGGTCACATCAGATTTTATATCACTAAAAAGGGGGGTGCCTTTACGGGAGTTGTTTTCACCGTTTCCGCTGCAGGCTATGGAGGTACACTTGAGATCATGCTCGGCGTTACCCCTGGGGGTACCATCACGGGCGTTGAAGTTATCAATCACAGCGAGACTCCAGGCTTGGGTGCAAAGATCACCGAGGACTCCTTCTGCCTCCAATTTAAATCTAAGAACCTAGGTAATACAAAGTGGGCACTCAAAAAGGACGGGGGGGAGGTTGACCAAATCACGGGAGCTACCATCTCGCCTAGGGCAGTGGTTAAGGCCCTTCATAAGGGACTTGTATTTTTTCATGATCACAGAGGTGAGATATTAAAAGAGGGCTAAAAGGGAGGTGGTCTCTTGGGGTTTTTACATGAGTTTATTAAGGGGGTTTGGCGAGAAAATCCTACTTTTCGAATCGTTTTGGGAATTTGTCCTACTTTGGCAATCAGTACCACTGTTATAAATGGTGTGGGAATGGGTCTGGCTGCTACCTTTGTACTCCTTGGGTCTAACCTCATCATCTCACTTATCAGAAATGTAATTCCAGACAAAATCAGAATTCCCGCCTTTATCGTGGTGATTTCCACCTTCGTTACCATTGTTGACCTATTTATGGCAGCCTATACTCCTGTCTTACATGAACATCTGGGAATATTTATTCCCCTTATCGTGGTTAATTGCATCATCTTGGGGAGAGCAGAAGCCTTTGCTTCCAAATCGGGTGTCTGGATGTCAATAGCAGATGCGCTAGGCATGGGAGCGGGCTTCACTTTAGCCCTTACCCTAATATCTTCCATTAGAGAGCTGCTGGGGAGTGGCACCCTTCTGGGAATCCACATTCTTCCCGCCACTTACAGTCCGGCTGTTATTATGATTCTTCCTCCAGGGGCGTTTCTCACCATAGGAGTGCTGCTTGGCCTCTTCAACCATTTATCTAGCAGGAGAGCGAGTTGATGGAAAAGTTACTGATTATTATCTTCGGTGTGATTCTGATTAACAATTTCGTTCTGGCAAGGTTCTTGGGGCTCTGTCCCTTTCTGGGTGTCTCCAGAGAATTTAAGCCGTCTCTGAGCATGGGTGCTGCCGTTATCTTTGTGATGACGCTCGCTTCCACCTGCACGTGGTTTATTCACCGCCATCTTCTCATCCCCTATCAGGTAGAATTTCTTCAAACTATCGTTTTTATCTTGGTTATTGCTGCCCTGGTGCAATTTGTAGAAATGGTCATTCAAAGGGTGAGCCCGCTGCTTCAAAGGGCCTTGGGAATCTACCTTCCCTTAATCACCACAAACTGTGCTGTCTTGGGGGTGTGTCTACTCAACATTAAAGAGGGTTATAGTCTGTTGGAAACCATTGTTCATGGGGCAGGGGCCGGCATAGGCTTCACCCTTGCCATTCTTATTATGTCTGGCATTAGAGAGCGTCTGGTATTAGGTAGGGTTCCCTCTTGTATGCAGGGGTTTCCCATTTCTTTTATCATCGCTTGCTTAATGGCTCTTTCCTTCTTCGGTTTTCAGGGTTTCTTTTCTCACTGAATAGGAGCACCATGAATATAGATATAGTTGTCCTTTCATTAATTATCTTGGGTGGGATTGGTCTTTTATGTGGCATTGCGCTTGCTATCGCCTCTAGGGTGTTCGCAGTCAAATCAGACCCTCGGATCGAGGCGCTTGTAAACATCTTGCCAGGTGGAAACTGTGGTGGCTGCGGATTCCCCTCCTGTCATGCCTATGCTCAAAACATGGTAGAAAGTGGTGCAGAGCCTAATCGCTGTGTCTTGGGTGCTGACAAGGTAGACGACATCAGCAAGATCTTGGGGAAAAAGGTTGCCGCCGCAGAGAGGAGGGTCGCGGCAATCAAATGTTACGGAGGAAATACCGCCGTAAAAATCTTTGATTACGATGGGATCCCCTCATGCCGTGCTGCCTCCCTTTATGGCGGAGGAGATAGATTTTGCAAATATAGTTGTCTGGGCTTTGGTGACTGCGTTGAGGTATGCCCTTTTGGCGCCCTATCAAGAGCAGGTAGAGAGGCCCCTCAGGTCGATAGAGACAAATGCACCGGTTGCGGTAATTGCGCCAGGGTGTGCCCCAAGGGTGTTATCGTCCTCATCCCTCGGAGGGCAAGGACTCATATTGCCTGCAACTCTAATGAGAAGGGCAAGGTAGTGCGTCAGATCTGTGAGGTAGGGTGCATTAGCTGTAGCCGCTGCGTTAAGGTGTGCCCCGAGGGTGCCCTCTCGATGGAAGACAATCGGATCTGTATTGATTACAGCAAGTGCACTAACTGTGGTCACTGCATAGAAGAGTGTCCACGAAATATTATCAAAGATATTAACCCTCAAGAAGGCGCATCAAAGGCTGTAAATCAATGAAGTGCATCATCGTATACTGTTCCAAGACGGGTAATACAGAGAAAGTGGCAATGGCAATAGAAAAAGGTCTTAATGGAGATGTCGACATGGTGAAGCTTGATCTGAACCCTGAGGGGATGTTGAATGATTTTTCAGACACGTTTACCCTAGACCTCTCGCCTTATGACCTGATTTTTTTGGGAGGGTGGGTGATGGTAATGAGGGTTCATCCCTATCTTTACGCTTACATTAATAGATGTATAAACCTTGAAGACAAAAGGGTTGTGGGATTCTTAACAGGCGGTGCTGGGCTTTCACGCGAACACGCCTTTGATGATTTCAAGGAGCTTATAGAGCGAAGGGAGGCACACTTGGTCGATTTCTCTTACACGCCCACTCTCTTAGGTCTGACCCTGACCAGAAAGAAACTGAAGGCGGCTGAAATCTTCGCCAGTGAGATTTTGAAAAAATTCAATCCATAAGGAGTTCTCGTGGACGGTTTTCTGCCAACTTTTACTAGGAGAAAGTCTGCTCCCCCTACCTTTGAACGGCTTACCTGGGGCAAGTCGTCCTCAAAAGCAAGAATCCCAGATAGGGTTGTTATACCCTTACAAGATACGCCTGGGGCACCTTATGAAATAGTGACCCAGGTTGGTGAGCAGGTTAAGTTGGGACAGAAAATCGGTTTGATGGGAAAACCGCCTATTTATATTCGTGTTCATGCCAGTATCTCTGGTAAGGTCGATCAGATAGGGCCCATGCCTCATCCCCTGGGGTTCTACGCACACTCCATATCGATCGCCTCCAATGGGAGGGATGAGCACTGTGGGTTTGCACCCCTAAGTGAGAGGGGGTTCGGTGAAAACGAGGAAGAGGTGTTCGGGGGCCTCCAGGAGATGGGAATCCCCCTCAATTACAGCCTCCTCCATGTACTAAAATTTAAAATTTCAAGCCTGCTAATCAACGCAACCGAGTTTGAGCCCTACATCACCTCTAAACATCAGATGGTACGAGAACATAGCCAAAACCTTATCAAGGGGCTTCAAGTTTTGATCCACGCCTGTTCCGCTCGCCGGGCCGTCATGCTTTTAGAAAAGAACCAGACACCTCTCATCAAAATGTTAAAAGATGCAGCAAAGGAGGTGCCAGAGGTAACCATACGAGGGGTTGGTCGTCCCTATCCCGAAACGGCAAAAGCGCTTCTCGCCCAAAAATTCTTTTCTAAAGATTTTAATCGCAGTAAGGTTTCAGATACTGGGGGCATAATGTCAGTGGACCTCTTTTCTCTTCTTGCCATTTATAATGCCTGGTTCTTTGGTACCCCCTTTACTGAACAACTCATTACTATCGCGGGATCTGCCATTAGAGAACCACAAAATATCTGGGTGAAAACAGGTGTTCCTCTTATGAATATTATTCAAAGCTCGGTTAGCTCTCTTTCGAGCTTGGGTCGCGTCACAATGGGAGGGCCCTTGATGGGCACGCCTCAGCACTCTCTGGGAGTGCCATTAATTAAAAAGGCAAAAGGGGTCTTCGCTGCTGTGGCCTTCTCATTTGATGAACATCGGCGCTCCCGCTTTTATAAGAGATCCCCCTGCGTCAAATGCGCTAAATGCGTGGATATCTGTCCAGCCTCTATTATACCCAATATTATTGTAGATTTTATTGACAACAAACACCTTGACGATGCCGAACGGTGGGGGGTGCTTCGCTGCATCGAGTGTGGTCTGTGCGAATATGTGTGCCCTTCCAGGATACCCCTGCTCGAGCTAATGAGGTTGGGCAAGGTCTTTTTGCGGGGAGAAGGCTGCTTATTAACCCGTAGCAACCTTGAAACTCTTGGCTATTGAAAGGCCTCTCTAGCATGGAAAATCGTCTTATCGTATCATCGCCGCCTTATCTTAAAACAGGAGAGACTGCGCACTGTTTAATGTTTGATGTGTTCATTGCCTCTCTTCCCATAGTGGGCGCAAGTATCTTCTTTTTTGGTCCACACGCTCTCTTTATTATGTTCTTAAGTGTTTCTGCGGCTATAGCAACAGAGGCTTTTGTCCAAATCTTGTTTAAGGCTTCTGGCTTTAAATTTAAACCATTCTTCTATAATTTCCTCACCAATGAGGATATTACTGTGTTTGATGGGAGTGCTTTGGTAACAGGCCTGCTTCTCTCTTTTACCATTCCGCCTAGCTCACCTTTCTGGATACCTGTGGTGGGGGCCTTTGTGGCTATTGCCATTGGAAAGCAGGTCTTTGGTGGAATAGGTTATAACATCTTCAACCCAGCGCTTGTGGGAAGGGCGTTTCTTCTGGCCGCATGGCCTGCACAAGCTACCTCTTGGACCACTCCCATAAGTTGGGCAGAGTGGGTTCGTTCGCTCGGTCTTAATCCCGAATCGTGGATGGTAGACGGTGTGAGCACGGCTACACCCCTTTCTCTCTTAAGCCTTCGAAACCAAATGACACCTCTATATAATTTGATAGTGGGGAACACCGCTGGTTCATTGGGGGAGACCTCTGCCATAGCCATTTTGCTGGGTGCTTCCTATCTGCTCTATAAGGGAACCGTTAGTTGGCACATTCCTACCTCCTATGTGGGTTCGGCTTTCCTTCTCTCCCTCCTTTTGGGTGAGCATCCCCTCTTCCATATTTTTGCGGGGGGATTACTGCTTGGAGCATTTTTTATGGCAACTGATGTGGTAACAAGCCCTGTGACTAAATTAGGAAGGGTTCTCTTTGGAGCTGGTGCGGGTGTGTTGACAGTCCTCATAAGGATCTTTGGTGTATTTCCTGAGGGTGTATGCTATTCAATCCTTATTATGAATGGCCTTACTCCTTTAATAGATAGATACACCGCTCATACCTATCAATTGTCTGGTGAGGGTATAAAAACAGAACAAGGGGGGTCTTTAGAGAAATAGTGGGGGTTGCTTGTTCTAGATCCTCTCAACATATCCGCCTATACGCGTGTCGACCTTTACCACATCTCCCTGGTTTATAAAAAGTGGTACTTGTATAACCGCTCCAGTCTCAAGTGTTGCGGGTTTGGTGCCGCCACTCACCGTATCGCCTTTTTCTCCTGGTTCTGTCTTAGTAATGGTAAGTTCCACAAAGGTAGGCAATTCAACGGTAATGGGGTTATTATTATAAAAAAGAATAATTATAGTGGTGTTCTCCTTGAGAAAATCTCTATTTCTGCCTAGCTGTTCCTTGGTTAAAAAGGTTTGCTCGTAAGTCTCCTCATCCATGAAGCAGAATTGATCGTCTGTACCATAAAGAAATTGCATCTTCTTCTCCTGTAGATCAGGCCTTCCCAATTTTTCGCCCGACCTGAATGTCTTTTCAACGACTATCCCTCTTGACAGGCTTTTCAGTTTAGTTCTTATAAATGCTCCTCCTTTTCCTGGCTTCACATGAAGAAATTCTACTACTGTATATACATCCCCATCTAGTTCTATTTTTAAGCCTTTTCTAATCTCTGAAGTGTCATACATCTCTCGTTTTCTAGCTCCTTATAAAATATATAGCTCTTTTGGTGCCGAACTCAATAGTTCACAGCCCTGGTTGGTAACCCTTATCATATCCTCTATCCTCACCCCGCCCCATCCTGGGATATATACTCCAGGCTCTATGGTAAAAACCATGCCCGCTTCTGTTATGGTGTCCCGATCTGGTGCAATACGAGGTTCTTCGTGTACGGTAAGACCCACACCGTGCCCCGTCCCATGTCTAAAATATTTTCCTAGGCCAGCCTTTTCTATTATTTTCCTTGCAGTATGATCTACCTGATGTGCTCTTATGCCTGGTCTTACTAAGTCAATAGCTTTATCGTGGGCATCTTTAACTACTTGATAAATCTTTTTCTGCTTTTTGGTTGGTGTGCCTATAATCACGGTGCAAGTCTCGTCTGAACAATATCCTTGGTAGGTGGCACCAAAATCTATGGTAACAAACTCTCCCCTTCTAATCTTTTTTTTAGACGCCAAGCCGTGTGGAAGTGCTCCTCTTTTTCCTGATGCCACAATAAAAGGAAATGGGGTATCTTCCGCGCCCTCTCTTCTAATTTGAAACTCTAAAAAGAGTGCAATATCACTCTCCTTAACCCCAGCTCTAATTTTTTCTAATATTCCTAAAAAGCTTTTAGATGAAATAGTAGCAGATTTTTTTAATAATTTTATTTCCCCCGCCTCCTTTTTGGACCTGATCTTTTCAAGGCTGACTGGTAAGCTTACTAACTCTATTATTTTTATATTCTTAATCTTTTTATATTGATGAACGGTGAGTTTATCTGGCTCATGGCCGACACTTTTTACTCTAAGAGTCCTAAGGAGTTTTGTGGTTTCCTCCATTTTGCATCGTGCCTCTATTATATCAATACCACTACACTCGATACGTGCTTGGCTTGTATAGCGTGAATCCGTTATTAAATAGCCTTTCTTTTTATTTAATAATAGAAGCGCTTCACTTCCTGTAAAGCCGATTAAGTAATAAATACTCGCTGGGTCGATTATAAGTAGTGCATCTATATTACTTCTATTAACAGTAGACCAAAGTAAATTTATTCTATGTATCCTCACGATACTTAACGCCAATTAATGTAAAATTATGAAAGGGGTTTTTTATATGTAATTAATTGATAGGGTGGTAGCACATATGTATAACAAATCTTGCTTAATGGGGTTTTTGTGGTGGATACTGTGCTTTAAATGTAAATAAGAATAACTAGAGTTTAGACCGGTCTGTGAGTTGTTTCTCTACCACCATTTTATTGGTAGGAATGAAAATTATAACTTATAAAATACTAAATTTGCATAGCTTTGTTATTTACTCAAACACTACCATTGCTTCATTGTGAGATATGCTCATTCCTTCTATAGCTCTTACCTCTTTGATAACTCCATCAAAAGGGGATATTATTTCATTTTCCATTTTCATTGCTTCTAAAATTATAAGTATGTCTCCTTTTCTTACCCTATCTCCTGCCCTACAAGCTACCTTAATTACCTTTGCGGGCATTGGTGCATAAATAATTTTTCCCTCTTCCTTATTTTCTTCTACTATTTCCTTAGTTTCCTTCCTCTCTAGGATTTTCCTGCTTTTATCACCTCCCGCTATACCCCCTTCTTCTAAAACCTCTTCCTCTACCTCTACCTTATATTCTTTTCCATTAATCTTTATTCTAAATTTTTTTATCATTTTTCTCCTTCCCACACCTTTTTATAAAATTCTCCCCTTTATTCTCCACCATGAAATTTCCTCGTGCTTCCTCTTGTGAAAAATCCTCTTAATAACACTTTTATTTACTCTTTTATTTACTCTAAAACTACTCTCATATGCAACTATTCCAGCAACTATTACATGTACTACCTCACCTATACTACTATTTCCCCTCGCACTTTTCACTTCACGCGATTTATATTTATTTTTCCTTAAAATGAAAAAATAAAAAGTAACTACTAGTGCTACACATATTAAAAATACTATATATCCCTTCATATTTTTTACATTCTATAATACCATAGGCATTATAACAGCTATATTATAATTGTTGCTTTTTTCCTTTATCAAAATGGGTGTTTTTCCGTCCAACA
>SMTZ1_10008260_pt1 | contig 14646 bp, 16 predicted proteins | sample DeeMarSWOR136_30_FD_25667 | JGI IMG/M metagenome (IMG submission 25667) | reverse complement strand
CGTAATGATAGTCACCAACACCGTAAACCAGTTAGGCGGGCTAAACGGTTTAGAAACAGTCTGCCCAGCAATAATTTTGATGGGGTTAATGGCGCTGTCGCCGTCGCATCTAATCTTGATGCTTGGACCTTTAATCTGCTGGCTAATTCTTGCAGGTTTTAACCTTCAAGGCAAGATTTTCGTTGGCAACGCAGGTTCATTCGCCATAGGAATGACAATAGCCTCTTTCGCAGTTATCACCGATCTAAAATCAAGCCTGTTGGTTTCGATTCTTCCCTATATTTTCAATTCCTCTCTGATATTATTGACTATTTTCTTCATCAGGAAAAGAGCAAAAGTTTCGTTTGACGGAAAGAAACTTGTGTCGGGTCACCGACGAAGCTTGGTTACGCTCTTAACTTACCATCGGCCATTGACTGAACGCCAAGTAGTGGCTATAATAGCATTGATCATAGCGGTTTTTGCTTCTATTGCTGTGCTTATAGAGCTACCGTGGCCATTTCTAACTTAACCGTTGCAGCGACTGCGGTACTGGCTGCACAAAAAAATGGTTACGCTAAAAACCTCTCAAGTTTAGTTAACCCAATGATTTCATCGAAGCTTAAGCCTAAAGCATCTAAAACTTGTTCAAAGGTGGACTGCAAATAGGCGACGTACTTTTCAACGTCAACCTCGTTTTTTGTAGCCAACTCAACAGGTTTCACATGAGGCTTTCTTATAGTTTTGACGAAACTAATTAGATCGCCTCCTCTTATTTCAACCCCGCTTTCTTCCAGAATCTTCGCGGCTTTGACATGTTGAGGCGTGGTTTTTGTGTAACGGTGAAGGTCTTCTCCCAAGACCACATGGAACGCAAGTTCGCTGAGGCTCTCCCATTCTCTTCTTTTCAGCCGCATATAGCGGTCGCGGACAATGTTGGCAATGTCTTTCTTCGCCTTTTCGAACTCTGCTGGATTTTTAACTTGTGCAAGCCGCTCCTTCATTGTGTTAAAAGCGTTTTTGATGAATATGGGAATGTGTTTTTTCTTACCTGTCAATCCCTTAACGTCGACTGTCCCGTCTTCCAGAACCCCAAGGTAGTTCTTTTTACGGGAGCTGAAAACTGCGTATCTGTAGACAACCCCTCGGCGTGGTTAAGTATTTGAGTTATAGAGTGCCTGCCGATGGCGGCTGTAGCCTCAGCCACTGGCGGACAATAAAGGTCAAAGCTGGCAGCGCCGAACACGCCGTAGCTGGCGTTCAAAATCACCTTCAACGCGCCTTGAGTGACATTGTACCAGCTTCTTAATTCCGCTGGTAAGGTTTTGTCCTTAGCTTTCAGCTTGTACCATCGCACGCGCAAATCTCTCAATGAGCCTATTAGAAGGCTTTCGAGGGCGCGTTTTTTGGTGCAGACCCAGTGGGGCGTGTCTGGTACTATGTTTGTTCGGCATTCTGGGTGCGGGCAGAGTATTGATTGGTAGCCGAGGTTCCAAACTTTTATTATTGATGGGTACAGGCTTGGAAAGTCCATTACTGCAACGTTGAAGTGGACTCCGGGAACGGGTTCGACGACTATGGCGCCTTTGTATTTTTTGCCTTTGATTATGGCTGTTGTGGCTGTTTTTCCTTTCTTAGCCAATATGTCCTCAGAGTTCGGGATCAGCATGTTTCTTTTTCTGTGCTCGCGGTGCATGAAGTTCCGTATCCACCGTGACACGCCTTGGCGGCTTACGTCCTCCATGGGCATGCTGCTGATTCGCGCCAAAACCAGAATTAGTTTCATGGCTAATTCGTCTTCGTAACTGGTTAGTTTGAAGGTGATTTCTGAGTCTCTGAGGCAGTAGTGCGCGAGTTCGGTGTAGGTTAGTTCGCCGAAGGTTTTTTCCAGCCTAACTTTCCCTATTCCGATGATGCCGCTGCCCACGTCGTCAAGTGTTACGTCGCGGTAACGGTTTTTGAAAGCGTAAATCTTGATTGCCCTGTTGAAGAAAAACTTGTACAAGTCGATGTGCACGCCGTATTTTAGCAGACAGACGCGTTTGCCGACTTCTATTGGAATTTCGCTTTTTCTTATGCCGAGGTTCAGCGCGCGGTGACTTAGATAGCGGAGGTCGAAGTCGTCGCCGTTATAGGTCAATATGAAGGGGTAATCCCATAGCACTTCAAAGACGGCTCGGAGCAGCTCTGGTTCAGTTTCATAGTATTCCACCTTCGTATCTGCGGGCAAGCGTTCGTTTCCTTCCCGTATGCCTTTACGTTTCAGAAGTAACACTCTTTTCTGGTTGTCCACGCTGTAAATGGATACGCAGACAACGGGATACTCGGCTTTGCGTGGGTCGGGCACTCTCGTGGATATGGGCGAGTAAACCTCTATGTCTATGGCTGCTCTGCGAAACTTGGGCGCAGGATACTCCAGCAGTCTTGCCCAATCCGCTACGAACTGAAGCTCCTCAGCTGATTCGTCCTTGAAAATAGCTTTCAGCTGCGCAAGAATTTTTTCAGTTTCTTCCAGAGTTATAGGAGTAAGATTGCCGTTTTTTACTTCGTAAATCATTCCTGGCGAAAGTTGCCTGTCGAAAATGTAGGATTGGTAATACTTGATTCTTGCTTCCCAGACTTTGATGTCTTCAGGCTCGACTGGCGTGTCTGAAACTTCTGGGAAGTCTTCAGGGATTATGTCTCTTATGCAGCCTTGTGGGCGACCGCCGATGGCTAGGGGGTCATTAGCGATAATTTTTGTCACTTTCACGTTCTTGTCAAGCAAGGCGTCAAACTTTTCTTCTAGTTCGGAATGGTCAAAGCTTTCATGCTTCATTAGGCGGTCGATTTTTTCCAGTTCATACGGTGAAAGGTTAGTGAGGCAGTAGGGCTTGTGCCCTGTGTTGTCATACCAGAAGTAGATTTCGCCGCTTGTCGGCTCGTACAGTTTGATTAGCGCTTTTCTTGAACGGCCGTCGTAGGTTGCGGAAACGAAGTACGACGGGGGCAGGTTTTCAGGTGCCACTGGGGGAAAAGCGCGGCGTTTCTTTCTTTTTTCTTTTTTTTCGAGGTCGGGGATGGCTTCAGTGGTGGGCGCTTCCGCTTTTAGCTCCTCTGTTTTCGAGGGCTTTTTCTGAGCTGCTGAGTATTGTAGTAAACTTTTCTGTGCCATCCCACTTCTCACCCTCCGGATACTTCTATGGATAGCGCAGACTAATAGCTTTACTGTAATTTCAGTCACACGGTTTTTTGCGGTGGGCGCCTGCTGCTCTGCGACGCTGAGTAGACCCCCCTCTATAGTTTCTGCATCCCAAACCCAAACCCAAACGTTTCAGTTTAATAGGGGAAAACATAATAGAACAATTGGCGAACCAAAACGTCAAAGAGTGAAGAGAGATTAATTTGTTTATGGTGTGGCAGGTCCACTTTTGAAAATAGAAGCAAAGAAACTGCTGAACACATTTTTCCTCTAGCTTTGGGTGGTAAGAAAACCCTTCCTGTGGGATACGTATGTAAAGGATGCAATAACAAACTAAGTTTTTTGGACGATTATTTGAAGTACGGGCACGAAGCAATGATGGATGCTTATCAGGCGGACTTTGGAATAAAAGGTCGTATTAGAAATTCGGATGATAAAAGTAGGAAAGAGAAAGAAAGAACTTACATTGAAGGTAAAGGAGACGCTAGATATACAAAAATAAGAAGAAACAATTCTGATGTATATTTCATAAACGCCAGTTTCGATGGCAAATCAGAAAACTTTGCAAGGAGTTTGCATAAGTGTACTGCTAATATCCTTTGTAGCGAATACGGTCCAGCAACAACTAGAAAAAATTATCGAGACCTTTTAAAGTTTGTATATGATGGTGGTGACTGGGGTCCATGGAGTTATGCAGTCAGCTTTCCCAATCCTTTTCAAAGACCTTTATTAAGTGAACCAAAATTCTTTATTTTCTCTGTTAATGACGAAAATGTAGCAGGATTTCTTCATACTTCAGGTATTTGGATAACAGGTTCTCAACCATTCTTACTCAATCCATCAATTATTGAAGTCGTATCTCAGAGAATTTTACAAAAAATAAGTCTCGATAATGAACCAAACTCCGAAAAAGCAATCGAATGTTTTGGTTTCAATTACAATTTGTCAAAGAACGCAATAATAATTGGCAAATTGAAGTTTTTGTGGGTAAACAAAGGGTGAGAACAAGATTCACTAAGATGGGTCTTAAAGGTCAACATTTCCGACTCTTGGAATCCATTCTTTCTTCTCGTTCCTCAGATACTCAATAGATGATTTATTGCCATGTCCAATTCTTGGTATCTTCACTTTCCAGTCGAGATAAGCATAAAACCGTCTTGTCAAGTCGTTCGTTTTTGAATCGCTCAAGTATTCCCTTTTTCCTTGCCTGTTAGAAATGTACTTCTCTGTCTTGACAACGAAATCTTTCCGCTGAACATCCTTGCAGTACTGAATTAAGAAATCATCAACCAAATGTCTGTATAATTCCATCATATCACAGACAAGAGAAGGTTTGTACATTGCTTCAGAGTGCATGAAGCCGAGGTATGGTTCAAGCTTCGCATTTATCAATGCGCAGTGAACTTTCCACTTTAGCAAAGAGTAAGCAAAGTTGAAAGTGTTATTCAAACCGTCATAAGCTCTGAATGTTCTGCGTTTGTTCGTTTTATGCATAGAACTTGGAAACAGTGACAAAATCTGTTGAAAATAAAAATCTGCGCATCTGCCTTCAATAGACAACAATTTTCTTCTTAAAAACTTCAAGTCAAATGTGTCTATATCTTCAATCTTTCTTTCAACTGAAATCAAATCGTTCTGTCTTAAACCATATTTCTGCAAAAGCAGATTCTCGCCAGTAATCTTGCCAAGAATAATCTGTTTGGCTATGTTCAAGCCTTTACCGTTGCTTAACGCTTCATACTGAGCGCTTCTGGTCTTAACATGGCTGTCATCATCTAAGCTTTTCAGCATGGCAACAGGTCTTCCTTTCTGAGTCATTATTAAAGCATCGATTCCCCAGAAACCCAGAGAAGCAAGAGCACCAGTAGAAACAGCATTGCCACTCTTCAAAACTACTTCTCCGATTTCACTTTCAAATAAGGGATACTTAGAGACAGTGCCGTTCTTATCTTTAATTGAGAAGCATCCTTTCTCAATGCCAAGATACTCGCCGTTGCCATCCAAGACGAGCTTTTGAGTTTTGGAACGACCCATTTCACAACCTCCTATTCAAAGAGCGGAGGTACTCGCCTAACTTCTAAAGGCATACCCTCTATGGCTCCGACCAGATAATTGCTGAGGTCAAGAGCTTCCGTAATTGTTCTATCATGAGACTTAGTTATGTGGCTCCCTGCTTTCCCTTCCAAATACCTGAATCCTTGCCGTATCAGAATGTCAGCTATCTTTGCGCGGTTTTTGTCTGATGTTTTGTTGAAAACAGCCCCTCCAAACAAAAGCGCGCGTATAATTGGTTCAAGAGACTCCTTCGTTAAAACTTGGTCTACGTCCTTTTTGTCAGATAACTCTATGAAAAGTAAAATGTCAATTAGCGCAGTCTTCACGTTTTCTCTCTGACGGTACCAAAACTGATTCTTTGCTCTGCCTCTTCCTGAGATGCCTTTCTTTGTGAGGATTCTGTCTCTTGTTTTCTGGGTGAAAATGCCTCCTTGCCTTCCATGATAAAGTCTCTTAAATTTGTCTATCTGTTCTTTCTCAAAACGTTCTATATCGCTCATTTTTTGCTATCTTCTCCTGAATGATAGCCTATATTTTGATATATAGAGCTTTCTATATTCTAAAACGGTTGAAAAATAATGCACGAATACAAAGTTAAAAGAAAACTGCAAGAACAAAGCGGTTCCTACTTTGTCATTTTACCAAAGATTTGGGTAGAATCGAGAGGGTTGAAACAAGGCGACGTTGTCAGCGTCAAGTTCAACGGCGCAATCAGAATAATCGGTCCAAATACTGAAAAGGAGACAGAGACGCGCAATGCCGAGAAAGTCAGAACTTGAAGCAGAATGGAAGAAAGAGAACGAAAGAAGAAAGAAAGAAGGAAAACATAGCTTAACCTTTCAAGAATGGCATAAACAACATTTCGGCATTGAACCACCTAGTTTTCTTGCTGAAAATTCAACCAAAAAAAGCGTTGATGAATTTGTATTATCAAAGATTGGGATGGAACCAAATGCTTGGGGTTCTAGACGAAGATGGAACTTTCTTAGAATTATGGCGAAACACATCTATGAAGTGAAAAGCATAGGCTTTGATGAATTCTTTGTGTGGACAACAGGGCATTGCCAATGCATGAAAATGCGCACGCTCAGAGAAGACTACTTGGATACTCTCGAACGTCTCGGAATGATAGAAATCGATTGGAATACTGGAACCCTTTTGTGGAACTGGGATAGTTATGGTTAAGTCAATTGCTGTTTATGGAACGTATCAAGCTAAGGTTCCTTTCAAGCAGAGATTTTGGAAAAGACGCAAAGATGGAATACGGCAAAGATATTGGAAGACTACAAAAAGAACAAGGCGTGTTGAGTCTAAAGGAAGATACGAGTTTCAAGGAAGCGGGAAAGAACTTTATCAAGCTGTTTTGAAAGCTCAGGAACTTATGCCTAAGGGTTTTGTCTCGATTCCTGCAAAGAAGTTTCTTAAGAACCCAGAAAAATACGGTAGCACTGGCACGTGGATTGAGAAGGATGTGGAATCGTAACTCCATCATCGGGTTTTCTGACAATGCAACTGTGAAACTGGATTTTGATGACGTATCTTTCAAGATTGTAAAATATTGGGCTGAAAGGACTATGAAATGGTTTAGGCTTCAAGGTTTTATGATTCTGAAGTCTAGTAAGAATTGCTATCACGTTTTGTTTAATCGCCCTGTCGCGTGGTCAGAGAATATGCGTATAGTGGCGTGGGTTGCTCTCCAATCGCGCAACAAAGGACTGAAAAAATGGTTTCTAATGCAGTGCATCAAGCAAAGCTCAACCCTAAGAGTGTCAAAGAAACGAGACAAAGATTCACCAAGAATCGTTTTTAAATTCGGCAAACAAGACAAGCAAATTAAAACTTTCATCAAGAATAGGCATTTAATCAAAGAATGTATAAAGAAAATGTGAGAAAAACATCGTTTTCAGCGTGTTTTTCGTTGGTTTTTAATGGCAATATGTTACTATAACACCCTTTAAGACACCTATAGGTACCTTATAGGCAATTGAGGACAAATACCGCATTTTTTGGAGATTTGAATAAGCGATTGCTCTATATTTTTTGTGTTGTGGGCGCGCGTGCGCGCGCTGAATGAGTGTACGTGAGTGTATAAGTGTTTGTTAGAGCGTTAGTGTAAGAGAGTAAGTGAGCAAGTGGGTTTGGGTTTGGGATAGTTTCTGCATAGAACTGCTATTAGGCTCCAAATATGATGGGTTCGCGCTTGCTGCTCTCGGAGAATGCCCCTTTCCTTATATATATTGAAGTTTTAGTTTACTTTGGCGTGCGGATTTTTATTGAACCGCTGCATGGTTTTAGCTGTGTGAACACGTTGCTGAAGGACGCTTGGACTGTTGCCGTTGAAACCCTGAGCTGGATAGAACTGCAGAAACTAAGCGAACGCTTGGCGTTGGCGCGGACGGTTAAGCAGTTGGGCATACGCGACCCTAACGCTGTCAGATACGCTTATGGACTGGTTGTTGAAACTGTCCGGCGTAAAAACCTGATAGACAATTTTGTCAACAGCGTGCTAAAACCTGCGGAAATCAGCGAGTTCAACATGGGTGTTCAAGCGTTCCTGCGGCTTTATGTTTACCAAACCAGAATCGCCAAAAACTGGGGTGAACTTGACCTGAAAGAAGCAGAAAGCATTGCTAAGCTGGGCAGGGCGATTTTAGGCTGGAAAACCCTCATGAAGGTTGAGCCTGTTCTCGGTTTTCTGCTGACGCGCCAACTGGGTCCGGTTCTAAAAGCAGCAAGCGCCGAGGAAAGGATAGGTCTCAAAACATTCCACCCCACTTGGTTCGTGAAATACTGCGTTAACCTTCTCGGGCGTCGTGAAGCCATAGCCTTTCTAGAAGGAAACGTGAATCTGCCGCCGACTTGCATCAGGCTGAACACGCTTAAAGCGTCGGAAGAGGCGATTCTGGAAACGCTAGCGGCGGAAGGCGTTAAACTAGAAAAAGTTGAACCATTAAAACAAGTCTACAAGGTCACGGGTTCAAAACAGCCCTTAACGGGCACAGCGAGTTTCCTCGAAGGCTTATTCTACATTCAGGATAAGGCAAGCTGTTTCGCCACAGAAGTTGCCGACCCAAAACCTGACATGACAGTTTTAGATGTTTGCGCGGCTCCCGGCGCCAAAACCACGTACATAGCGCAGCTCATGCAGAACCGAGGCGGCATTTGCTCAGTGGATTATTCCACGCGGAGGATGCAGGTGTGGAGAAGAGAAGTGGCGCGTATGGGCGTGAAAATAGCGGAACCAGTCATAGCGGATGCCTGTGTTTCTTTGCCGTTCGCGTTGGAAGCAGATGTTGTAGTTTTAGATCCGCCGTGCACGAGCACTGGTGTTTTTGCCAAGCAGCCTTCAGCCAAGTGGCGGCTTACGCCACGATCGATTGAGAAAATGGCTGACATTCAGTGGAGGATGATAAACAACTGTGCCGAGCAAGTGAAAGCTGGAGGCGTTTTAACCTACTCCACCTGCAGCATCACGGTTGAAGAAAACGAGATCATAATCGAGCGGTTTTTGAAGGCGCATCACGAATTCTCGCTTGCGGAGATAAAGCCGAAAATTGGCTTGGCAGGGCTTAGAGGACTGACGCAATGTAGGAGGCTTTACCCGCACATTCATGAAAGCAACGGTTTCTTTATCGCAAAACTGCTGAAACACTAGAAAACAGAAAATTATCAAAAGGCATGGTTCCAGTTTAATGTTTGCGTTTCTTGAAGTAGAGCAGCAGCCCCATACCAACAATAGCCACTGACACAACAAAAGCTGTGACTAAAATTGTTGGGAAAGGCTCTATACGTTGTTGTTCTATTGTGAAAATGACTGGTTCAGAGGCGCCGCTTGTTCCATAAATGTCTATAGCGTAAACAGTTGTGTTATGCAAGCCAGTTGCTAAGCCGTTGAGGGTTATGTTGCTGGTAACGGTTACGTTAGCTTCTCCGTTTAGGCTGTAGCCCATCCACTTGGAAGGTTTGTTAACTGCTGTTTAAAACTGGTTTTCCATAATAGTTTCTTTATATAGAGGCGGTATAGGCAAAAAGTCGCACAGCAGTTCCTCAAGCTATAACGCCGCTTTGTGAAGTCTTTTTAAGCAATTACTGCATAAGACAGTCAGTTATCCCAGTTTCACATGGTGGGAGAAACGAGAAAAGTCCAACTATACAGTGGAGAAGGGGAAAATGGAGCGTGCAAAAGTTGTTAAAGAAGAGATTTGTGAACAGGACACAAGGTTTCTGGCAGTGTATGTTGAAACCAAAAACTCGTGTGTTATCATGCTAAGCGAGAAAGAGGATAAGCTTGGAACTTTAGCGATTGCGGTTCCTAAACCCAAGGATTTGCTGGGTCCAGTCTCATCGTCAGTGCTTCTAGGCGACAGAAACGCGGTTTCAGCACGCATGTTCGCTGAGTACGTTGCCTCTAAGAAAGGAAAAATTGCCATGGTATCCGTGTATCTGGATAAGCTTGGTGAAATGCAGGCACAAGCGTTCTTCATGCACTTGTTAGAGAAGGTTCTTCGAGCGGAAAGTGAAAAGGAAGCCGCAACAGCATAAGTTTCGCCTAATCCTTAAATGGTCCTCTAAAGTGGATGGAAAAATGATAAGCAGGCTACAACCCACCGATTTCAAAACCATTCTGCAGGTTGTTAACGATGCCGCTGAGGCATACAGAGGCGTAATTCCAGAGGACAGATGGAAAGAGCCATACATGGCAACCGAAGAACTCAGAAGAGAAATCGATAGCGGCGTAGAATTCTATGGTTGGGTAGAAAACGACGTTTTAACAGCGATTATGGGCATTCAACAGGTCAACGATGTTGCTTTGGTCAGGCATGCTTACGTGCTTACAAACCGCCAACGAAGAGGAATAGGCGAAAAACTGCTTAAACATCTACTAAGCTTAGCTCAAACCTCTGAGGTTCTTGTGGGAACTTGGGAAGCGGCCTACTGGGCTATCCAGTTCTACGAGAAACACGGCTTCAAACCGGTGTCAAGAGAAGAAACGGACAGGCTTCTTAGAAAATACTGGGACATCCCTGAACGCCAAATCGAAACTTCAGTCGTGCTTAAACTCAAAAAATAAAAATAATTTTTACATTGTGTAAAATGGTTAGTTTTTATATATCAGAATTGCGAGTAAACATAAGGGGATTTTGATGTCGAAGGAAAAATCAGTCCAAAGCAACGTCACGCTGAAAGTAGAGGACTTGATGACTAGGGAAATCATTACTGTAGATGAGAACGCAACGGTCAAAGAAGCTGCTGAAATTATGGATAAAAACGAGATAAGCTGCTTGATCGCGCTTAAAGAAGGACGAGCTATAGGCATAATCACAGAAAGGGACCTCTTAAAACGCATAATCGTTGAGGCTAAGAACCCTGAAAAGACAACGGTTGGGAAGGTCATGTCGAGCCCTTTGGAAGTAGTTGCTGTTGGCACTGATTTGGAAAAGGCTCTGCGGTTAATGTTTCTGAAAAAAATAAAGAAACTGCCTGTCGTAGACAAGGACAGCCTATTAGGATTAGTTAGCCTGACGGACATTGCTCGCTGTCAACCTGCGCTGATTACACTCTTGAAGAGTTTGGCCACAGCACGGGACACGCCGAAGAGCATGAAAAAAGTTTTGAACCATTACATCGTCTGAATTTTCTGGTTCACGAGGTGAAAACTGGAGAACAGTTTGAAATTTAAAGGTGCGCTCTCGTATTAAGGGATAGGGCAGCACAAATGAAGCAAACTGTTGTATTGAAGGTTGATTCACAACAACCAGACATCGAGAAAGTGCGAGTGGCAGCAAGCATAATCAGAGAAGGCGGATTAGTCGCGTTCCCAACCGAAACGGTTTATGGTTTAGGCGCAGACGCTCTGAATTCAAAAGCCGTTTTGGCGCTGTTTAAGGCGAAAAAGCGTCCGCTGGATAACCCGCCTATTGTTCACGTGGAGAACGCAAGCGATGTTTATGGATTAGCTGAGCAGGTTCCGCCGAAGGCTGACCAGTTGATGAGGGAGTTTTGGCCTGGACCGTTAACTTTAGTTTTTAAACGTTCGGATACTGTTCCAGCCGTGACGGTTGCAGGTTTGGACACCATCGCCGTCAGGATGCCGCAGCACGCTGTGGCTTTGGCTTTGATTAGAGAAAGCCGCTGCCCTCTTGCTGCTCCAAGCGCAAACCTCGCAGGTAAGCCCAGTCCAACGTCTGCCAAGCACGTTTTTGACGATCTTAACGGGCGGATTGACGCGATTTTGGATGGAGGTCCAACATGCATCGGCGTGGAGTCCACTGTTCTCGACTTGAGCGTTGAACCTGCGCTGGTTCTTCGTCCCGGCGGAACGCCGCTTGAAGCGTTGAGACGAGTTCTTAGCGATGTGCAGCTTCATCCTTTTGTGGTTGCTGAGAAAGCTTTGTCTATTGAGAAGACACGGTCGCCTGGGATGAAGCATAGGCATTACGCTCCCAAAGCTCAGGTTATTCTGGTGGAAGGCGCAGTTACGCCTGTTATGGCCACGATTAAATTGCTCATCAGCGCTTATTGGCTGCAGGACAAACTGGTAGGAGTTTTAGCCACAGACGAGACCGCTTGGGCTTACGAAGCAGATGTGGTCAAGTCTCTGGGCAGCCGACGTAACGTGGATGCCATGGCGGCGAACCTGTTTAGGCTTCTGCGGGAGTTCGATGAGGAAAACGTGGATGTCATAGTTGCGGAGAGCGTGCCCACTGAAGGGTTAGGCTTGGCGGTTATGAATAGACTCCGTAAAGCATCAGGCTATAATATAGTCAAAGCCGGGTAACTCTGGGAAAAATTTATATCGTGGGGATAAGTTTTCCGTGTAGAATTCAAAACATTATATGAATAATGGAAATTGGTGAGAAAATGTCTACAGGTGGAGGAACCGTACCAGTTATAGTGTTAAAGGAAGGCACAGGAAGAACAACTGGACGCGAAGCACAAAAAAATAACATAATGGCCGCTAAAATAGTGGCTGAAGCCGTAAAGACTACACTTGGTCCATGCGGCATGGACAAGATGCTCGTCACCAGCCTCGGCGACGTCGCAATAACGAATGACGGCGCAACCATAATGAAGGAGCTCGACGTGCAGCATCCAGCGGCAAAGATGCTGGTGGAAGTAGCCAAAGCTCAAGACAACGAGGTCGGCGACGGAACAACAACCGCGGTGGTTTTAGCTGGAGAATTGCTGGCAAAGGCGGAAAGTTTGCTGAATCAAAGCGTGCATCCAACCGTTATTATTGAAGGCTACAAGAAAGCCAGCGAGAAAGCGCAAGAAGTTTTGGAGAAAATCGCTATCCCCGTAGCAATTAGCGATGACAAGACCCTGCGGGAAGTAGCTATCACTTCTTTGTCCAGTAAAGCCATCAACGTGGCTGACAACCATTTTGCCGCATTGATTGTTGACGCAGTTAAACAGGTAGCCGAGAAAGTTGACGGAAAATACAAAGCGGACATTGACTTGATTAAGATTGTTAAGAAGCACGGCAAAAGCTTGGAAGAAACAGAACTTGTGAAGGGCGTGGTCATAGACAAGGAAATTGCCAGCTCGCAGATGCCCAAGTTAATCAAAGACGCCAAAATAGCGTTGCTCAATGAAAAGCTAGAGATTGAGAAGACGGAGTTTGACGCGAAAATCAACATTGAAAGCCCAGACCAGATGCAGCGCTTCTTGGATGAGGAAGAGCGCATGCTTAAAGAAATGGTTAACGCAGTCGCCAAGGCAGGCGCTAACGTGGTTTTCTGCGAGAAAGGCGTAGATGACATGGCACTGCACTTTTTGGCGAAAGGTGGCATACTGACAGTTAAAAGCGTGAGCAGCAGCGACATGGAAAAATTAGCCAGAGCTACAGGCGGTGAAATATTAGCCAGCGTTAAAGATTTGACTGCCAGTGCTCTTGGAAAGGCTAAGAAGGTTGAAGAGGTCAAAATCGGCGACGACAAACTCATCTACGTGCGCGAATGCAAGAATCCGAAGGCAGTAACAATAGTCATCAGAGGAGCTTCTTCCCATGTGCTCGATGAGGCCGAACGCTCATTGCATGACGGCTTATGCGTGGTTAGAAACGCGGTGGAAGACGCAAAAATTGTGGCCGGCGGCGGCGCACCAGAAGCAGAATTAGCCAAAAACCTGAGAAACTACGCGGTCAAAGTCGGCGGACGCGAACAGTTAGCTGTTGAAGCTTTCGCAGAGGCTGTCGAGACTATTCCGTTAACGCTGGCTGAGAACGCTGGATTAGACCCAATCGACATCATGGTAGCACTGAGAGCTGAACATGAAAAACCAGACCACAAATACTTCGGCATTGAAGTCACCACAGGAAGAATCAAGAACATGCTTGACCTGCTGGTTCTAGAACCACTACGTGTGAAGCAACAAGTCATCAAATCAGCCACAGAAGCAGCAAACATGATACTGAAAATCGACGACTTGATATCGGTCAAAGGCGGCGGAAAAATGCCACCGATGCCACCAGGAGGAATGCCCAGAGGAATGGGCGGAATGGGTGGCATGGGCGGTATGGGCGGAATGCCCTACTAAGAATGCCCTACCTTTTCCTTTTTTTGTGTTTTTTCAGAAATTGTTCTTTGATTTTTTTGCGTTCTTTTGTGCTCTGCGGAGACTATAGCCCCTTATATAAAGACGGAATTTATAAAGACGGAATTTAAGTGTGAAACTCTGGCTCTACTCTGGCGCTTTGTGTTTCAAGTTGTGGGATAAAGCCCTAAGCGTGGACGTATTTGTTGCGTTGTTTGGAAAGGAAGGTTTAAATAAATTATGGCTCCTTTCGTAGTTAGCTTCAAGCTTGAACGGATGAAAAATAGGAATGTCACAGGAATACCGTCATATACTTCGTATAATGGGTACAGACATGCAGGGTACCCTAAAGACTGTTTACGCTTTAACAGGCATCAAAGGAATAAGCCTAAGCCTCTCCAACGCCATACTGAAAAAGGCAGGGGTAAACCCTGACGTGAGAGTAGGCTTCCTCACAGAAACAGAAATCGGCAAAATAGAAGAAGTAATCAAGGAACCAACAAAATACAGCCTGCCCGACTGGCTTTTTAACAGAAGAAAAAACGAGGAAACAGGGAAAGACACCCACCTCATACGCGCCGACCTCGCATTAAGGACAAAAATGGACATTGACCAAGCGAAAGAAATCAGATCTTGGCGCGGATACCGCCACGCCTACGGCTTAAAAGTACGCGGGCAAAGAACAAAAACCACCGGCAGAGCAGGAAAATCCTTGGGTGTCAAGAAAAAGACGCTCCAGCAGAAACCTAGAGGCTCATAAGCAGGTAGGTTATCATGGGAGACCCTAAGAAACAACGGAAAAAATTCGAAACTCCTCGTTTTCGTTGGCGCAAAGATATCCTAGAAGAGGAACTCAAACTCCTAGGCCAGTACGGCTTAAGAAACAAACATGAACT
>SMTZ1_10008960_pt1 | contig 14647 bp, 17 predicted proteins | sample DeeMarSWOR136_30_FD_25667 | JGI IMG/M metagenome (IMG submission 25667) | reverse complement strand
AGCTAAATTATCTTGAGGTCTTACCTTCTTTTTTGGTCTTCTTGGATATATCATTTCATTCCTCCCTCGTTATGTTTGTTGATAATGTTAATTTGATTAATCCTTTTGATTTTAAATCTGTAATATTTCTTGTTATACACATATCTTGTGCGGTAGCAAATTGAGTTAATTCAGTCCATTGATAATTTGCTTTCTTACCAATTGGATAATAATATTTTCCAGAGAGCATGAAGATCGCATCATCGGGATTGTTTTGCATCCCCTGCCACGCTTTTAATGCTGTAGCAATCGCATCTAAATTTGCTTGAGTTCTTGCTTCTGGAAATTCAGCTCTCCCATCCCAGATTAATTCTCCATATTGGAAAATATGATCATCATCAGTCTCTGTTTTAGTAAATGGTTTTCCAGTAGTAGGATTAATTCCCCCCTCAATAATCCAAGTATTATATTGTTGTTGTGTTCTTTTGGACTCTGGACTAGCACAATCCCCAGTAGAATTTGAAAAAGAGTCCGTAGAATCAATCATATTAGAATATGCTCTAAAATAGAAGTAGCCATTAGGATAGAAATACCAGAATCCATTAGCTAGAATAGCAATAGTATAAAGAACATCAATCAATTCTTGATCTTCCCATGTGTATGTGATATTAGTTGCGATATTAGGAACAGAAGTCGCATCAGCATAGAGATAATTACAATTATTATTTATTAATGCGATTACAACTTCGTCAATTCCTTCTGCTGTTGCTGTATATGAAACTTCTCTAAATAAATCATTAAATCCAGAATTTACTGGATTAAATTGATATAGAGCTTTTTGATCATTATATTTTGGTACTCCTAGCTTACCTCTAAAGCAGAGAGCATAAGTTCCAGAATCATTTTCAAATACCTCAAATAACTGATCAGAGGATAATAATGTAGAATATTCAAACTTTGCTTGTGGAAATGAAAGAATCTCATAATTTATTTTAAAGATTGGACAATTTGCACTATTGTCTTGATATTTATAGAAAGCTCCATTCTGAGTAATTAAATAAGTATCTGTAATTCCTCTTATTGAATCCCCCCCTGTTAAACCCAGATCTTGAAGTTTCAATAAATAATGATAACTTTTATGAATTTGAAATATATAATGATTAGTAACATCAAATCCTTTTTCAAATTCAAAAGGAGAATTTGATGTACCAATACAATTACGATCCAACATCATCTCAAGTACAATATTTCCAATTTGAGTACTACTATCTCCTGAAATAGAATAATAATAAATATATATATCTGCACCGGCATCCCTTACAGAAAAATAAATACGATCAGATCCATCATAACTAGTAGCTCTATTAACTCTAGATGAAGGAACTGCATAACCAGAGATTTCATCTAATTTAGTGAAGCCTTTGCCTACAGTATCATATTTCCAGATTTCTGCCTCATCAGCAGCATCATCATCAGTGACAAAATAAACATTAGTTCCAATAATTGTAACATAAGAAAGTGCCCAAGTAGGTGCATTTTTAGCAAATATTAATTGACTAGCTTCAAGATTCCAACCAGGATCAGTGTATTTATAGACCTCCACTGAGACCTCATCTGGAGCAGCTCCTGCGTTGTAATAAGGTGCAATAACAAAAATATCCGTCCCAATTAGAAAGATATCTCCTCCTTCTCCATGATGTTTTGTATTATCTGGTTCACCTAACTCTGCTGTAGAATCATCTGAGAGATCGAGCTTCCATACTGCAAGAGTCGTTCCATCTACTTCTAGAACGTATAATAAATTATTTGACCGGTCATGCCAATTTGCATATTGCCATACTGCTGCTCCTCTATCTTCTACTTCATCAACATTTACACCTTCATCGGTAGTTTTATACCATTTATTATCAGTTAGATCAACAAAATAAATTCCATAAGTCGGATTTTCAATCATATCATGCAAAGATTCTGGAGCCTTTGTATTCTCCATTGCTCGTAAATAAACAAACTGATACCATCCTAAATCTGTCATATTACTTAAAATCTCTTCTCCATCTTTATGTTCTTCTATCATGACCACACCACATCGAATTTAATTTGAATTGGATATTTATTATTATCATCGGCAATATAAGAAACCTTACAATCTCTAAACCAACCTCTTCCGACACCCACTTTATCAGTGCCATTATAATCATAAAAAGGAAGATATTTACTCGTATCGAGTTTATAAACAAAATAGTCTGGGTTAGCCCCTGCAGATTGTCTAGTGTGAAAGAACTTATCCCAATATGCTGCTTTAGCTTCAGTATCTACAAATCCCTTTGCTGTAATCGCTTCTTTCATTTTATCATACCTAAAGAAGAAACCACCTCCACCATAATATATTGTTTTTTTACCATCCTGAGTCATACCCTTCGTGAAGCTCTCTGGTTGTTCCATAGTAGCGTAATTAATGCCTTGTGTTTTTCCATCGAGATCATAATCATCTGCATCTGCTGCAGACCAATCTAGAATATATATCTGTGATGATGTTAATGCTGTTGCTATTTTATCTCACCTCTTTAAAAATCCGGGATCATATCAATTAACCTTCCTAATATATCAATAAATGGGCCTAGTTTATCAAATACAACATCGAGTAGTTCCCATAATGGATCGAGCCTATCTATCAACCTCATAACAACATCTAAGAGAGGCTCTAGTTTTTCTATTAACATAACGATTATATCAATTATCCTAAGCAAAGGTGGCATGAGGGGATCTAGGGCTTTTCCTATGAGTACGACAAAAGTCTCAATCAATTTCAGAATAATAGGTAATAATTTCTCTATAATTACAGTTAATGGTACTAATCCTTTAGAGACCAATTCACCAACCATTTGCCCTAGTTTGGTCATAATCTCAATATTCTCTTCCGTGAATAATGCTGTAGTTAACGCTTGTATAGCCTCTCCTAAACCCGCCTGAAATGCTGTACTTGCGATCTCAAAGAACATAGTAACAGGCTCTAATAGAGGTGATATAATCTGGAATCCCTCGAAAATAGCCATTAACTGAGGTGATGCTGAAGCTGCCCCAGTCATAGCCTTAAACATCTGAGTCTGAGCTTTCAAGAATTTAACATTCTTCTCTTGTTGTTGTTCCGCAGGGCTAGGCCCCTTCTCTTCACTCAACTATATCAAGCTCTCCACTTTCAAAATAATTAGGATATAATTTTTTAATATCGTCTATCATTTGAGGTAAATATTTAATCAAAATCTGGTTAGGAATTTTTACCTTAATCTCTTGATAATCTAAACCCCCTCCCAATAGCGTTCCTGCAGCTTTGGCACCTCGCTTTAAGATCTCCATTCGTTCTCACCCCCTTTCTTATGGATCCTCATACCAGTCATCATCTAATTCATTATGCTCTGTAGGGACAAAAGAACCAGTATCTAATTGATGGAATGTAACATCGTAAACTTCCGCATTAATACACCTAACATCAAAAGGTTGACAGTATGTCTTATCATGAACTCCTTGAATATACCTATTAGCTGTTTCGGTAAACTTCCAGGTGATATCAATATCGGTAAGATAATCCACTAACCTAGTTCGTAATAGTTCGAATATGTTCTTACCGTCAGGCATTATCCTTAATTTGACTTGAATATCACAATTAAATAATAACCCTCTTGTCGGGTAATGAGCCACAAAACCACCTAAATATACTTTATTTGTTAAAGTCCAGTCAAACCCTAATATATCAGCTTCTATAGTCTCAGAATTATAGGTAAATGTAGGTAGCGTAAAGTCTCCCCACTCAAGTGACCTATGTGAGTCCTCTACTGGAGTCGGCTCAGCAATATCATTCCCCGCAACATGTTTAGCGAAATCAATATCAACATCTTGCAATGCTAATGTTTTCTCCTCTGAACATGCGATATGCCATGTTTTACCCACACATCCTAATAAATCCCATCTCTCACTCTCCGCGTCAGTATCATTTTCCCTCTCTGTATGAATTGGAATATAATACGGTGGTTGGTTAGTTGTTCTTATAGCCCATACATGTTGGTCTGGACTCCCTTCGGTTGTAGTACAAGCCCCGAAAAACATATTTGCGAATCTAAATGAATTTAGTTCAAAAACAGCTTTAAAATTACCTGGTACGTCTCTAGTGGAGACTCTTTTAAAATAGCGTGAGGTTGTAGAGCCAAACTGAGAGGTCTCTTCTCCAGCAAACTTTAGAGACCAGTCCTCATGTAAAGTATCCGAAGACTTAAGATTAGCTGCGGCTGCTATTGCCGCATCACCATTTCTAAATAATGCTGTTGGTCTTCCTATCGCTACATAGCCATCTAGAAATGAATAAGGATTACCCATTAGGTTTCACCTCGAACTTGTCAACAATATCTAAAAAAGTATCAACAGAGGGCATTATGGATTTCATAAATTCATAAAACATTTTGATTTGATTTGCTTTTTTAATAAGGTCTTCCTCATCCTCAGCTGTTATTATATCTTCTTTAATTTTATCAATTGGTATTGGCATTAATCGAAACCCCCTTCTAATTTATCTAAATCGAAATTAAATGCGGGATCTTCAATAGACTCATCTTGTCCTTTTAGAGAGTCTAAATCCATTTTATTAGGTCCCGTTAATTCTGGTAGCGAAAGACTTAAAAGTTCTCCAGAGAGTAGTTTAGGGAGTAATTTCTCATAATTGAACTTCCTAACTAGTAAATCATCAGCAACACTCTCCATAATATTGCCCTGGTCTGTTGGTAATGTATTACCACATTGTAAATACGATTTTATTTTGCTATCTGCCCATTTTTGCCATTGAGCGAATTGAGTAGTCGTGGGGAAGGTATCCGTTATCTGTATTGCGAGCTTAGGATGACTCAATAACCACTCTGCCAACTTAATAGCAGCTATGATTAATCACCTATCTTTAGATTATTCTCTTTACAAAACGTCCTAAAGCCTTTTGTTACAACACCATTCCAAATCGCATTGCCACCCTCTTGCTGCTTATATAGGTTAGCTAGAGTCTGTCCTTGTGTAGTTGTTTCAATCCATAGCTTATCTTTCTCTTCATTAGAGATTTTGTTGTTCAGTTCTTCTTTTACTTGCTGAATCTGGTTTCTCGTAGCTTTCATTTTCTCTAACTCATCATCCTTGCTTTCAATGATAAATGTCTCTTTTATTCTCTTTGCTTCTTCTTTTGCGATGTTTTCAGCTTCCTCTTTAATCCTTTTCTCTTCTGCAATTCGTGCACTTTCCTCTGCTTCTCTAATCCTTTTCGCTTGCTCTAACCTTCTCTTAGCCTCTGCTTCTACTTTAATCCTAACCTCTTCCTGCCGCCTCTTTAATGCTTCCGCTTCAGCTTCCCTTCGTGCCTTTCTCTCTGCTTTAAGTCTCGCTTTCTCTTGTCGCTTATTCTCTAATTCGAGCTCAATCTTTCTAACCTCTTCTGAGATTGCGAAGTCCTCAGGTGGCTCTACCACTGGTGTTTTCTCTGAGAGGAACTGTTGTTGTAAATTCGCTTCTGTTTTATAAGCCTTGCCGGTTCTAATATCAATGAATTTATAGCCTTTCTCGATCATGTCCTCATAATGTTTAATGTCCTTTTTTGCCTTTGATTGTATAGATTCTAATCGATTTATACCTTCATTACCAGTCCTAATCTTCTCATCAAACTCTATTTTAGCTCTCTCCATTTGAATTTCAATGTTCTTGATCTCTTGAATAGTCCAGGCTAGATTATCCTTTGTAAGCTCTAATTTCTTCTCAAAATAATTATCTCTCATTTTTTTATGCCTCCTTCCATACTAAATAATGCATATCATAATGAAATACATTTGCAACATTATCTGTATCTATGCTCTGTTGAAATATATCAAAATAACTATCATCTCCTCCATCTAATATACCCCAGTGAGCGTGAATACGCTCTATCTCTAGATTAGTAATACTATATTGATGAAGTTCGTCTTCAGTAACAGTCCCACCGTCCGCATATTTTCTTATCCAGATATTTGCCCCTTCTGTCAGTAATACACTTGCGGCATCTGCTGTTTGTACTAAATTCACAATACGGGATAGGATTATTCCCTTATAACCCTCTGGGATATAAAGCTTCCCAGCCTGAGCCGTTCCCGCCTGTCCTGCGGGAATAGTTAGATAGGTTTCTGTCTGACCAGTATTCGTGATCGTGACATTACCCACTCCCACTCCCCCAGAGCCACATGATGTAAGCATAGCTGCAATTAATCTTTTGAATTTATTAGTTCCAGCTACTTGAGTAGTGCCATTTAAAGTAAAAGCCTCCTCAATATAGAGGTCATTTTCATCAGTTCCAAAAACAGTAACTTCTAACGCTCCCGTTCCCGCAGCTTTATCCTGGGTATTATCTGAACTGATAGCATATACAATAATAGGTGTGCCTGTCCCATCGAACTCGTTTGTTCGTCCCGCATCAGCAGCAATCATAGTTGCTCCCGCGGGCATAGTACAAGATAATTGAATAATTTTTAAATCTTGCTTCGTGCCTCCTTTTCTCTGAATTACATCTAACGAATGTTCAAAATTGATGTAATCCTCTAAACTAGGATCACGAAAATCATAACTTCCATATGCTGCCATTCTTATCTACTCGTTTTATCTTAACCTTGTTTTTTAATTTTTAATCGATTTAATTTTAATAAAAAAAAATATTTTTAATTAGGGTGTTTACCCAGTTGTATATGCTGAATAAACTGAAGGCAATTTGAACGGATGATAACCTGCCTTTCCACTCAAGAATAAACCATTCTGGAATAATCCAACATTCGTGGTTGTACAGTCCTGAATGACACCAGCATGGATCGCCGGAACTGCTGCAGAGGTATTACGATACTTAACAAGGTCAGCCTGAAGCATAACTTCTTTAATATCACGAGCCCACATCTTATTCTCTACAGGCATTGTCTGCAGAGGATAAATAATCTCTCGTGCCATTGTTTGCTTGCTTCGCTTGAACATAATAAAAGCTTGTTTATCAGCAGCTAACGTCTCTTGTGCCATCTCGTTGATGATCCACCATTCCGCAACAAGTCCAGTAGCAAAATACTTTTTCCACAATACTTCTAACTCCGTGAGTCCAGTGGTCGCTTGGTCATGATCTAATAACTCTTGAGCAACACCGGCAGTAGAGCAAATAACAATATCTCCCTTCTCATAGACTGTCCTTAATACGCCAAGAAAGAGTTTAACGGTATAATCTACATCGAGAGCTGCGGTGAAATTATTATCATCACCGGCACCACCACCATACGCTTGGGTTAAATCTGCTTCATTCAATAAACCAGTGACTCCAATATCACCGGTTGTATGAAGTCCAGCAGAGCCTAACCAATATCGCTCTTCCCAATTTTTACCCATCATAACTCCTGCCTTGAGAGCATGCCAAGCTTGAATATCATACAAGCCTTCTCTACTCTCGTCAATCAGAGTCCAAGGTAAATGATAACCAATAATCTGACCTAAACCCCCCTCAAGAGACATTTCGACTCCTAATTTAAACCATGCTATATCATTGAAGTCTTTCTCTGTGAAATGAGGGTATTTATCACCTGAGACAGTATACATTTTACTCTGCCATTTAGGCGTACTCATTACAGTAGTAATAGGTGCTAAAACTTGGGAAGTCACATTATTATCATAATAAGTCTGAGCGAACACAGTATCTATTTCATATAGTTGCTCTTGAGTGAGTACAGATGCCACATTGTGCCTTTTTAGAACATCATTATATCTGATAGCATATCCCGAATATTCTGGAGGTAATCTTGAGATAGGATTCTGGATATGACTAACTAAGTTAGAGAAATATCCTTTTTCCTTATCATTAAGTCTCGAATACCATTGAGACATAGAGTCCTGCCATTCAGGATTGTCTTGACCTTCAATCATTTATGAGCCCCACCTCGCATGCATGTATGTATCACCACTCGCAAGAACTCCCACATTTGTTATGTTGGGCTCTGTATCACCTGCAGCGGAAGCTGCAACTGCAGTCAATGCCTCGATAACTCCTTCTGTATCTGAAATACAGAATCGAGCATTGCGACCAACATAAGCTGCCGGATCCTCGATTTTACAAACAAACTCAACTGGACCATCTTCAGCTCCAATTAGGATAGGGACTCCAGTGTCCGTAGTTGCATAAGCAGTATCAATCGTACTTGCGGCACCAGTGGATAGAATCCTTTCTTTATATCCTACGATACCAATTCGATAATTTAAGGTAGCTGCAGTATCAGCATCAACCACAGTCCAAGTACCCGCTGAGGATTCATAGACTGCCTGCCCTACTCCGTAGGTGCCTGCTAACTTGCCATAGGCATAAATAGGAGTGCCTTTTATAATGAAAGAGGCTGAGATTGCACTTGCTGTAGTGTTCGCCATTAGAGCAACACCCTCCGAATTATTGAATGATTATCATCTAATTGTATTGCTGCCGGAAGTCTGATGATCCTTGCGTCTGGATTATTCTCGAAATGTCCTACGCTTTCATTGCTTCTTAGAACCTGAATCTGAGCTGTAAGAGCATCGTAATTAGAGATTAGGTCTTCAAAATCTAAGGGTATAGGGGAACTCTTTGTAACTTCAGCATTCTCCCTTTCCTCATCAATCCCTTGAAATAGAATTGGTGTGGGTGTTTTTGCGTTTGCTGTTTCTTTCGTTTTATTCTCCATCAAGATCTCTATACGAGCGTCTAATTGCTCCTGAGTCATCTTAGAAGTATCGCCCTTATAACCAAGAAATTTAAGGGTTTTAATACTATTTAGCCTTGTTTTCTCCCGTTCTTCTTGCAGTTTTTTTTCTAATTCTTCTTGATTCTCCATTTTTAATCAAATTTATAATTAAATTTGACTAAATGATGGGTAAGGGTATATTTAAATAACCTATGTTTTAACGGTTTCTAACTGTGGTTTGAAATTACAAATGTCCCAAGGACAATTAGCATCGGGAACAAAACTCATAGATTTCAAATCGATATTTACTTGAAAATTCTTCCCATTATATTTTTTTACATTACAAGTATAAGCGCCAGATATTGGAGGCTCTTGTCCGGCATCTAAATAGGGTTTAATCCAATTTTCTTCGTTATGTTTCTCAAAAAAAGCATTTATCTTTTCTTCATCATATTCATTCTTCGCTATTTCCTGCCCTAGCTCATCATCCCAACCTAGAACCTCATGCCATCCTATTTGTTGCCACTCTGGTAATGTTGGGTCCCCAGGAATATCTAAATTATGATAAATACCTAAAGGAACTTTCTTACCGATATTTTGCTTATAATCTTTAGGACATATAAATTCATCCTCACCACCATAATTATAGGGATGCCCTGCTTTTATTGAGTTTCCAAATGATACTCTATTTAGTCTAATGGAAGCTTTCATTAACTCTTCTACTAGTTCCTTAATCCTATATGGTGAGTCTTGTCGCATATGCCACCCCTCTGGAGCATGTTCAGTAGAGATGTTTGCTGCGAACCTTCTTAATGCGGATGCGGAGTTCAGAACCTCGTTAAACTTCTCATTATAGGTTGGATTATAAGGTTGCCATTTTGGTGGTTTATAGGGTTCTTCTGGAACTGTAGGTGTAGCATACTCATAATAGGGTTCAAACTCTGCGGGATAAAACCCTGCTGGCTTCTCTTCTTCCTTAGGCTTTACCTTACTGACATCAATCCTAAAAGGCTCTCTCGTATAACCAGCACCAATAAGCCCTTTCTTAGGTTCCCCTTCTATTTTGAATTCTCTTGTCTTTTCTGCTTCTGTCCATTCTAAGCCTTCACCATAACCGGTCTCTAAATAGGCGGGAGGCTTCCCGTGCTTAAATGCGGGACTGTAGACATCTCTAATATAATCCCACCAATAACCACCTTTAGAACCAGAGTCCACCCAGTCCATATAATGAGCTTCGGGGTCTCCTGGATTGTATTCATAAGTGGTTATCCCTTTTTTAGTAGGGTCATGTACTTCCATATATAGAGAGCCCTCATCATAGCCTATTGATTTAATCCAAGAGCTCATTACTGGAGTCATGGGCATAGATGCGTTATTCCTTATACAATGTAATAATATAGCTTCTACTGTGGAATTACTCTTTCCAAACTTATTATAGGCTATAGCTACGCATTTCTTTTGACCGTATTCTGGATGATCCTTCATACAACATGAAATATAATCAGAAATCGTTTTTGAGTTCTTTCTTTCATTATCTTTAATTTCCCATGAATGTCCACAGTTAGGACATCTTGCTCTTTTTAAGTCTCCGGTTTGATAGATTGTCTTTCTTCCCCAGTCTCCACATCTTGGACATTCTTCTTTAGTCATACCAACTATTTTCCCATAATCAACATTCTCTCTATCATAAGCGTTCCTACCCCCTTCCTCGCTTCGCTTCATCTCTAACTGATGGTCTATTTGTTCTTGCTGTAGTTGAGCTCTATCGTTATATTCCCATGTTAACCATGAAACCATTTTATACTTTTTAGAAATCAGTAATTCAATGGATTCTTGAGAAACTCCAATAACAGACATAACACCTAAAATAGCGAGTCTTTTTAAAATATCTTTGAAAATAGGTTCCAAAACCGAAAATTCTGCAATATCGGCTCTATCATCCCTTGTAAGATTGACTTCTCCAGATTCCCTTCCGGAAGCCCCTCCCGCCATTCCAGAAGCCCATTCCTGAGAATAGCCTAAGTTTGCTAATAATCTCAACCATTCACCATCTAGATATGCCCCACCTTTATTTATATCATAAGCTTTACCTTGCGGGCCTTGTGCCCAGGGTCTATACTGGACACTTGGCAATCCAGTATCCTCATTAGTTTGGGGATTGGTGACAGCTTCTACTGCTAACCCTCTCCTCCTAGTGGCTCTCCGTACCTTGTCTATGAAGGCTTTAGCCTTTCCACCAGTAGTCCAAGACTGAGGATAACGAGCTTCCATGAAGTTAGACTTTAGGAAATGCTCAGAATCGCTTCTCTCTCTGAGCTTAGTTATGGCATCCCAAATAGGTTGTATTCTACTATAGCCTAAGCCATAGTTTCTGTCTATTCTGGTTAAATGTTGAAGTTCTGGGTCCTGAGGATATAAAATATATCTCTCTTCATTAAATATATGATAGGTGGCTTCCATACCCGCAGGTCTTGGGATATATATTGCTCTATAATGTGAAATCAAATTAACTTTTGAAGGTTGCATGAACCTACGCCAAAATCTAGGATGACATTCTTCATAGCCAAATATCTTACATGTCAACCTCATATTGTCAAGACCCCATTTGACGAGACACCAACCATTCATAACAGCATTAGTCCCTATTGAAATGAATTTAGGTTTTAGGTTTAATGTGTCGATAGCATCCCTTACATCCTCCATGATATACTGTGGTATAATCTCGTCATTAGCACAGAATTTAGGGAGCTTCTCGAATACATGCTTTAGAAAGCCTAATGTAACCCTCTCTCCTATGGCATCGTTTAGGGCTACTTCCCTTCTAGAGTAGTTATCCATAAAATTATGATATCCACCAGAGACTAGCTTGTCTTGATACTTCCTGTCCCCTGAACCTATAATGGATTCATAGGGTAGCTGTGAAGCGACATTAAGCCTCTCTTGTAGTTCCTTATTTATTCTTATTAGTTTTTTCTTTCTCATATCCTTTTCCTCTTTATTATCTGTTCAAATCTCTTCTGTATTGCTTTTTTCTGTCTTTCCTTCCTAATTTCATATTCTACACATCTAACATATTTGAGGAATTGCTTACAGTCTCCATTCTTAGGTAATACACATCTTCTATAAAACGGACATATCATAGTAGTACCGCACCTCCCTCTTCTGAGCGTTCTTGAAGTAGCAACTCTAAGAAGTCATACCCTCCCGAAAGCTGCCATAAACAGAGCATACTAGAATCGGAATCGACCATATCGCCTTTATACTTATTATCCCTACTGCCTTTATTTGCAGGGTTATAGCGAGCGAATTCTAATTTCATAACACTGTCAGCATCATTAAGTATGGGGATCGTTACCATCATATAATCAAATAGAATATTCATAAGAGTAATGTGGTCAGCTCTTGCAGGAACCGCACTTCTATCAAAGCCTTGTTCTTTATCAGCACTCCAATTAGTCCACCTTATATCCCATGTAGCATGAGTTTGTTTATATTGGTCAGCATTCTGTTCTCTCTGCTTCTTGAGCTTTTTGACATAATAACCTATAAATCTAATAATAAGGAGTGCTCCTGAATTACTCTCAGAAGCTACGAACTCACAATCGAAATCAAGATAATGAACTGCACAGTCTTTAGCTATAATCTTAACCATCTTTTCCTTTTCTTCCTCTGTCCTTCCAGAAATAGTATATCTCGCACTCCATAGCTTTATGAACTCTGACCTCTTCCCTACTCCTTCCATACCCCATATTGTAATAGCAAATGCATGAACAGCTCCAGGATCGATACCCATCGCTGAATGCTCATAATGAGGTTTGAATCTATATTTTTTCCCTTTCTCATAGGCAATATCTAATTTGTCTGGATTCCACACATGCCCTTCATAGTCATCAATATTACCTAATTGTGATTGAGTATAGGCTTTTCCCATAATAGCATCCATAAAAACCTTTAATATATCATCTATGTCTGCTTTTCCATCATATTCAATGTGTTCATTATAAATATGGTGTTGCCCAGTAAACTTCTCTATCTCGATATTATAAGGTTTCTCCATATAAATAGGAAAATTACTACTACCAAATATTTTAAGCTCCTCTCGTAAAACCCTATAGACTGGACTTTTGTTATTACAAGTTATGCGTATTTTAGCATACCCTCTCCGTGCCCTAATGGTTGGTAAAACCGCTCCTAAAGCTCTGAGCTTCTGAGGGTCATCTACTGCCTTATCTATCTCTTCTATATGTAAAACATCAATTGCTCTTCCAGGGGTCGTATTCTCATCGAGAGTAATGGCCTCAATAGTTGAGCCATTTTTCATTACCTTTTTATGAACATTATCAATGATAAAATAAGGCCTGAATAATTGATTCCATAGGTCGAACTTAGAACCATCCTCTAAGGTTATGACCTCTTTAAAGCCTTGTCTTAGAAGAGCCGTAGCTTGGTCTTTTCCAGGAGCGAATAATCCAATATATGTACCTGGATTTGCTAACATATCCTCAAAATCAGCAATAAAAGCTCCAGTAGTTTTGCCTATTTTCTGTCTCCCAGCTTGCCATAGACAATGCCCTAACAACATTAAATCATGGTGGCATGTCGCTAGTCCAATATACTCCGTGCTTTATGTCTCCCTGGTCTATTATCTCAGGCTTAGAAAGGAAATCGTACGACTTCGATTTGTTCCTTCCATTCTTTAATATCTCAGATATAGAATCGTTCTTTAATAGAGTTTTAATATTAACATTGCCAAATAGGTCGGGATCTAATAAATTAGAGGAGAGGAGGTTCTTCACCCCACTCTCCGGAGGAATTAAATCAGGCTTGCCACGTCCTGATCGTGATTTCTTTTTTTTCTTATATCTTTGTTTCTTCCTTCTTAGATGCTTAATATAATCAAAATTAGAGCGAGTTAGAATCTCGTTATATTTATTATAAATTAAATCTTTAGCATCATTAAATTTGATGTCAGAATTAACATCTAATATATCATCTAAGTGTTGTTTTATACTCATCTGATAATAAGAAAAAATAAGATCTTATCCTTAAATATATATTGGTTATATTAGTATTTAAAATTTAATATTTAGGATAAGATTTATATTTTATATTTGTTAATATATAAATAAGGGAGTGGGTTATGATTTATCGGTTTATTATCCCTTATGATCGTTTTTGAGGTTCTGTTTTTGGTCGGCTTGGTAAAAAAATATCAGAACCATTATTTAACCTCCTCCCCATACATAATAACCTATTGGACTTTCATATATCATTGGCTCTGGTTGTAGATCTTCAACTAACATACATCTATCCTCTCCAAAACCACATTCTCCACAAGTTTTATCTGGACAGTATTTCTTTATGATTAAGTTCCTTGCTTCTTCTATATTATCTGCTAAAGCAAATCCAATGCCGCAACTATAATCACATAATATCTCTTCCCATACAAATAACTTCATTCCTTCAGCACCTCTTATGTTCCATAATGATTCACCTTTTCTTTTTTAAATAAATAAATATCTCTCCATCTATTTCCTTAGTTCCTAAAGTTTCAAAATCATCAAACTCTAATTGAACCCCACAATTATGACATTGTATAACTTTATTATATGAGTTATACATTACTGCTTTCTTTCCACATTCCTTACAAATTTCTGCTGTTTCTCTATCAAATACCATTTTATATCACCATTGCGGTCGGCTCATCCGTATTTAAGGGAATTTATAGCTCTAACCGAGCGACCCACCGATTTCCGCTGTGATTAAGTTTTTTGTGGAGAGAGCAAAAAAAATAAAATGAGAATTATATTAAACAAGAAGGGGAACAAAGTCGTAAGTGCTTTAACTATATAACAAAAATCCAATTGGAGAACTCTCTCCAGGGTATTAAGTTGAGTTAATTAATATAGTGTTTTTCTAGTATTTAAATGGTATGAGTTAGT
>SMTZ1_10008035_pt1 | contig 14647 bp, 14 predicted proteins | sample DeeMarSWOR136_30_FD_25667 | JGI IMG/M metagenome (IMG submission 25667) | reverse complement strand
CGACAACTGAAACGGGTTGCATCGTGGTCGAGTTGAAGGCCAACGTTGGTGGCGCCCCTGTCACAACAGGTTTTACCATGTCCAGTAGCGCAGGTGGCAATGGTGGCGCATCCTGACCGGGGGGAATGGGAGTCGGCGTGCTGTCGTCAATGGCCTGATGAAACTCGGTGATGATCAGCGGCAAGCCGGTAAGGGTTTGGTTAAAGTCGGTGACCAGAATAACCTTTCGCCCATCTATCCGGGTGGCGTTAAGCCCCATCGAACTGAGCCGGTACCCCACACAAGGATATGGCACAAAAGGGCAGGCTAGCGTGCCGGTATCGTTTTCTAATAGCACAGCCCCCCCATTCACCAACCATTTTGGATTAGAGGCAATGCTTGTCCCCTGACCCCCGTGAGGGCAGAGGATGCGGGCCTTCGTAGTCAATACTTGGGGCATATCCATTCTCGCCTTAGGCTAGCACGCCGGATTCGTGGCGCTGGCTTGTTTCACGTTATCTGCACCGTTCCACTGATGAGGGTAAGCGTCCGCCCACCGCCCTGCAGTCGGATCGATGGCCCCTTGTCATCGAGCACAATGGTCTGATTGCCGTTTGTCTTTAACGTAACCGTCTGGCCCGCAGGCGTGTCGTCCAGGATGATCTCGTGTCGGCCGTTGGAGCGGATGATGATTTTTTTGCTATTGTCACCATCTTCAAACCGCAGGGTATGCCCGCCTGGCGTGACGATAACCCGGTTCTTGGGGTCTGTTTCGGGTGGTTGTTGAGCGCCGTTCCAGAGAAAGCCAACGATAATGGGATGCTCAAAGCTGCCTTGCTCAAAGGCGACTGCCACCTCATCTCCTAACTCTGGCATAAAATACATGCCCCGATCGCCTCCCGTGAGCGGCGTTGCCACCGCCGCCCAAGGGTAGTCGCCCATAGATTCAGACAACCAGGGGAGCTGCACCTGTACACGACCTAGTTCGTCCGGCGCGCTCTTGACCGTACCCATGACGACACCTGAATATCGTGTCATTGACTTTCACTCCTGCCATCATCTTCGCGGCGTGCCTTAAACTTGGTGATGTAGCCGCTATCGTTGATTGTATGGGTGGTCTCCTCAACGAAGTAGACGCCGCTAAAGCGTGAGCCCAGGTTGCAAATCAACACCCTATTGCCGGCGCGCAAATCGGGCAACCCTATGGTGGTACCACTGGCTTTGACCATCTCCTTTTGCCGGTCCATCAGAATGGCAATGGCACGCTGTCGCGCTTGCCCCTGGCTGAAAATAGGTTCATCGACCACGACTTCCTCACGTGGGTCACACTTTTGCAGCAAATCGTAAAGGTCTCGATTACGATTGAGCCTTCGGTCATCCAGATTGACGGTGGCACTGATGGTCCGGCCACTTCTTCGGTGCCACCCCCTGACGGTAACGGACCGGATCTGGTTGGCCGTTGTGAGTGTAGGTTTAAAATCAATCAGCGATTTGCCCCATTCAAGTTGAAAGATGTCACCCCGCGGCTGTGGAACCCCGTAGCCATGGGATGGGCCGAAGTAGAGTCGTGGCTGGGAACCTTGGACGTTGGGATCGGCTTCCTGGATAAAGACCACGTAGCCCCGCTCCCGTGCCCGAGCAAAAATGAAATCAATGTCGTATTGGTTTCTTTGGGCGACAAATTCCTGCGGCGTCTCTTCGCTTTGCGCATTCCGGTCAATGTCAATGGGTATGGGCAGAGTTGATTCGAGGCTCTTGACCGCCTGGCTGATTTTTTTGTTTCTCCAGGTCCGGATGTTCTGTTTCCGCCGCAACTGATGCAGAATGTTGAGCCCGCGAACGGTCAGCGTTGGGGCGCCACTGTTCGAGAAGTTGGGTCCCATGGTGGTAAAGTTACCCGTCAGCATCACCCGCAGGTTGCCCACGTATCCCATGTATACCTTGACTTCTTTTCTGCAAGGCTCAAACAGGCGGAAACGCTGGCTTTCCGGCGTATCACCTTGTAACGACTCGGCCGTTTCAGAACCGACATACTTGAAGTTATTAGTAGACGGGTTCCAGTTATTGACCGTCAGTTCAAAGCTATCAATCGTTTTGATATTATCTTTGTAGGTTAATTGGATAACGTCACGCAGCACATTTCGAGGCAAGCCTACCCCCTCAATGCGAACCTCAAATTGCGGGATGTAGAAACCGTCTAGGCTAGACCCCCTTAGCCTTCTGGATTCTTCATAGAGACTCACGACAGGCGTCATGGTGTGCTCCTAGACAATAGGCGGTATGTTCAAAAACGTTCCGGCCACGAGGCGACGCGGATCGTTGATGTCGTTTTCCTCGGCGATGTGCCGCCATTCCCCCGGCCTGCGGTAATAGCGGGCGGCAATGCCCGAAAGCGTCTCCTTGCGTCGTACGATGTGGCTATACGTGCGATCAGGAGAGCTGAGGTTGAGCTGTTCGAGTTGCTGATCGAGGGTTTTATACTCTTGCAGCGCGACGGTCAGGGTGGCCCTCAGCGGCACCCCTTCCGGGCTGAAAAGGGTGAACTTTTGTTTGATGTCTTTGACCACGCATTGGAAACCGTCGCGCCTCTGGTTGCCCAGGTTAGCAGAGATGTCGCAGCCAGGAAATTTGTTGTTCCAAATAAAGGTGCAGATCGGGGGAGCGTGGCGCTCTGGCTCGATTTTGATGAGTTCGTAGATGCGGTCTGTGTAGGTGGTCACGCTGGTAGCCCCTGTGCCCATACCGTCTTCTGTGGTGTCGAAAAACAGATCCAGGGTCAGAGTTTCGCTTTGCCCTCGGATGAACTGCAGGAGCGGCGAATCCAGCCCCGGGATGTTGATCTCGGCGATCTGAGTGGCCTTGTCCAAAGATATTTTGGTGGGATTGAACTGCACAGGGATGAACTCCATTTCACCACTGTGCCAGGTCACCACCAGCATGGCTTGTTCTAACGGTTGCATGATCTATGCCTCTGCCGTCTCCAACTCGTCTCGGACCCCACCTGTCACCTGCTGTTCGGCCCGCACCTGCCGGCGATGTTCCTCCCGGTCCTCCACGGCCATCAAAACCAGGCGCACGATCTTTCCCAGGGTTTGCGGCGCTAATAGAGAATCGCTATCCACGGCCCGCACTGTGCTCACAACTTCATCAATATTCACTTCCATAATCAAGTCACCAATTCCGCAATGCCCATCGAGGCGGCAGCGCCAAAGCCGATATAGGGCACCTGATAAATGCCTTCGTGGGCAATATCAATCGACTCTATGGCTACACTGTTCTGAGTAGCGTTCATCGTCGGGCCTGTGTATTTCACAGGCAAGCCCCGACGGAAGTACCAAATGTTGTTCGGAATGTGCAGATCGTTCTGCAGGATAATGACGCCATCGCGACGCTTGCCTTCTCCTTTGACGAACCCATAATGCCAGTCCCAGAGAGCAGTGCCTGCGCCCACCCCCTTTTTCAGTGTGATGTTGGACCACTTGACCCGTGTTGGAAACTTTAAAGTGTTTCCGTTGCGCCCGCCTTCGTTGTACTCTTCAATCTCGAGGGACATTTCCAGGCCGCTGCACTCAGAGAATCCACCCAAGGCTACGTCCATAATGGCCGACACGGCGATGGACTTTGCCAGGGCAAGGGCACTGCTCGTGTCCAAGAGGCTGATGAGAAAGTTGTAACCGAGTACAGGGTCGGAGCGGACGCCGACAACACTCAGAACAGCCATCACCGTCCTCCTACACTCATAGGTAGTTCAGTAATTTCAAACTCGTTGCCTGTACGGCCAACCCGCAGGACGATGAACTCGAAAGGTTTGGAGGGCGCAACGCCGACTTCTGCCAGCAATCTCCCCTTATCCCGCTCACTGGGAGGATTGTTTTCCTCATCGCATTTGACAAAGAAGGCTTCGTCCGCCGAGCCACCCATCAGAGCGCCCTGCTGCCACAAAGCGATCAGAAAGCTGATCAAGGAAAGCCGAAGTTTGGACCGAGTGTAAACGTCATTGGGCTCAAATACCGCCCACTGCGTTGACAGGTCGATGGCCTCTTCAATCATCATCAACAAACGTCTGACATTCACATAGCGCCAGCTCGGATCACTGCTGATGGTTCGAGCGCCAAAGATGCGGATACCCCGACCGGGCAGTGGTCGGATGACGTTTATGCCCACGGGATTCAGAACCCCGTGAACAGCACTGTTGATCGTAATTGTTACATCCTGTACCCATTCCAACGGCGCGTTTGCCGGGGCCTTGTGGACGCCAACCTCGAAATCAGTGCGCGCGTATTGTCCGGCCACGTGTCCAGACGATGGAATCTCGCGCACGACGTCGGAAGAGGCATCTAGCGGATCCACTACCCGGAGCCAAGGGTAATAGAAGGCCGCGTATTTTGAATCGAACCGGCTGCGCCATGCCAGGACGGCCCCAACGCCCTGTTCGTCGTTCCGTGAGGCAGCAATAGGGGGCGTGAGTAAGGCTATGCGGTCGCGTCGCTCTTCACAATGTTGCACCAGGGCGGCCTGAACGCGGTAAATGTCATCCTCCGAGAATTCGGGCGGCAACTCCATTTCCGCAGGTGTCCTGGGTGGGGCAGGTAGGACGGTTTCTTGTGGCAAACAAGGATCGGGCACACACGGCGGCGGGGGGGCTTTTGCTGGAACAGGTACCGGTTTAACATGAATATCGGGTACGGCGACAACCGCCACCTCGTCCACGGACTCAAGGGCCCGAATGCCGCGCTGCTTCTGCGCTTTTAGCGCGTCACTGTCCAGGGGAGATATGACCTCACCGATAAAGTCGTAAACCCGCAGCAAGGCCAATCCATCGGTCCCGCCCTCCAGCGGAACCCAGACGCCGGAAGAAACTTTGAGCGGCTCCAATACGTCCAAGGGAACATCGCGCAATTCTTCGATGGCAATAGGATGGGGCGCTGCAAGGAGGGTCTCCCCTGCCTCCAAATCCTTAGAAATCGCTAGCGGGGCGAGGGCGCGAGGGCCATAGTTCTCGTGTTCTGGTACCAACGAGAGCCCTTCGTATAGGGCAATGGGATGACCCAACTCTCGCACCACCAGCGCGTACTCGACGCTTTCGATGAGAATCGGTCGATCCGGATCAAATCCTGCCACCGGGCTATCGTATGGCAGCCTGGCCTCAGGATTCTCGTGCACCCACACCAAACGTCCTCCAATGGGATCAACGCGGGAGACCACCTTCCATGCTGATGATGCCGAATCCTGCGAGAGGCGTACCAACGTGCCGCGCGTAAAACCGCTGGTCGAGGAGACCGCAGAGGCATTCGGCCGGCTCTTTGCCGGATCCGTTATGGCTTGTGCACGATGCGTCTCCTTTAACGTAATGGTCAGGTTGTTCCCCCAGGTGCCGGGGCTGGAGGCGGCGATGCGCCAGACGTCTTTTCCGGAAGGGCTTTGTATCGTTACCCTGGAGGCTTTAGCTCCGCCGTTTGGGTCACGGGATGCCACACGCACGACCCAGCAGCGCCGCCCGCCGTTTTCAAAAAAGCCGCGGATGGCATAGGCCAGAAAACCGGAACCGGTGAACCCGCCAAAGTGAGCCTGGTACTGCCGCCAGGACTGAACTGGCACCGGGCTGTCAATGGGACCACGCGGAGCAATGCCCACAAAGCCCGCTACGTCTGTTCGGATGGCAAAGATAGTGGGGGCTCTGGCGTCCACCCGCTCATAATAGACTCCGGGTGTCTGGTAGATCGGCACTGGCTAAAGCTCCTTTGCCCGGTGAGATGCGAAAGCGCTCAATACGGGGGTTGGACGTTTGCGCTGGACAACGTGTTAGGGTGACTCTAAAGCGAGACCCTCGTGCACGATCTCAACGGACTCAATAGCGACTTCGTTGGCGCTGGCATTAAACGACGGCCCTTCAATTTTGTTGACCCATGCGTTCTCAAAATTCCACCGCATTACGTCATTACGTTCTTCATCCATAAGAATGATTGAACCATTGCGGCGGTCCGGAACGCCGTTAACGATGTTGCTTTGCCAGTCCCACAACTCTGTGTTCTGGGTGTAGCCACGCTTCAGGGTGATGTTTGTGTACGTGCGCAGCCCCACCAGCTTGCGCACGGTGAGCGGGATGTCGGTGCCCTCGCGATAGTCCACCGTATCTCCTTCGCTTGACAGCCCGCTGCACTCGCTAAAGCTACCGACCGAGAGACCGTCAATCTCGATGCGAAAGTTAAACGCGCGATAGGGATCAGTGCGCTCTCCAACTGCCATGTCTCAAGCCTCCCTTCAATCCTCTGCATGGGCGGTCCACAGACCGATGCGGATGATGACAAACTCTGCCGGCTTGACCGGGGCCACGCCGACCACACAGATCAAACGCCCGTTGTCAATGTCTGTCTGGGTCATGGTGGTGCGGTCACATTTCACAAAGAACGCCTCTTCCACGGTCGTCCCCTCTAATGCGCCGTTGCGCCATACCACCGTCAAAAAGTTCGAAATCGTGCGACGCACCCGGGCCCAGAGGGGTTCCGCGTTGGGTTCAAAGACCACCCATTGCAGCCCCCTGTCAATGGAATGCTCGATAAAGATAAGCAGGCGGCGCACGTTCACGTACTTCCAATCCGGGTCGCTGGTGATGACCCGCCCACCCCACACCCGGATGCCGCGATTGTTGCGGCGAAAGTCGCGGATGACGTTGATGTTGACCGGCGATGGGTTAAGGATGTCGTGTTCGCCTTTGTTCAGTAGGCGCCGCAGGCCCAGGATACCCCGCACGACCTCGTTCGCCGGCGCCTTGTGAACGCCGCGTTCAACGTCGGTGCGCGCGTAGATGCCGAGCACGTGACCACTGGGAGGAATGGGGAAGGGCGCGATCTGGTTCAGGTTGGCCGGGAATGGGTCGGGGATCAATGACCAGGGATGATATAGCGCCGCGTACTTGGTGTCGAATTGCTGACGTTGCGTTTGAACGTCGGTCAAAGAGTCGTTCGGCGGCAGCGCCCCGTCCAAAACCGCAAAGCGGTAGCGCATCAGCTCGCAATGGTCGATCAGCGCCTGCTGAATCGTGGGCCTGGTCTGGCCTGGGATGGCCACCAGACTGATTTGTTCCACGTTGCGCAGGCTGTGGAGGCCAGTGCGGTCCTCCGGGTCGGCCGCGTCAGTGCCGATGTAAACATCGTCGGTTAGGGTTGCCATCGAGTCGTCGCCGCTGGCAAGCGCGTGCCGGGCCGGCCGCTGGGTGCCGTTGGGGAGGATATCCACCAGGGTTTCCGGTCCAAGGCGGATGCTCTCCTCAGTGGCCTGATCCGGGGCTAGGTCGCGGACGCGTATGTACTGAGACGCTCCTTCAGGCCGCCTATCGGACAGGCGAAGATCGCCGTCTATGTCGCCGATGACGGTTTCTATGTAGCGGCTGTGACGTGGGTCCATAGAGAGATGGCGAAAGACTTCGGTGGCGATGACCGTCTCGTTGCGCGATGGCATGGCGGGGTCCGGCTGGCGAAGCAGATAAACGCTCAGCCGACATTCACGGGAGCGGACGCTCAGGTGTGTGCCTGCGGCCACGGCCGCCGCTTCGGCCACTTGCTGTGCCGCCGAGAGGCCTGGTCCAGCGAGGGCAATGACGTTCGATGAGCGATCTATAGACACCACTTTCAAGGGCGTGCCCACCACAGCATTATTGTTCAACGGGTTCAGCAGTTCGAGAACAGTGCCTGCTTCGACACCCGCGGCCGAGGCGAGCCGGATGTGCGTTGCATCCACGATGGTCCTGAGCGTGGTGCGAGAAACGAGGCCAGTGGGCTCGTCTTCCACCGAGATGCGCAGGCGGTTCCCCCACCTACCGGCGTCCAGAGCTTGAATCTGGATCAAGGGATCGCGGCCCACGAGCATCGAGCCCGTGCCGTGCGTGCGCTCCAGCGCCGTGGTCAAGGTCACCTCTGCTGGCGTCACGGTCGTCGCTGCCTGCGCCATGCGATGGTAAAAGATCTCGTTGGAAAACGTGGTGAGTCGGACGAAATCACTGGCCACGTAGCCATTCCCATCTGTCACCAGCATGTTGGTGCCGCTGGCGCCTCCTTCCACAGCCAGCACAGTTGACTGGGCGCCTGACAGGGTCGGTGGGTGTTGCCGCCGGATTTCCGTGCCTACCGCGTGGGTCCGGCTGAGGGAATGGATGAGAACGATGTTCCCCGCGTTGGGAGCGACGCCGCCCGGGGAGGGATTGGGGAGAGCGCGAATGGTCACATACTCGTCGTTCAGCGCCGTGCCTATCCGCAACACGTCCCCCACGGACAGCCCCACGCGGTTGTCCACGGCCAGCACGCTGCTAGCAGCGTTGGCCGCCGCCGTCAATGCCTTGACCTGCGGAGCCACGGGATCGCCAGTGTTGTGTGGTGCGTTGGCCAAGCCAGCGGTGAAGGTGATGTCGCCCTGTGGCGCGTTCGCAGGGTTCGGGTCCGGCGTGATGGCTTGAATCACCCCCGTCTCGCGCAAGGGATCGGCGGCAGCACCAATCTGCACCGTCTGGCCCACGCTCAACGCGGTGATATCGTCCACGGTAATCGTCGTCTGCCCGACCACGGTTGGGCCGCCGACAATGGCCCGGTCGTCGTCTTCCAGCGTCACGACATCGACAATGGAACCAGTTGGGTAATCCTCGTAAGCGCCGGTGGAGAAGGTCAATTGACTGAGAACGCCAATGCGCCTGACCTCGCGCTCGTTGACGTCAGCCGAGTTGATCACCACTAGATCGTTGCGGGTGTCAAATTCGCCGTTGCGGTCATCGGCAAAGATCAGCGTATCGCCGGCCGCCGCCGACAGTCCCAACGCGGCCGTCATGTTGGGATTGATGGGGGGCAGCGCCATCTGCAGCGGCCTGACATCCGCCCCATCGTTATACGCCCTCAGCAGCGGGCTGTCCAGTTGGATGTTGGCCTGATCGGCGGCGGTGACCGTCACCCCGGTCACAAAGCGGTATTCACCCTGGTTCGCATCCCCGATCTCGATGAGCTGGTTGGCGCTGCCGGCCAGGGCGGTGATGTCGGCTGCCGCGCCGGTGAGGGTGATGGATTGGTCGCCCACCTGGGTGCTCTGGGTACCAGGCGGCGCGACGACGGTGAACGTGCCCGCGTAGGTGACGTTGTCCACCGCATAGGCGAACTGCTCGATGCTCACACCGGCGTTGTGGGAGCGAGAGAGTGGAAAGTCCAGTGGGACGTGGGTGTTATCGACGGGAGCGCCGACGTGGGCGACTTGGCGGTATTCGGCCGTGCTGCCGTCGCCGATGCGAATCCAGTCATTCACATTCAAGGCGCTTGTGTCAAGGACGTACAGCAAAGGCAGGTTGGCGGCTGTGCCGCTGAGTTCCCCGGCCGTGCGCAATATCATCGTGTCGGCCGCCCCGACCGCCCCCCGATCGAAGGCAAATGCGGCCGCTGACGTGGCGCCGTCGGTATCCAGAACACGGACGACGTAAAGCCGCTTGCCGCCGTTGGTGAAGAACCCTTCCGCGGCATGAGGCAGGTAGCAGTGCGGGCGGCCATTTTGAGAGAAGTCTCTAATGCTGAGACGCTCTCCAAACCAGCGTGTGAACTCTCCATAGCTGGTGACGAGAATGGGGACATTGACCGGGCCGCGTTCGGTCACGCCGACCATGCCCGTGGTACTCGTACTGACGCCTTCAATGGGCTTACTTCCCGTGTCGATCTCCTCGACATAGACTCCTGGTGCCAAATATTCAGGCATGACATTCCTCCTTTTGCGTCTCTAAGATTGGCTTACACCCTTACCTAAACACGAAATCGATGCGATTCTCCCTGCAGGTGTAATTCGGGCTGATGGTTTGAGTAATGGTCTGTCCGCCGTGCACAGCTTCGATCTCAAGCTGGGCTACGCGGCTCAGCGGCGGCAAACGATAATAGCCGTCGGCATCACTGTTCACGGAGAAGAGATGCAAGCTGTGGTACTCGACAGGGTCGCTTCCGCCAGATATTTCCACCACACTCGCCAGGTCCAAATCGTTCATGCTGGCTAAGAGGACGCAGGGGTCTCCAGCGATAGCATCCTGGTCAAACGGGTTGTCGCTTCCCAGTGCTTGCGGTATGACCTTCCGTATCACTGTATTGCTTCGGTGCGGATGAGCTACAGGATGGACCAGTGTTATGTCGGCCGGTTGGTCAGCAGCACTGGCTCCTGAAATCGTGTCAACGGTTAGGTATTCCATGAGGTCAGGATTGGCTGCATCAATTACAACGATGTCTCCCGGAGCCAGATTCACCCTGTCTGATAATCTGAGCAGGTTACTGCCTTTGCGGACTATGTCGAGAAGATGCTTGTCCTCGCCCACAACCGGCATCATGTCCTTACGTCTGAGACGACCTATAGGAGCAGGCCTGGTGAAGTAAAGAGGGGGTTGCAAGGAGACAAGCTGACAGTAGCACCAGAAGTCGGCGTGGTTGTGCTTCCATTGGCCGAAACTGTTCTGCCCTGCATCATTATCGGCTTCCGATGCATGAGAATATCATCAGTCTTTGCCGGGTCAAAGGCATTGGGGAAATCCACATTTTGCGCGATTGTCACTTCTTCGTGGCGCGGAATGTATCCTTCTGCCATGAAGGTCAGGTTGACCGGGTAGCTTTGCGTAGCCAAGTGGGGAAATACCTGCCCAGGTATCCCGACCAACCCCGCCAAACCGTCGCTCGCCACGTGGGGCGTGAGACCAGGCATATCGGTGTTGACCGTCACGCGGCTCCTCGGCGGTTCGCCCGTCATCTCGTCAATCACCCACGCGCTCACCACAGCCCAGGTACGCCCCGCCAATGGCACCGGATCGTCCAACGAAAAGGTGTATGTGCGTCCCCTAACCTCGACAACTCGGCGTGTCATTTTCCCATTCCATCAACGCGACTCGGGAGAGACGATGAGTCCATATTCCGGCAACACGACCTCCACCGGCGCGACATCATCGGCTTCTCGCTCGGATTGGATGTGTACCACGCTCACCTCATACGAAACCGACAACTGATAGGACCGATCGAGTGCATCCCAGACTCTCGTAACTTCCTCCAAGCTCATTGGCTCCAGGCGGATGTTCAATTCAACCGTCGTCCCTTCAAGATCATCCTGGAGGTGGGTGCCCCGGAGTTTTGGATAGTCGTGAAATGCCTGAAGCACTTTGCCAAGAATAGCCTGTTCTGTTTCTGGATTTGCTCCAGTATTACTCTTGGCAATCGGCGTTATCAAATAGTGTAGACGCAGGGGCAAAGGAGTCCGTCGAAGATGGTTCTGGTCAAGCCTTTCAGGAGGAAGATTCAACCGCTGCTCGTCTCGTACTACTCTATAGAGCCAGACGGACAATCCTTGCGCATCGTTCTCAGTCATCTCTTGCGGGGTGTTCAGCGACACCACCCTGGTTCCACCAAGGCCAGCATTGAACAAGGGCCCCAAATTTGTATCTGATTCCAAGCGTTGTCGAAGATATTCAGCTAGAGTTTGGCTAGTCGCGCGCAAGGCGGTGTACATAACCTACTCCAAGGATGTTGTCAAACCTTTCTGTGTCTCTGCCTCGACTCGTGGTCAGTGAGCCGTTTTGGCTGACGTAGAAGCCGCGGTAGCAGTCGGTCGCCGCCTCTGGCCCGTAGGCGATCTCCACCGTCGCCATCGCTTGCCCAAGCAGGTGGTCCAATCGCTGCAACGCCGGCAGCAGATCGAGCCGCCACAACGCCAGATCCAGCAACGAGTCCCTTTCCTTCATACCCACTGCTGATGCCTTCTGGCCGTTCTCCACCCTTATCCCCCCTCTTCCCGTGCGAAGTACCCGGCGAGACGAGCCCGCCAGCGCCTCAGGCCATTCCGCCACCATCCTCCTCGTCGGACGGGGATGCCGATGTGCGCGGCGATGACGGATAGCAGTTGGTCCAGCCCCAAGAAGAAGGTCCTTTGTCCACTCTGCACATGTTCAACCCAGCCCCGACATTCGGGATCGGCTAGCCCTATTTGCTTCCAGATGCGAACGACAAAAGAAATAGCCTGCGCCTCCGGCTCCTCAGGGGTAACACCATCGGTGATCCGAGAAACAGCGTTGCGCCCTTTCATAATGGTCTCTACATGCAAGGATGTTCACGCTTCCGCTGGCGAGATCTTGTCCTGCACTGCAAATCGCCCGACTGATGTTATTGTACACCCTTGCGGTCACAATATCGTCACAGATGTATCACTGGGGTGTCACAACAAGGTAGGAAATTCTATCTGGGGAAACTCGGGTCACTAAGGAGAGAGGGTAGGACTTGCAGAGTAGGGATTGGGGAATCTGTAGTGCGTTGGAACGCGGCTGCCCGCGCTTGCACGGGCCATTCCAAAACAAGGGCGAGGAAAGAGCGCAGCCGTCGCTGCGTAAGGCCTCCCCCACAGGCTGGCACCGGCCGAGCGGGCCAGCCATCACCCGTGTTCGGGGTGGACTGTCCCCTCCTGGGCGGATTCGCTCGCCTCTACGAGCTCGACGGACAGCGCCTGCAGCGCCTGCCAGACAGACTCCAGAGCATCAAGAGCGCGGCGGAGCCGGGTCAGGGCCTCCTGCAGGGAGGGGCGGCCGTCTCCCGGTACCTCTTGCAAGAGGGTAGGTTCCTGGCCACCCCGGATCCGTCGGTACAACCGCCACGTCTCCGGCATCGGCTCGATGTGAAGTTCCCGGCGCAGGGTTTCCCGGCAACGCTGGAACTGCTCCAGGGCCAGGGGGCGCTGGCCTGCCTCCATATAGCAGCGCATCAGTTCGCGGTGTACGTCCTCCTGCAGTGGGTCTAGGTTCAGCAGCCGGTGGCCACAGGAGATGGCCGCTTCGAAAGCCTCGCAGAGTCGATAGTGGCGCTGCAGCCGCTTGAGCACTCGCAGTAGGAGAAGCTGCAGCCGTTCTCGCTCTAGCAGACACCAGTCTTCGTAGCAGCCCTCAAGAAGATCGCCACAGTACAGGTCCAGGGCCTCTTCCAGCGCCCGGCGCTGGGCCTCGGCGCAGGGAAGGGAGCCTGCCAGACCAAAAGTGGCCTGCCGTTCGAAAGCCTCCACGTCGAACCAGTAGGGCGCAGTCATATTGAACGCCAGGGTGTTGCGCTCGGTTAGGAGATAGGATTGGGTGGGTGGTAGGCATTCCAAGGTCTGGCGCAATCGCCACAGGGCAGTGGACAGGCTCCGGCGCGCTTTCCCAGGCGGGCGCATAGGCCAGAGTCGCTCAGCAATCAGGTCGCGCTCCAGTGTCTCCTCAGCGTGCAGAAGCAGGAAGCAGAGAAGGTCCTGCGGCTTTTTCGTAGGGAAGTGGAGGGGGGATTGATCGTAGAAGACGCGTAGCCGTCCCAAGGCATGAATCCGCAAGGTAGCCATGACATCTGTCCTTTCTAATGTCCTGTAGAGAACCCTGGTTCAATAGTGCAGGCCGGGCAATCTTTACGCGAACTTGGTCCCCCCTGCCGCCTTGACACTCAATACAAATTGTGGTAAACTTCACAAGGGCATAGTCCCGACCAGAGCGCAGAGTGCGCTCTTTTGGCAAGCATTCAAGATCCATCGCTAGCCACGGGGGACTCGAATGCTTCGAAAACAGGGGGTGTGCCTAGGCAGGGCCGATCCTTCAGGGGTCGGCTCTCGCCTTTCTCACACTCGGAACACTCTCTAAAACAAAAAACGCTAACTTGCACCAGATCGCGAGCGATGTAAGTTAGCGTGCATTGGCGCCAGGTGAAAACATCCCGACAGCCCTGGCGGGAACATATGGTATGCTTTGACAACTGTCGCGTGGGCCGGGCCCTCCAGACAGAAGGAACCCATTCTTTCGCTGGAAAAGAGAGAACCTTGCCCAGCGATTCCATCAGCCAGACTCCCATCCCACGCTACGACGTCGCCCGGTGTTATTGATCAACAGACCAGGCACACTTTTACCATTATACCACAAAATTTTTGTTCTGTCAATAGCGTAAGTCTCGTGATCGTTCGACGGTTGGTGGAAATTGGTGTAGAATAGGGCAACCCTGATGAGGAGGCACTCAAGCGATGCGTTTGCACCTGATTCTACCCCGTGTTGAGCCGGATGTGATCATCATGCCATCCACCTGTCCCTACGAGGATTGCGATGGCACCCATTTTCAACACCATCAAGAGGTGATGAAACCGCTGCGAGACACCGTCTATCGACAAGTGGTGGCTCATCGCTATAAGTGCTTGCGCTGTAAGCGTACCTTCCGGGTATATCCCAAAGGGGTCAGCGAGGCTCACACCTCGCAGCGGGTAAAAGGGTTGGCGGTCATGCTGTACTTGTTGGGGCTAAGTTATGGAGCTGTTTCCTTGGCCTTAGAGGCTTTAGGGGTCTACTTGTGCAAAAGTCGGGTGTACGATGTCGTGCAGGCAGCGGCGGAGAAGTTGCCAGGGCTGAAGCGTCAGGAGGTCTTTGCGGAGGTTAGGACGCCAGCCATGGGAGGGGATGTGACCAGTGTGAAATGTAATGGGAAATGGCTGCACCTGGGGCTGACGGTGGACGATACCACAGGGTTGGTGTTGACGGTAGACGAGTTGTCAGGAGAGGACACCGAGACGCTCAAGGAGTGGATGGAGCCGATTGCAGAGGCGGTCGGTGCTGAGATCCTCATTACCGATGATGCCGATAGCTTCAAGACGGTGGCCGATGAACTGGGACTCGATCATCAAGTCTGCA